>OFFL01000555.1_pt1 | contig 39298 bp, 46 predicted proteins | sample 1521391 | NCBI WGS metagenome assembly OFFL01 (sample SAMEA3504082, study PRJEB24116) | mouse gut metagenome | biome: mouse gut; feature: mouse-associated habitat; material: faeces | place: Denmark | collected 2011
GGAAGCAGATGGGAGCATCAGAGTGAGCACCACCGTTGATGATGTTCATCATGGGGACGGGGAGCACGTAGCTGTTGCAGCCACCGATATATTTGTAGAGGGGAAGATCGAGATAGTCAGCAGCAGCCTTTGCTACGGCGAGAGATACACCGAGGATGGCGTTAGCGCCAAGGTTTGACTTGGTGTCAGTGCCGTCAAGAGCAATCATAGTTTCGTCGATCTTGATCTGGTCAAGTGCGCTCATGCCTACGAGTGCGTTGGCGATGGGGCCGTTTACGTTGGCTACAGCCTTCTGCACGCCTTTGCCCATGTAGCGGTTCTTGTCACCGTCGCGGAGCTCGAGAGCTTCGTTTACGCCGGTAGAAGCACCGGAGGGAACAGATGCACGGCCACGTGCGCCTGATTCAAGGATTACGTCTACTTCAACGGTGGGATTGCCGCGTGAGTCAAGGACTTCACGACCGATAATTTTTTCAATTTTCATAGTGTTGTATGTTGTTAAATTGAGAGTTTGATGTCGAAATTTGTATCTTTTGGAGTTGCAAATTTACAAAATCTATCGGGCTTTGCAATAATCAATTGTAAATTATTAACTGAAAATTATTTAATCAAGCATTAGTATTCATCCCAGCTCTTGATTTCGATGTCGTCGACCGGATGGGTGGTGAATGCATCGATATATGCTGAAGCAAGTCGGGCATTGGTGAGCAGCGGGATGTTGAGGTCGATGGCGGCGCGGCGGATCTTGTAACCATTGGTCAGCTCGGTAGTGGTGAAGTTTTTGGGAATGTTCACCACCATATCCACGAGATGGTCGTGGAGGAGTTCGATGGCCTGGGGTTGCATGTCGGGCTGTGAGGGCCAGTATACACGGATGGCGGGTATGCCGTTGTCGTTCAGGTAACTGTGTGTGCCCCCGGTGGCATAGATTGTATAGCCACGGTTGGCCAGCTCGTGTGCCGCGTCAAGCATTTCCGCTTTCTGTTTTGCGGTGCCTGTTGACATGAGTACCGCCTTTTTAGGTACACGGTTGCCGACTGAAATCATGGCCTTGATAAGAGCCTCGGCTGAATCGTTGCCGATACATCCTACTTCGCCTGTCGACGCCATGTCGACACCGAGAACAGGGTCGGCGCCTTGGAGGCGTGAGAAGCTGAACTGTGAGGCTTTGATGCCGACATAGTCAAGGTCAAACGCGTTTTTCGAGAGCTTCTCAACCGGCAATCCGAGCATCACGCGTGTGGCAAGGTCGATGAAGTTGATTTTAAGCACCTTTGACACGAATGGGAAGCTTCGCGATGCGCGGAGGTTACATTCGATTACCTTTATGTCGTTGTTCTTGGCCAGGAACTGAATGTTGAACGGACCGGAGATTTCAAGGGCGGCTGCAATCTGACGCGAGATTTTACGTATGCGCCTCATGGTCTCCACATAGAGTTTCTGCGGTGGGAACTGGATGGTGGCGTCACCTGAGTGTACACCCGCATATTCGATGTGCTCGGAGATGGCGTAAGCGACAATCTCGCCGTTCTGGGCCACAGCGTCCATTTCGATTTCCTTGGCAGATGAGATGAACTGCGACACGACCACAGGATGCTGCTTCGAAACGTTGGCTGCCAGTCTGAGGAAGCGGGTAAGCTGCTCCTGGTTGTGGCATACGTTCATGGCTGCTCCTGAGAGCACATAGCTCGGACGCACGAGGACCGGGAAGCCGACCTCGTCGATGAATTCGTTGATATCCTCAAGGCTTGTGAGTTCGCGCCAGCGGGGCTGGTCGATGCCGAGGCGGTCAAGCATGGCCGAGAATTTGTTGCGGTCCTCAGCGTTGTCAATGCTCTTGGCAGTGGTGCCGAGAATGTTGACATGCTGCTCGTCAAGTCGGGTGGCAAGGTTGTTGGGTATCTGTCCGCCCACCGAGAGGATTGTTCCGTGGGGCTGCTCCAGCTCAAGGATGTCCATCACACGCTCGAAGGTGAGCTCGTCAAAGTAGAGGCGGTCGCAGATGTCATAGTCCGTTGACACTGTCTCGGGATTATAGTTGATCATCACTGAGCGCCATCCCTCTTTCTTGACGGTGAGAAGCGCGTTGACCGAACACCAGTCAAACTCAACTGATGATCCGATTCGGTATGCACCCGAACCGAGCACAACGATTGAACGGTGGTCATGGAGATATTTGACGTCATTCTCCTTGCCGTTGTAGGTGAGATAGAGATAGTTGGTCTGGGCAGGATACTCGGCGGCGAGGGTGTCGATCTGCTTCACCACCGGAAGGATGCCGAGCTCTTTACGGATATTCCTGACTTGCAGGTTGGCGGCTTCTGCGTTATCCATGTTGTCCTTCAGGACTTCGCGGGCAACCTGGAAGTCGCTGAAGCCTTGTTCCTTAGCCTGTCGGAGCAGAGGCGCCGGGATGGATTCGAGTTTGTCGAATTCCTGCAGTTCGGCTGCGGTGTCCATGATGTTCTGCAGCTTATAGAGGAACCAACGGTCTATCTTTGTGAGCTCATGGATTCGCTCTACGGTATAACCCTTGCGCATGGCCTGCGATATAACGAAGATACGTTTGTCGGTAGGTTCTTTGAGCGCATGGTCGATATCCTCGACTTTGAGTTCTTTGTTGCCGACGAAACCGTGCATTCCCTGTCCGATCATTCGGAGTCCTTTCTGGATTACCTCTTCGAATGTGCGGCCAATGGCCATGACTTCGCCTACCGATTTCATGGATGAGCCGATTTCGCGGCGCACACCATGGAATTTGCCGAGGTCCCAACGTGGGATTTTGCACACGATGTAGTCGAGGGCGGGTTCAAAGAATGCCGATGTCTCCTTGGTGACCGAGTTCTTCAGGTCAAATAAGCCGTAGCCTAATCCGAGTTTTGCAGCGACGAATGCGAGAGGATAACCTGTTGCTTTCGATGCGAGTGCCGATGAACGGCTGAGGCGGGCGTTTACTTCGATGACCCTGTAGTCCATCGATGCCGGGTCGAAGGCATACTGTACGTTACATTCGCCTACGATGCCGATGTGGCGTATGATTTTGATGGCTAACTTGCGCAGCCAGTGGTAATCTTCATTAGAAAGTGTCTGCGAGGGGGCCACGACGATTGATTCGCCGGTGTGGATACCCAGCGGGTCGAAATTCTCCATGTTGCAGACGGTGATACAGTTGTCATATCGGTCACGCACCACTTCATATTCGACCTCTTTCCAGCCTTTCAAGGATTTTTCCACAAGTACCTGGGGAGAGAAAGCGAGGGCCTTCTCCACCAGCGATACGAGTTCGGTCTCGTTGTCGCAGAAACCGCTGCCGAGGCCACCGAGAGCATAAGCTGCGCGTACAATTACCGGATAGCCCAAGGCCGCTGCTGCTTGCTTGGCGGCTTCGATTGAGTTGACGGCCTCGCTCTTTATGGTCTTGACATTTATTTCATCGAGTTTCTTTACGAAGAGTTCGCGGTCCTCAGTGTCCATGATGGCCTGGACAGGTGTGCCGAGCACTTCCACGCCGTATTTTTCAAGGATCCCCGAGCGATAGAGTTCGACGCCGCAGTTGAGGGCTGTCTGGCCGCCGAATGCTAAAAGGATGCCGTCGGGCTGCTCTTTCTTGATGACTTTCTCGACAAAATAGGGAGTTACGGGGAGAAAGTAAATCTTATCTGCAAACCCATCGGAGGTCTGTACGGTGGCTATGTTGGGGTTGATAAGGACTGTGGTGATTCCCTCCTCCTTCATGGCCTTGAGAGCCTGTGAGCCTGAATAGTCAAATTCACCGGCCTCACCGATTTTCAACGCACCGCTGCCGAGCAGCAAAACTTTCTTGATATTTTCGTTACGCATTTGAGAACTTTAGAGTTTTGTGAGTGTTGAACAGGGGTTTCTGCTGGGTTACAGCATGCTAATGAACTCGTCGAAGAGGAATTCTGTGTCTTTGGGGCCCGAACTTGCCTCGGGATGGAACTGCGCTGAGAAGAATGGACGTGACTTGTGGCGGATTCCTTCGTTGGTGCCGTCGTTCATGTTTATGAAGAGTGGCTCCCAGTCAGAAGGGAGTGTATCGTTGTCAACAGCGAAGCCATGGTTTTGCGAGGTGATGAAGCATTTTTCAGTGCCTGCACGACGCACCGGCTGGTTGTGGCTGCGGTGTCCGTATTTTAGCTTGTAAGTCTTGGCTCCCGCTGCTTTGGCAAGAAGCTGGTTGCCCATGCAGATGCCGCATATCGGTTTGCCTATTTCCATAGCCTTGCGTATGAGCTTGACGGTCTCCTCGGCCATATCGGGGTTGCCGGGGCCGTTGGAGATGAAAAGTCCGTCGTAGGGGATAGTGGTGAAATCATAATTCCAGGGCACACGCACCACTTTCACACCTCTGCGTGTGAGGCAACGGATGATGTTGTGCTTTACACCGCAGTCCACAAGCACTACGGTCTTTTCGCCCTCGCCGTGGTGTTCGACCTCCTTGCAGCTCACTTTGCCGACAAGGTTCTCCTGGTTGGGGTCATAAAAATCGACATCGTCACAGCCCTCAATGACAATCTTGCCGAGCATTGAGCCATGTTCGCGCAGGTGTTTGGTGAGTTGGCGGGTGTCGATGCCGTAAATTCCGGGGATTTTTTCCTCTTTCAGCCACTGGGCGAGTGAGCGGTCAGCTTGCCAATGCGAATGGTCGTGAGAATAGTCCTGGGCCACGATGGCGCGACAGTGGATATGGTCACTCTCGTAATATTCGCTCACATCGTCCTTTTCCCGGCGTGGCGGTACGCCGTAGTTGCCAAGGATAGGATAAGTGGTGATGAGGATCTGGCCTTCATAGGATGGGTCGGTGAGGCTTTCGGGATAGCCTGTCATAGCGGTGTTGAACACCACTTCGCCGGCGGTTGAGGCTTCATGTCCAAAGGATTTCCCTTCAAAAGTAGTGCCGTCTTCAAGAATGAGGAAGGCGCGCTTAAACTGTCGCATGCGATAGAATGAATGGTTGAAATGGAGTTGTTTTACTATGTGGTCATGGAAAACCATGCAAAGGTACGAATTTTTTGGGAGATATTCCGCCTCTCTCCCTATCTTATTTTAGTTAATTAAGAAAAGATGCGTTTTTGCACGCAGCGACGTGAACTTTTGGGCGGTTATGTTTGTTGCACATCCAGATGGGGATTTTTATTACCTCATCTCTCTTTTTTATCAAGTTTTCGTTTACCACGTTTGACTCTCAGAAAGCCACAACCATTTTAATCCGCATTCATTATGATTAGTGTTAAAGACTCTCTCCTGGATCGCCGCAGTGTACGCCGTTATGAACGCGAAGCTATCACTGATGAACAGATGGACCTCATCTATGAAGCGATCCGGAACACGCCCACAAGTTATAACGGTCAGCAATTTTCAGTCATCGATATCACTGACCAGGAGCTGAAGGAAAAGCTCTATGACCTTACAGGTCAGAAGCAGATAAAGACATGCAACCATTTCCTTCTGTTTCTTGCTGACTATCATAAGATTTCACTAATCGGTGAGGAGCTTGGCGTGGATATGCCGCAGTTCACGCAAACAGTCGACGGCCTGATTGTCGGTGTGGTTGATGCGACACTGGCAATGATGAGCGCTGTGACTATGGCCGAATCCCTTGGCCTCGGCACATGTCCTATCGGATATGCACGTACGGCTGCCCCTGAGGCTGTGTCGCAGCTTGTCGGGCTTCCATCCAAGACATTCGTGGTGTGTGGCCTCGCTATCGGTGTGCCTCGCGAGCACCCCGACCTTAAACCTAAGCAGCAATTGCCGCTCGTCGTGCATAAGAATACATATAACAATGATGATAAGGCTATGCTTAAAGAGTTGGAGGATTACAATGAGGTCATCACCAAATACAATCAGACCCGGTCGGGCGACAAGACCACCAATGATTGGGCTACACATATCATCGGATATTACCGGGAGGCGATGAATTACCGTATGCTTCGTGCTCTGCAGCGCCGTGGGTTTGATGTGACCCGATGACTCGATTGGTAAATTATGGCCTAATAGAAATAGGGCAATCTCCGGTGACGGGGATTGCCCTGAATATTTTATGATATGTCGCCATGTCTCCTCTGCCTCACTGCTGTGGAGCGCGGATCCATGGCTTTTATTTCAGCAACGAGATTTTAGCCCTGGTGTTTTTTATGCGGTGAGGTGCGAGGGCCTGGAGTATTGACGACGCTTTTTCGCGAGGGACAGCTACCAGCGCGGAATGGTCGCGCAGTGAAATCTTTCCTATCTCAGATGACTCCAATCCTCCTTTTGCTATGAGGAACCCAACGATGTCACCGCGTGATATTTTCTCCTTCTTCCCGACGTTGAAATAAAGGGTTGCCGTAGCCGACACTATCGGGTCGGAACTGCTACCTTTGGGCACATATTCGCGGTCCCATTCGATGTATTCCGGGATGTCCTCCCCTTCGGTGGTGATGACATATACCTCTCCTGACGCGTCCTGTCGGGCGGTTCGGCCGTTGCGGTGCGTCCATGCTTCGGGCGATGGTGGGAGATGATAATGTATCACGGCCGATAGGTCGGTGATGTCGAGACCACGTGCGCCGAGATCGGTCGACACCAGAATCGGGGTTGTGCCGTTGTTGAGGAGGTCTACGGCATTTTCGCGGTCATTCTGGTCGAGGCCTCCGTGGTAGAGCCCTGCCGGCAAGCCTGCTTTTTTCAGTGCCGAGTGGATGCGCTCCACACTTTCGCGGTGGTTGGCAAACACGATGACGCGGCCATTGGGGAGTGACCGCAGAAGATCGGTCAATGTGTCGAGCTTGTCCTTAGCCGGGGATTCGACATGCACGATCTGCATGCGGCGGCGAGGTGACCCCTGTTGGCCGAAGTCGATTATCTGCGGTCTGGAGGCCGGGAGATAGTCGGGGAGGTCGGCAAGCCTGGTGGCGGAGGTGAGAATCACTAACTTTAGGCCTGTCATGGCACGACACACACGTTTCATCTCGTCGGCGAATCCGAGTTCAAGTGACTTGTCATACTCGTCGAGCACCAGTGTGCTCACTGTGCCAAGCTCGAGGTGTTTGCGGCGTATGTGGTCAAGAAGACGTCCGGGTGTTGAGACAATGATGTCGGGCACCACGCTCAGGCTGTTGACCTCTTCCTGCATGGAGTGACCGCCGTAAAATGCCACGGTTTTTAGCCCTGTGGCTATCGGACGTATCACTTCGGCTATCTGGAGCACGAGTTCTCTTGATGGAGCCATGACCACAGCCTGGACATGTCCTGATGCCGGTTTGAGGCTTTTCAGCATTGGCAAGGCGAAAGCGATGGTTTTGCCAGAGCCTGTAGGAGCAAGCAGTATCACAGAACCTTTCAGCGGCACCTGCGCCATGCGTTTTTGCATCTCGTTTAGCTCATTGATGCCAAGACGTGACGATATATTGTCGATAATTTCTTTTTCTTTCATATCATTTGTGTGTTGTGTCCGACTCCGGACGTTATTTGGCGGAGAGTGGGTCAGTTGAAAAAATCATTCGCGCCGGTCACTATTTCCTCATCTTCGAGAAATTCCATGTCGTCGGGGATCTGCACCTCTATCCGTTGTATCGTCTTGTCGATGACTGGATGGACTGACATGCGGGAATATATGCGCAAAATATTCTTGCCGTAGTGTGGATTCATGGCCCAGCGTCCGGCAAGTGATTCCCATGACGAAGCGCAACCTCGCGTGACGAACGAGAACCGAGGGTCGATCACTGATTCTCCCTGCGGCAGATTCTCCTTGGAGGCATAGGCATAGAGATGCTGCATCATGGCTGTGACCCCTTCCTCCACGGAGCCGAATTTGCATCCTTTGTCGCCACGCTTCTTTACACCGAGACCACAATAGTTGTGGGCCTCGGGTGGGACAGCAGTTCCGTTGTCAAAACGGAACCATCCGGTCTCGATTATGGCCTGGCAGAGTGCTATATCACCCCTTATGCCATATCGTGAACCCACGTTATAGAATGCTTCGGCCACTTCTCTGTCGAAGTGGGGATTATGTGAAGCCACATATTGATACATCCGCTCTATCTCGACTTCCTGCTGGCCCATTATCGGGGTCTCGCAGAATGCTGAGGCTATGACGGACGTGAAGAGTAATAGATGTAGAAATCGTAACATGCCTGATGTTTTATGCTCATCACCCTTAATAACGCGCAAGTTACTAAATTTTCTTTATATATGAGAAAAAAAACGTAAATTTGCCCTTATGAAGTATTTTTTCTCTGCCGGAGAGGCATCCGGTGACCTTCATGCCTCGCAGGTTATCAGGGAGTTGCTGAAACTGGACTCAAAGGCTGAAATAACATTCCTTGGAGGTGACAGCATGGCTGCCGCAGCCGGCAAATCTCCATTGATTCACTATGAGCGTATGGCTTATATGGGATTTATCGATGTGGCCAGACACCTCCCGGAGGTACTCGGCAACCTCGCAAAGGCTAAGGAGGCTATCCGTGAAATGCGTCCTGACGCTCTTGTGCTGGTGGACTATCCCGGGTTTAACCTGAAGTTGGCTAAGTATGCCAAGTCGCTCGGTATAAAGGTATACTACTATATCGCCCCCAAATTGTGGGCTTGGAAGGAGTACAGATTGAAGCAGCTGAAAGCCTATGTCGACAGGGTGTTCTCGATTCTGCCGTTCGAACCGGCATGGTTCGCCGAACGTGGCCTCAAGGTGGAATATGTGGGAAATCCATCGGTTGAAGAGGTGGATGAGTCGTTGGCGCGGATCTCCTCACGAGGGGATTTTCTGGCCGGACATGGGCTTGCCGACAGACCGATACTTGCCTTGGTGCCCGGAAGCAGGGTGGGTGAGATAACTGCCAATCTGCCGGTGATGGATGCCGTTGCCAAGAGGCATCCTGAGATGCAGACGGTGGTGGCCGGTGCCCCTTCTGTGAAAAGTGACCTCTACAGGCAGTTTACCGATTTCCCGGTCATCAATGGTGCCACTCTTGAGCTTATGGCTCATGCCAGGGGGGCATTGGTGACTTCAGGGACGGCATCTCTTGAATGTGCGTTGGCCGGTGCTCCCCAGGTGGTGTGCTACCGTGCTGTAGGGTGGAAATGGGCGCATGATATTTTTGTTCATATCCTGAAAATACCTTATTGCTCGTTGCCTAATTTGATAGGTGGAAAAATTGACCGCCTGACTCGCCGTGAAGTTAACCGTGAGGCCGCTAAAACCGGGGTTAGAGGTTGTGTCGTGCCCGAAATGTTGGTGCATAACTGCACTCCCGAAAATGTCGACCGTCAATTGTCAGGACTGCTTGTCGACGGCCTCGCGCGCGACGAACAGCTCAAAGGCTATGCTGAGGTGCGCCGAAGGCTGGCCACTGAAGTTTCTGCCGCCGCTACCGTGGCGCGCCACATATATTCTGACTTCTGATTTATCTAATTGGATATAAAACCAAGCGAGGTCTCCGTGAGCCGGGGACCTCGCTTGGTTTTTATTTTAGGGGCATGTTGTCAGAGAGAGTTGTATGGAATTGAGAAGGTGTCGCCTTGTCGGATATCTCCGGTGGCAAGACCTTTTTTGAGCCATCTTGACCGCTGGTCGGATGTGCCGTGGGTAAAGGAGTCGGGCACGGAGTATCCCCTCGCTTTTTTCTGTAGGTAATCATCTCCGATCTTTTGGGCTGCGTCGAGGGCCTCTTCTATATCTCCAGGTTCAAGGGAGTTGAACATGGCGTTGTCATGATGGGCCCATACGCCGGCATAATAGTCGGCCTGTAGCTCGGTGCGGACACTTATGTTATTGGCGTCGGTCTCGTTAGTCTGCCTCATGGCCGCATGAGCCTCATCGAGGGTGCCGAGCAGATACTGCACGTGATGGCCTACCTCATGGGCTATCACATAAGCGTATGCGAAGTCTCCGTCAGCGCCAAGTGTCTGCCGCATGTCGCGGAAGAACGAGAGGTCGATGTAAAGGCTCTGGTCGGCGGAGCAGTAGAACGGGCCGACCGAAGCTGTGGCGTTGCCGCATGCGCTCTGCACCGCGTCGGTGAAAAACACCAGTGTCGGGGCCTCGTATTCCTTTCCCATGTCAGCAAACAGTTTGGTCCACACATCCTCCGTGCCGGCCAATATTTGGCGGGAGAAACGTGCCAGCTCCTCCTCTTCCTCGGTAGGAGTATATGTTTGTGAGCTCTCTTGGGTGGATGTGAATGAGCCGGCGTTTGACATCAGCACATCCAGAGGATTGCCTCCTGAAATCCAGGCAATGATTGCCGCAATGATGACAGCGCCTATTCCGGCGCCTACTTTTTTGCCTCCTCCGCCACCGCGGCGGTCATTGATATTGGAGCTTTCGCGTCGTCCGTTGAGATTCATGAAAGGAATGGTTCTTGTTAAAAGCGAGGCTTTTTGAGTTGAGGGTATACCCTGCGGCTCAAAAAGCCTCGCTTGATAAGTTGGGTTATGGTTGACTCGTGTTATTTGTCAGATTTGATGGCGTTCCATACGATAGAGCTGAAAATCGCGCCGATGAATGGGGCAACGATAAAGAGCCATACCTGTGAGATGGGAGTGCAGTTACCTTCAATGGCCGCGAAGATGGCCGGGCCGATTGAACGTGCGGGGTTGACAGATGTACCGGTGATGGGGATACATGCGATGTGCACGAGCACCAGGGTGAGGCCGATGGCGAGACCTGCGAAGTTACCTGCGCCTTTCTTGCTGTCGGTAGAACCGAGCACCACAAGTACGAAGATGAAAGTGAATACCATCTCAGCGATAAACGCAGGGAAGAGGTTACCCTCCATGAAGGTGTTGGCACCTGTGGTCGTTGTGTCGTTGAAGATGCGTTCGATGCCTGCCTGGTTGCCGGTGTGTACCAGAAGATAGAGCACCGCTGAAGCTATGATGGCTCCGATGACCTGGAAAAACATGTAGCCTGCAGCTTCTTTACCGCTCATGCGGCCATTGCACCACACGCCGAGGGTAATAGCCGGGTTGATGTGGCAACCTGAGATGTTGCCGATAGTATAGGCCATTGCTATTACTGACAAGCCGAAGGCGAATGCTACGCCAAGGGTGGAGATTCCGTAGCCAGTAGTGCCAAGACCGATACCGGCGAAGATTGCGCTACCGCAACCCATGAGAACCAGGACAAATGTCCCGATCATCTCTGCTAAATACTTCTTCATAAAATAAATAGTTGAAAAAATGATTGTATATAAGATAAGGAGGTTCTTACCGTAGGTTTTGCGGCGCAGGAAACCCTCCCCTTTGCAAATATACAACAAAAAAATTGAAAAAATGTTTGTTGCGCATTTTTTGTCATACTTCCCGGTGAAAATAAAACATGGCCAAGTTGCGGCAATGAGTAAATTTGCGTATTTTTGCGGTTAGCTAACCGGCATGTTATCGCTAAGTTTTCGCACCTGCCGGTTTTAGTGACGGTAACTATAAGAAATCATTATCACACTAAACTGATCATATATGAAGATATCAAAACTGTTTGTAGCCATGCTGGCCATGCTTCCAGTCGAGGCTTTGGCATGCACAAGCCTTATCGCCGGCAAGAACGCCACTGCCGATGGCTCGGTGCTCGTGACCTATGCAGCTGACAGCCATACGCTTTATGGCGAACTTTACAATACTCCCGGTGGAGACCATAAACCGGGCGAAATGCGCAAGATATTTGAATGGGACACCGGTAAGTATCTCGGTGAGATTCCTCAAGTGGCCCACACCTACACCACTATCGGCAACATGAACGAGCACGGCCTCACCATCTCCGAAAGCACATGGGGCGGACGTGCTGAACTTGAGGACACTACCGGTATAATGGATTATGGTTCCCTTATCTATGTGACGCTTGAACGCACCAAGACTCCACGTGAGGCTATAAAAATCATGACAGACCTGGTGAATGAATACGGCTATCACTCGAGTGGAGAGTCATTCTCTATTGCCGATGCCAACGAGGCGTGGGTAATGGAGCTTATAGGTAAAGGAGGCAAGGAGAAGGGCGCTGTGTGGGTGGCCCGCCGGATTCCCGACGACTGTATTTCGGGACATGCCAACCATCCGCGTATCCATAAATTCCCCCTTAAGGATAAAGATAACACCCTTTATTCTCCTGATGTCATTAAATTTGCCCGCAAGATGGGGTATTTCGACGGCAAGGACGAAGACTTTAGCTTCTCACTGGCTTATGGCGAGCTTGACGGCACAGCCACGCGTGGTTGCGACGGTAGAGTCTGGGCTTATTTCAATAAGTTTGCCGACGGCATGGACAAATATCTCCCGTGGGTGATGGAAGCCAAAGGTGAGCCATTCCCATTGTGGATTAAGCCTGACAAAAAGGTTAGCCTTAACGATATGAAGTGGATGATGCGTGATCATTTCGAGGACACTCCAATGGATATGACCAAGGATATAGGCGCCGGCCCATACGCGGTTCCTTACCGCTGGCGTCCGATGACGTTCGAGGTGGAGGGTAAAACATATCTCAACGAGCGAGCCATAGCTACTCAGCAGACCGGCTTCTCATTCGTTTCGCAGATGAACGAAAAGCATCCCGAACTGATGAAAGGCATTCTTTGGTTTGGTGTCGACGATGCCAACACATGTGTGTATGTTCCCATCTACAATTGTGTGACCAATGTGCCCTACGAGTTCTCACATGGCAACGGTGATATGCTCACCCTTTCATGGGATGCTGCCTTCTGGGTGAACAACTATGTCGCCAATCAGGCTTATAACCGATATAACCAGATGATTCCCGATATCCGTAAGGTGCAGAAAGCTGAGGAGGACACTCTCGAACGTGAAGTCGAGATGTTTATTGCCGAAGTGCCGACACTTGATCCGGATGCTGCACGTAGTCTTCTCAACGACCATGCTTCGATTGCCACTCGTCGTTACGTGAAGCGCTATAAGGATCTCGGCGATTACCTTCTGGTGAAATATATCGACGGCAACATAAAGAAAGAAAAGGATGGTGTGTTTGAGCGCACACCCGAAGGAATGCCTGTCTCTCCGGTGTTCGGTGGATATGACGAACGTTATTATCGTTCGATTGTTGACCAGACTGGTGACCATTTCCTAATAAAAGAATGACGCAGGAATATTTAAGTAAACTGAATTCCCAACAAAGGGATGCGGTAGTGTATTGCGACGGCCCCCAGCTTGTGATAGCAGGCGCGGGGTCCGGCAAGACACGTGTCCTTACCTACAAGATAGTCCATCTGCTGACCCTCGGCTACGAGCCCTGGCGCATACTTGCCCTTACCTTTACAAATAAGGCTGCACGTGAGATGCGTGAACGTATCGAGCAATTGGTGGGAAGTCAGACCGCCTCCAAGCTGTGGATGGGCACATTTCACTCTATCTTCGCCCGGATATTGCGCTCAAACGCCGAACTGATAGGCTATAAGAGCAATTTTACCATCTATGATTCGTCCGACAGCAAGTCGCTGGTCAAGACCATTATAAAAGATATGCAACTGGACGACAAGATTTACAAGCCATCCACGGTGCTCAACGCTATCTCAACGGCTAAGAATGCCCTTGTCTCTCCTGAGGATTATGTCACCTACCGCGACATAATGGAAGCCGATAAGCAGGCTCGTCGTCCGCAGCTCCATGCCATCTACCGTGCATATCGTGACCGCTGCGCTGTGGCCGGTGCGATGGATTTTGATGATTTGCTTTATTATACAAATGTGCTGCTGCGCGATCATCCCGAAGTCCTGCATCACTATCAGGAGTTTTTCCGGTATGTGTTGGTGGATGAGTATCAGGATACGAATTTCGCACAGCATGTCATAGTTACCCAGCTGACCCAGGTCAACAAGCGGCTGTGTGTGGTGGGCGACGATGCGCAGAGCATTTATTCATTCCGTGGAGCAAATATCCGCAACATCCTTGACCTGAAGAAGGCATATCCCGATCTGTCGACATTTAAACTGGAGCGCAATTACCGGTCAACACAGAATATCATAAATGCGGCCGGGACACTTATCGACAAGAACCGTGATCAGATTCCCAAGAATGTCTATTCCGAGAATGCTGCTGGAGCCCCGATCGAGGTGGCCAAATGCTATAGTGACTTTGAGGAGGCTTATCAGGTAGCTTCGCGCCTTTCGCAGGTGAAGATGACTTCGGGTGACTCTTGCGACGAATTTGCAATCCTCTACCGAACTAATGCCCAGAGCCGTGTGTTGGAGGAGGCGTTGCGTAAGCGTAACATTCCTTATCGTATATATGGTGGACTTTCATTCTATCAGCGTAAGGAGGTGAAGGATGCCATAGCATATTTCAGGCTTTCGCTAAATCCTTCCGACGATGAGGCTCTTAAGAGGGTGATAAATTTTCCTGCAAGAGGAATCGGTGATACCACTTTGTACAAGCTGACTCGCTGCGCGATTGACAATAATGTGAGTGTCTGGGATGTCATAACACATCTTGACACCTATGATCCCGGAGTCAATTCGGGTACCGCCAAGAAACTTGCCGGATTCTCGGAACTCATCCAGGAGTTTGTCGACGAGAATAATGCCGGAAAGGACGCCTATGAGATGGTCCGTAAGATAATAGACAGGACCGGGCTTTACAGGATGCTCATATCCGATGGGACTCCCGAAAGTATTTCAAAGCAGGAAAACTTGCAGGAGTTGCTTAACGGTGTCAAGGAATTTGTTGACAACAAGACCGAGGAGGGGAGCGACGAGACAACATTAGGGCATTTCATGACTGAGGTATCGCTTGCCTCTGATCAGGATTTTGACGCGGATGGGAGTGAGGAGAGAGTCACTTTAATGACTGCCCATGCGGCAAAGGGTCTTGAGTTCAATAATGTCTTCATCGTAGGTGTGGAGGAGGATCTCTTCCCCTCGGCGATGTCCAAGGACTCCCCGGCGCAGATAGAGGAGGAACGGCGTCTGCTTTACGTGGCCTTGACAAGGGCGCGTAAATTCTGTATGCTCTCCTACGCTGCCTCACGATTCCGCAACGGACAGACCCTGAGCACACGTCCCTCACGTTTTATCGGAGATATCGACAGAAAGTACCTTAAACTATCCACCGGAGGAGATTTCGGTCCTGGAGCGCCTAAAGTGCGACCCACGGTCAATTACCATGCATCCATGGCCGGCTCGGGACGCAACCTTAATGAGTTGCGTGGCCGTGATGTCTCCTCGCAGCGCAGGATGTCGACTCCGGCTATGACCAATTCATCTATTCCTGCTTCATCCGCCTATGTCAGGCCACAGGCGCCCTCTTCCGGAGGCGAAGGCTATTCAGTGCATTCAGCCGGTGAATTGAAGCCTGGAATGGCCATCGAACACGGCAAGTTCGGCCGTGGTGTCATCCTTGAGATTGACACGTCCGGTACAGACGCACGGATAATGGTGCAATTCGAGAACACTGACACGAGAACATTAATGTTGAAATTTGCAAAATTTGCAATAATACCTACCGCATGAAAATTCAAGATATTCCCACACCTTTCTATATAGTGTACAAGGACCGGCTGAGACGTAATCTCTCACTCATAAACCGGGTGGAGAAAGAGGCCGGAGTCAACATCATCATGGCGTTCAAGGCCAATGCCTTGTGGCGCACATTTCCGATAGTAAGGGAATATAACCGGGATTTCACCGCCAGTTCGCTCAATGAGCTTAAACTCGGTAATGAGGAGCTTGGCGGCGAGGCTCACGTGTATTGTCCGGTTTACACCGATATGACGATTGATGAGTTTCTTGCCCGGGCTTCGCATCTCACTTTCAACTCACTGCACCAGTGGGGAAAATATGGAGCCAAGGCCATTGCAGCAGGCGTGTCTCCCGGATTGAGGGTCAACCCCCAATGTTCGGTGATTGATACTGAAATATACAATCCCGCTTTGCCGGGTTCTCGTTTTGGCGTGACTGCCGAGCAGCTTGGAGGCAATCTTCCTGAGGGAATAGAAGGACTCCACTTCCACGCTCTCTGCGAAAGCTCCTCCTATGATCTTGCCAAGGTGCTCGAAGCTTTTGAAGCTCAGTTCGGATGCTATTTCAAGCAGTTGAAATGGGTTAATTTCGGGGGCGGCCATCTGATGACACGTGAGGGCTACGATGTGGAACATCTGATATATATCCTTAAGGATTTCCGTGCCCGCTATCCGTGGCTTAAGGTGGTGATGGAGCCGGGCAGTGCGTTCACTTGGCGAACCGGCGACCTTATCACCGAAGTGCTCGACGTGGTTGAAAACCAGGGGATAAAGACAGCGATAATTGATGCATCTTTCGCTTGCCACATGCCCGATTGCCTTGAGATGCCTTACAAGCCGGCCATAACGGAAAGTGTGGCCCCGGCTGATGGGCTGCCGGTCTACCGCCTTGGCGGTAACTCGTGTCTCAGCGGTGACTATGTGGGAGATTGGGCCTTCCCTCGTGACCTTGAACCTGGCGATAGGTTGACACTTGAGGATATGAACCACTACACCACGGTTAAGACCAACATGTTCAACGGCATACAGCATCCTGCCATTGTGCTCTGCAATTCGGATGGCGACTGTGAATATCTGCGGCAATTTGATTATCAGGACTATAAAAATCGCATGAGCTGATATGGAAAATCCTCGTTTTTCGGTTATAGTGCCGGTCTACAATCGTATCGATGAGGTCCGTGACCTCATGGAGAGCCTTTCGAGGCAGTCGTTAAAGAATTTTGAGGCCATCTTTGTCGAGGATGGTTCCACACTGCCATGTGAAGCCGCCATTAAAGAGTTTCCCGAGGTCGATGCACGGTATTATTACAAGGAGAATGAGGGACGCTCCATAGCCCGTAACTATGGCATGGAGCGGGCCAGAGGCGACTATTTCATATTCTTTGACAGTGACTGTGTAATACCGCCCGACTATTTCAGGATCCTTACCGAGTCCTTGGATGCGGCTCCAACAGATTGTTTTGGCGGCCCCGATGCGGCCCATGAGTCATTTTCGGACACTCAAAAGGCCATTAATTATTCCATGACCTCTTTTCTGACCACCGGTGGAATACGTGGTGGAAAAGTGAGCCTGGAGAAATTTGTGCCCCGCACATTTAATATGGGATTCTCCCGCCGGGTGTATGACAAGGTGGGAGGTTTCAGAGAGATGTTTTCCGAAGATATCGATATGTCTACCCGTATCCGAAACGCCGGTTTTGAAATCTCGCTCATACGCCCGGCCTTCGTCTATCATAAAAGGAGGGTGGATTTCAAGAAATTCCTACGGCAGGTCTATGTGTTCGGCATGTCGCGCATCACACTGAAGCTCCTCTATCCGGGCTCATTGAAGCTCGTACATGCACTCCCGGCTTTAGCTGTGATTATCGGTGTGCTTCTGCTTCTGCTCGGTATATTCTGCTCTCCCTGGTGGCTGCTCCCCCTGGGTGTGTATCTATTGGCCATATTCTGTTCGGCGCTCGTGGCAACGAAGTCGTTGTCCATAGCCCTAAAGGCTGTGCCGGCGAGTGTTATTCAGATAGCAGGTTACGGATGCGGTTTTATCAAGGCGTTTTTCCTGAAGATTGTGCTTGGCCGCGGCCGTGATGTGAATGAAGAGGTAATGATGAGGAAAGGGAAGTGACTTTATGACAGAAAATCCGTTTTCCTCCACACGTATCCAGGATCTGGGTAGCGATGAAAAACCTCGTGAGAAAGCTCTCGCTCATGGGGTCAGGACGCTGAGCGATGCCGAGTTGATAGCCATCATTTTCGGAGGTGGTTTGCCCGGCATGTCGGTGGTGGACCTTGCACGCAAGATATTGCGTGACTGTGACAACAGGGTTGACAATCTCGCCAGGCTGTCAATGAATGAGCTGATGAGCAAGTACAAGGGTGTGGGACAAGCCAAGGCCGTAAGCCTCGCCGCCGCTTTTGAACTCGGTCGCCGCAACCGCGAGCAGAGCGGGAATGACGAGCGCCCGGTGATACGTTCGAGTGATGATGTCGGGCAGATCATGAGACCTCTGCTTGAACAATTGGAGTATGAGGAATTTTGGGTCCTGATGCTTTCACGCAGCAATCAGGTGATGTATAAGCGCTGCATATCGCAGGGGGGTACGGCAGCTACTGTGGTCGATGTGAAACTTTTGCTGAAAAGAGCTATAGACTGTCTGGCTGAAGGGCTGATACTTGTTCATAACCATCCTTCGGGCAATCACCGTCCGAGTCCGGAGGATGACAGGCTGACGGCTCAGATTAAAGAGGGGGCCAAGATTCTTGGAATGCGTGTGCTCGACCATGTGATAGTGGCGCGTAACAAACTTTATTCCTATAATGATGAGGGGAGATTATGAACTTTTATACTGTCAGTGACGTATCATTTAGATGATACGGTATTTATAAATTTCAAAGTACTAACGTTTCAATTTAAAACTGAATTATGAGAAAAATTGCAGACTCAGTCACGGAGCTTATCGGAAACACTCCGTTGCTCCGCCTCAACGGTTATGACAAAGCTGTAGGTGCCTTGGGTACCATTTATGCAAAGGTGGAGTTTTTTAATCCCGGCGGTTCGGTAAAGGACCGCGTGGCTCTCAACATGATTAATAATGCCGAGGCTGAAGGAGTGCTTAAGCCCGGCGGCACTATAATAGAACCCACCAGCGGTAACACCGGTGTCGGGTTGGCTTTGGTGGGTGCGGCTCGTGGCTACAAGGTAGTCCTAACCATGCCTGAGACCATGAGCATAGAGCGCAGAAAGTTGCTTGCGGCTCTTGGCGCAAAGATTGTCCTCACTCCAGGGTCGGCGGGGATGAAAGGTGCTATAGCAGAGGCTGAACGTCTTCGTGAGGAAACACCGGGCGCAGTGATTCTCGGACAGTTTGTCAACAAGGCAAATCCCGCCGCGCATTACGCCACCACAGGTCCTGAGATATGGGAGGCTCTTGAAGGTAAGGTGGATTATTTTGTGGCCGGTATAGGCACAGGTGGCACAATAAGTGGTGTCGGGCGCTATCTTAAAGAACATAATCCTGATGTGAAGATTATTGGAGTTGAGCCTCAGGACTCTCCGGTGTTCAACGGTGGCGCGGCCGGTCCGCATAAGATTCAGGGTATCGGCGCCGGGTTTGTACCGGAAATCTATGCATCGGATGTGGTGGATAAAGTGATGACTGTTACCACCGAAGAGGCATTTGTCGCTTCACGACTTTTGGCCGCCACCGAGGGTGTGTTGGTGGGAATATCTTCAGGTGCGGCTCTCCATGTCGCATCTGTGATAGCTAAAGATGCCGGTAATTCGGGTAAACACATAGTAGTGTTGCTTCCCGATACAGGTGAACGCTATCTTTCCACTCCGCTGTTTGAGTCATAAGCTCTTGACATGCCGAAGGCATGCTTCTAATAAAAAATCGGCCATCGTGCCGATTTTTTTGTGCCAGATTTCTGCTGTTAATGAGTGATGTGGTGTAGGGAAAAGTGATATTAATAGAAGAAAAGTGTGACATTGTCCGGCGATATTTGCGTCATGGACAATGTCACACCTTTCTGTAGGGTTGCGGTGATGTGTCTTAAAGAGTTACTTCGCCGCAGAGGTCTGTGGCGAAACGTGTGCGAACGGCCGAAGGCGTGAGGCCTAAGCCGAAAAGGTACATCAGCTTTGTGATTGCTGCTTCAGAAGTCATGTCATGGCCTGAGATGACACCGCAGTTGGTAAGTATGTCACCTGATACGTATCTGCGGGAATGCACGCCGCCGTTGACACATTGTGTTACATTGACAATGACAATGCCACGTGATATAGCTTGCGCTATTTCCTCGATGAACCATCGCGTGGTAGGGGCATTCCCTGCGCCATAGGTGCGCATGACGATGCCGTTGATGCCTGGGGTGGTGAGTTGATGGTGGAGGGTTGATTGGGTCATGCCCGGGTGGAGATCAAGAAACATAACCCCTGAGTCCATCTTCGTGTTGACCTGTAGTGGTTTTTTTTCTTTCGGACGCCATAATGCCTTCTCTGCAAAATGGATGCCGAGGCCGATTTTGGCGAGTTCGGGATAGTTATTGCTCTTGAACGCGTTGAAGTTGTCGGCACTCATCTTGGTGGAGCGGTTGCCTCGCCATAGATAGTTTTCAAAGAGGATGGCTACCTCCTGCACCATTGGATCGCCGTTGAATGTTGTGGCCGCTGCGATCTGCAGGGCGGTGATGAGGTTTTCCTCGCCGTCGGTCCTGACCTCGCCGATAGGGAGCTGCGAACCGGTGATAATGACCGGTTTGTGGAGGTTGCCGAGCATAAAGGAGAGGGCAGAGGCGGTGTAGGCCATCGTGTCGGTGCCGTGGAGCACAACGAAACCGTCGTAGTCGCGATAGTTGTTGGCTATGGCACACGCTATTTCTTTCCAGCCTTCAGGCCCCATGTCGCTTGAATCGATAGGGGTGAACTGGATGTTATCAATGTGATAGGCGAGCTTTTTGATTTTCGGGACATTGTCGATAAGATGAGAGAAGTCAAACGGTTGTAATGCTTTTGTGTCGGGATTCTCTATCATGCCGATTGTGCCACCGGTATAAATAATCAAAATACGTGGCTTTCGGGTGTCAGACATGGGAAATGTGATGGAAAGTAAGGTTAACAGTGTGAGGGGAGGGGAGAGAGGATGATGAAATAAGGAGAGAGGAGTGAGTTGGCTTAGCCGATTTTGGCACCGGGCGCAACAGGTGCGGAGGGTGTGAGGAGCACTATGGAACCGTCGGAATTCTCTGCCGACAAGATCATGCCCTGTGACACGATGCCTTTGAGCTTACGCGGGGGCAAGTTGGCGATAAAGCAAACTTGTTTACCCACAAGCTCCTCCGGCTTGTAATATTTGGCAATGCCTGACACGATGGTGCGCTTCTCCAGTCCGTCGTCAATAAGGAAGCGGAGGAGCTTGTCGGCCTTGGGAACCTTCTCGCATTCAAGCACTGTGCCGACGCGCAAGTCGCTCTTGACGAATGTGTCAAAGTCCACATCTTCGGCCTGAGGAGCTGCCTTCCAGGCTGCAATTTCGTTGGCTTTCTTCGTGTCGGCGAGGCGTTTGAGCTGAGCTTCAATCTGGTCATCCTCGATTTTGTCGAACAGGAGCTCTGCCTCGGCTATTTTGCTCCCGGCAGGGATGAGGTCGGCGCAACCGAGCATGTCCCATGTGAGTTTTTCCCCGCCGAGCATTTTCACGAGCTTGGCGCTGGTGAAGGGAAGGAAGGGCTCGAAGGCTACTGCGAGGTTTGCGCATACCTGAAGGGCGTTGTTGAGGACGGTGGCCGTACGAGCCATGTCGGTCTTGGCGAGTTTCCAGGGTTCGGTCTCCTGCAGATATTTATTGCCTGCTCTGGCCATGTCCATGGCTATTTTGAGCGCTTCGCGGAAGTGGAAGGTCGCTATTGCTTCCTCTTCGGCTTTTTTCAGGCGGTCGATTTCTTCCCAGAGGAGTCGGTCTACGTCGGCTGCCTCGGTCGTGGCGGGTACCACACCTCCAAAGTATTTGTGTGTGAGGACGATGGCGCGGTTTACAAAGTTGCCGAGGATGGCCACGAGCTCGTTGTTGTTGCGGGCCTGGAAGTCTGACCAGGTGAAGTCGTTGTCCTTGGTCTCAGGCGCATTGGCTGTAAGCACATATCGGAGCACATCCTGCTTGCCGGGGAAGTCTTTGAGGTATTCGTGGAGCCACACAGCCCAGTTGCGTGAGGTGGAAATCTTGTCACCTTCGAGGTTGAGGAACTCGTTGGCAGGCACGTTCTCGGGAAGTTGGAAGTTGTCACCGTAAGCCATCAGCATCGCAGGGAAGACGATGCAGTGGAACACGATGTTGTCCTTGCCTATGAAGTTTATGATTTTTGTCTCAGGGTCTTTCCAGTAGCGTTCCCATGTGTCAGGAAGGAGTTCCTTGGTGTTTGAGATATAGCCGATGGGCGCGTCAAACCATACGTAAAGCACTTTGCCTTCAGCACCTTCGACAGGCACCGGAACGCCCCATTTCAGGTCGCGGCTGACGGCGCGTGGCTGCAGCCCGGCGTCGAGCCAGGATTTACACTGGCCATATACGTTGGTCTTCCACTCTTTGTGGCCGTCGAGTATCCAGTGGCGGAGTTTTTCCTCCCATTTGTCGAGAGGCAGATACCAGTGGGTAGTTTCGCGCATTTTCACCGGTTCGCCGGTGAGAGCCGAGCGCGGATTGATAAGGTCGGTGACGTTCAGCGACGAGCCGCAGGCCTCACACTGGTCGCCGTAGGCGTTTTCATTGCCGCAGCGTGGGCATGTGCCGGTCACGTAGCGGTCGGCAAGGAATTCCTGGGTCTTTTCGTCGTATGGCTGAAGGGCTGTCTGGACAGTGAATTCACCCTTGTCGTAAAGGTGACGGAAGAATTCGGAAGCTGTCTTGTGATGGAGTTCGGAGGTGGTACGTGAGTATATGTCAAAGCTCACTCCGAGCTCTTCAAGCGAGTCCTTGATGATTTTGTGGTAGCGGTCCACTACTTCCTGGGGAGTGATACCCTCTTTGCGTGCGCGGAGGGTGATGGGCACACCGTGCTCATCGCTGCCACCCACCATCACCACGTCTTCGCCGCGCAGGCGCAGGAAGCGGGCATATATGTCGGCCGGTACGTAGACCCCGGCAAGATGGCCGATGTGGACCGGACCATTGGCATAGGGCAGGGCAGTGGTTATAAGAGTTCGCTTGAAAGTCTTTTCCATTGATATGAATAGGTTATGGGATAAATTTATACGTTGTGAATTGAAGTGCAAAATTAGTGTATCCCGATGAATTATACACAATAAATTAAGAAAAATCAGATAAATTGCCCGCGTGGATGAGGGGAATCGGTGTCATTTTCCGTATTCGGCCTGCTGCTCGGCGGCGAAAGGGGCGGGAGAGTCGGAAATGTAAGGTATGGCTTCTACGTGGCGCTGAGGTTGGAGGCGATGCAGGTATTGTGCATTGATGAGTTCCTCTATCTTGCTGAGTGTTCGGCTTCTTACGGCAGGCGCAAGCTGGCATTCCCATACGGTGATGACGCTCCACCCCATGGCGCGAAGACGCTCGTTGTTTTTGCGGTCGCGCTCCCGGTTGCGGGTGATCTTGTCCTCCCAGAAGCCGCGGTTGGACTGCGGTAGCCTGAAGTGGCTTTCGTGGCCGTGCCAGAAGCATCCGTGCACGAAGATAACCACTCCGTATTTGCGCAACACGATGTCAGGCGTGCCCGGCAGCCGTCGCACGTTTTTGCGATACCGGTAGCCGCGCGAATGTAAATATCGCCTTACGATGAGCTCGGGCTTTGTGTCCTTGCCTCGTATGCGGGCCATGCATTTTGAGCGAGTTTCTTTGTCCCAGATATCCATGAGATCATAGATGTTATGGCCATTCGTCGGCCTATCATTACCGCAAAATTACGAATAAAAATTGTATCATTAATCGCTGTTAAAACCTCGCGGCGGTAAATTTGTTTTCTGCGGAAAATAAATTTGGAAATGTTTGGTAATTAGGAAAATAAGTTGTAATTTTGCATCGCTTTTAGGAGCGATTTGACGCATCGGTATGGCTAACTGTCTGATAGTTAGCTGTGTCCGTGGCGAATGGATGTGTGAAGTGGTATGGTTTTAAACCTATAATGCTTTAGCATCTACGATTGTTCTCCTGCGGGCTCAGAAAAGAAGAACGAAAAATAAATATACACTAATCAATTTTTTAAGTAAAACAAAAGAACTAAGATGCCTACTATTCAGCAATTAGTAAGAAAAGGACGTGTGGCTCTTGAAGACAAGAGCAAGTCACCCGCGCTCGATTCATGCCCCCAGCGTCGTGGCGTTTGCGTGCGTGTGTACACCACTACCCCCAAAAAGCCTAATTCGGCTATGCGTAAGGTCGCTCGTGTGCGTCTGACCAACGGGAAGGAAGTCAACAGCTACATCCCCGGTGAAGGTCATAACCTCCAGGAGCACTCTATCGTTCTCGTTCGCGGTGGCCGTGTTAAGGACCTCCCCGGTGTGCGTTACCACATCGTCCGTGGCACTCTTGACACCAGCGGCGTTAAGGATCGTACCCAGCGTCGTAGCAAATATGGTGCAAAGCGTCCCAAAGCGGCTAAGAAATAATCACGCTCCTTTTCTGAACACAATTAATTAAATTAAAAACAGAGTCATTAACCTCGTTTTTGATTTGATTGGAAGGCTAAATCACAGGTTGAGTAAATGGCTCCCGGAGGGGATGCCGTTGAAGATGAAAGATGCAGCAGCCAAGCAACCAAAAACAAAACATTTCCTCAAACAATGAGAAAAGCAAAACCTAAGAAACGGATCGTTCTCCCCGATCCCGTTTTCAATGATGTGAGAGTGTCAAAGTTCGTGAACCACCTCATGTATGATGGCAAGAAGAACACCTCTTACACTATTTTCTATTCAGCTCTCGAACTCGTGAAGGCTAAGCTCCCCAACGAAGAGAAGACCGCTCTCGAGATCTGGAAGAAGGCCCTCGAAAACATCACTCCCCAGGTGGAGGTTAAATCGCGTCGTGTAGGCGGTGCAACTTTCCAGGTTCCTACTGAAATCCGTCCCGACCGCAAGGAATCTATCTCAATGAAAAACCTGATTCTCTACGCCCGCAAGCGCGGCGGCAAGACAATGGCTGAGAAGCTGGCTGCCGAAATCGTAGACGCATTCAATGATCAGGGTGGCGCTTACAAGCGTAAGGAAGATATGCACAAGATGGCTGAGGCTAACCGTGCATTCGCTCACTTCCGTTTCTAATGACTTTCGGAGTTATATATATTATATAATGTGAAAGTCGATTCATTTAGAATAACATTTTTTAGATTCCAAACTAATGGCTAAATCAGACGAACAGTTAAAATATACGCGCAATATCGGCATTATGGCTCACATCGATGCCGGTAAGACCACTACTTCCGAGCGTATCCTTTTCTATACCGGTCTTACCCACAAGATCGGTGAGGTGCATGATGGCGCTGCCACCATGGACTGGATGGAGCAGGAACAGGAACGTGGTATCACTATCACCTCTGCTGCCACCACTACTTTCTGGAAGTATGCAGGTGACCAGTTCAAGATCAACCTTATTGACACTCCGGGACACGTGGACTTCACCGTTGAGGTTGAACGTTCACTCCGTGTGCTCGACGGTGCTGTGGCTACATTCTGTGCTGTAGGTGGTGTAGAACCCCAGTCAGAGACAGTGTGGCGCCAGGCCGACAAATATAACGTGCCTCGTATCGGTTACGTTAACAAGATGGACCGCTCAGGTGCTAACTTCTTCGAAGTAGTACGTCAGCTCAAGGAAGTGCTCGGTGCAAACCCTTGCCCCATCCAGATACCTATCGGTGCTGAAGAGACTTTCAAGGGTGTGGTTGACCTCATCCTCATGAAGGCTATCCTCTGGCATGACGAATCAATGGGTGCTGACTACTCGGTAGAGGAAATTCCTGCCGGTCTCGTTGACGAAGCTGAGGAATGGCGTGACAAGATGCTCGAAAAAATCGCTGAATTTGACGACGCTCTCATGGAGAAATACTTCGACGATCCCTCTACTATCACAGAGGAAGAAATCCGTCGCGCTCTCCGCAACGCCACTCTTAAGATGGAGGTAGTTCCTATGATCTGCGGTTCTTCTTTCAAGAACAAGGGTGTTCAGTGTCTCCTCGACGCTGTGTGCGCTTATCTTCCCAGCCCTGTGGATTCAGGCGCTGTTGAAGGCCACTCTCTCGACAATCCTGATGAAGTAGAGACTCGCGAACCCTCAGCTGAGGCTCCCATGTGTGCTCTCGCATTCAAGATCGCAACTGACCCCTATGTAGGCCGTCTCACATTCTTCCGTGTATATTCCGGTGACGTTGTTGCCGGCTCATATGTGCTCAACAGCCGCTCTGGCAAGAAAGAACGTGTGTCACGTCTTTTCCAGATGCACTCCAATAAGCAGAACGCTAAGGAAATGATCGGCTGCGGTGATATCGGCGCAGGTGTAGGTTTCAAGGATATCCGTACCGGTGACACCCTTTGCGATGAAAATCATCCTATCGTGCTCGAGGCTATGGAATTCCCCGATCCCGTTATCGGTATCGCTGTTGAACCTAAGACTCAGAAGGACCTCGACAAACTCGGCGTCGGTCTCCAGAAGCTTGCTGAAGAAGACCCCACATTCCGCGTTGAGACAAACGAAGAGACCGGCCAGACAGTTATCTCCGGTATGGGTGAGCTTCACCTCGACATCATCATCGACCGTCTCCGTCGTGAATTCAAGGTAGAATGTAACCAGGGTCGTCCCCAGGTAACATATAAGGAAGCTATCACCAAGCCTGTTGAACTCCGCGAGGTGTTCAAGAAGCAGACCGGTGGTCGTGGTAAGTTCGCCGACATCATCGTTCGCGTAGAACCTGTTGACGAAGGCTTCGACGGCAACCTCCAGTTTGTTGACGAGGTTAAGGGTGGTAACATTCCTAAGGAATTCATCCCCTCTATCCAGAAGGGCTTCACCACCGCGATGAAGAACGGTGTGCTCGCCGGCTTCCCTGTAGAGCAGCTCAAGGTTACAGTGATCGACGGTTCATTCCACCCGGTCGACTCTGACCAGCTTTCATTCGAACTCTGTGCCATCCAGGCCTTCAAGAAGGCTTCAGAGAAGGCATCGCCTGTGCTCCTCGAACCTATCATGAAGATTGAGGTGGTTACCCCCGAGGAATCAATGGGTGACGTGATCAGCGACTTGAACAAGCGCCGTGGTCAGGTAGAAGGCATGGAAACAAGCCGTTCAGGTGCACGTGTCGTTAAGGCTAAGGCTCCTCTTGCTGAAATGTTCGGTTACGTGACTGCCCTCCGTACCATCACTTCAGGTCGTGCTACCTCTACCATGACATTCAGCCACTATGCTGAAGTAAGCAGCTCTATCGCAAAGAATGTTCTGACTGAATGCCAGGGCCGCGTAGATCTTATCAAGTAACAACTTTCATTCAACAAAGATATGGATCAAACAATCAGAATCAAACTTAAATCCTACGATTACAACTTGGTTGACAAGTCGGCCGAGAAGATTGTGAAGACCGTAAAAGCTACAGGTGCAGTAATCAGCGGACCTATACCCCTGCCCACTCACCGTCGTGTCTTCACTGTCAACCGCTCGACCTTCGTCAACAAGAAGTCTCGTGAGCAGTTCCAGCTCTCTTCTTACAAGCGTCTGATCGACATTCACAACTCAACCGGTAAGACTGTCGACGCGCTCATGAAGCTCGAACTTCCCTCAGGTGTAGAAGTTGAAATCAAAGTGTAATATCACAAACAGGATTAAGTAAACTCACAACAGTTCACATTTTTTATTAAATCAAAGAGAAATGCCAGGATTATTAGGAAAGAAAATCGGAATGACATCCGTTTTCAGTGCCGACGGCAAGAATGTGCCGTGCACTGTTATCGAAGTAGGCCCCTGCGTAGTTACTCAAGTTAAAACGGCTGAAAAAGACGGTTACGAGGCAATTCAGCTTGGCTTCGAGGAAAAGAAGGACAAGCACACCACTGCCCCCATGGCCGGCCACTTCAAGAAAGCCGGAGTAGCTCCCCAGCGCCACTTGGCCGAGTTCAAAGGATTTGACGGCGAGTACAAGCTCGGTGACTCCATCACAGTTGACCTCTTCAACGAGAACGACTTCGTTGACATCCAGGGTGTGTCGAAAGGTAAAGGCTTCCAGGGTGTTGTAAAGCGTCACGGCTTCGGCGGTGTCGGCCAGTCAACCCACGGTCAGCATAACCGTCTCCGCGCTCCCGGTTCAGTCGGCGCATGTTCCTATCCCGCCAAAGTGTTCAAGGGAATGCGTATGGCAGGCCAGATGGGAAATCAGAAAGTGACAATTCAAAACCTCCAGGTGCTCAAGGTCATCGCTGACCACAATCTCTTGCTCATCAAGGGATCGATCCCCGGAAGTAAAGGTTCAATCGTTTTAATTGAGAAATAATGGAAGTCGCAATTTACAATATCAAAGGTGAAGACACCGGTCGCAAAGCACAGCTCAGCGACGAAGTTTTTGCAGTAGATGCAAACGAGCACGCCGTTTATCTCGATGTGAAGCAGTACCTCGCTAACCAGCGTCAGGGTACTCACAAATCCAAAGAACGCAGCGAAGTTTCGGGTTCTACCCGCAAGCTCCACAAGCAGAAAGGCGGCGGCGGCAGCCGTATCGGCGACATCAACTCACCTGTTCTCGTGGGTGGTGGTCGTGTGTTCGGTCCCCGTCCCCGTGACTACCGCTTCAAGTTGAATAAGAAAGTGAAACAGCTGGCTCGCAAGAGTGCGTTGACCTACAAAGTGCAGGATTCTCAGCTCATCGTGGTTGAAGACTTCACTTTCGAGGCTCCGAAAACTAAAGATTTCGTAAATTTTGCTAAAAATCTTAAAGTTGACGGCAAAAAAATCCTCCTCGTTTTACCAGGTCAAAATAAAAACGTAACTTTGTCAGCCCGTAATATCCCCGGTGCAGTTACAATGAACGCATCGGAGGTAAATACTTATGCGGTCATGAACTCCAACGCTGTGATCCTCACCGAGAGCAGCCTTGAACTCATTAATAAACTTTAACCTCATTTCGAGAAAACATCAGTAAAGACAATGGAAATCTCAATCAAACCCATCGTTACAGAGAAGGCGACTAAGCTTATCGAAAAGCTCAATCGCTACACTTTCAGCGTTTCTCCCGAGGCTAACAAGTATCAGATCAAGGCCCTCGTCGAGAATCTCTACGGTGTTAAAGTCATCCGCGTCAACACAATCAATGTCCGTTCAAAGAACAAATCACGCTGGACCAAGAGCGGTCTCCTCCGCGGAAAAACCGCTGCTTGGAAGAAGGCGCTTGTCACTTTGGCCGACGGACAGACCATTGACTTCTATAGCAATATTTAAATAAAATGGCAGTAAGAAAATTCAAGCCCACAACACCTGGGCAAAGACACAAAGTTATCGGTGTATTCAAAGGTACCATCACTGCTACTACACCGGAAAAATCTCTTACAGTCGGCAAGAAGGCCTCCGGCGGTCGTAACGCCGAAGGCCACCTCACTACCCGTTACCTTGGTGGTGGCCACAAGCGCAAATACCGCATCATTGACTTTAAGAGAACTAAAGACGGTGTTCCCGCTGTAGTAAAGTCCATCGAGTATGATCCCAACCGTTCAGCTCGTATCGCGCTCCTTTACTACAAAGACGGTGCTAAAGCTTACATCATTGCACCCAACGGCTTAAATGTTGGTGACGAACTCCTCTCAGGCCCCGATGCACAGCCCGAGGTTGGCAACTGCCTTCCTTTGGCCAACATCCCTGTAGGTACGCTCATCCACAACATTGAGTTGCGTCCCGGCCAGGGCGCTTTCATGGCACGTTCTGCTGGCACATTCGCTCAGCTCATCTCTCGTGAAGGCACCTACGCTATCGTCAAATTACCTTCGGGTGAAACACGCAAGATCCTCGCCGCATGCCGCGCCACTATCGGCGTCGTAGGCAACTCCGAGCACTCTCTTGAAAGATCAGGTAAAGCTGGTCGTTCACGTTGGCTCGGCCGTCGCCCCCGCAACCGCGGTGTTGTTATGAACCCTGTCGATCACCCCATGGGTGGTGGTGAAGGCCGCGCTTCAGGTGGTCATCCCCGTTCACGCAAGGGTCTTTACGCTAAGGGTCTTAAGACTCGTGCCCCGAAGAAACATTCTTCGAAGTACATCATTGAAAGAAGAAAAAAGTAATCTGATTAATTAAGCAACACTTATATGAGTCGTTCATTAAAAAAAGGCCCGTTTATCAGCGTGAAGCTCGAAAAGAAGGTCGCTGCAATGGAAGAGAGCGGCAAGAAGTCGGTTATCAAGACATGGAGCCGCGCTTCTATGATCGCCCCCGAATTTGTGGGACATACTTTTGCTGTTCACAACGGTAACAAATTTATCCCTGTCTATGTTACTGAAAACATGGTTGGCCACAAGCTCGGTGAGTTCGCTCCCACCCGCACTTTCCGTGGTCACTCCGGTAACAGAAAGAAATAATTTGGGCCCTGATATAAATAATTCATTTGTAAAAAAGAAAAGAATTAAAATAAAATGGGTGTAAGAAAAAGAAATTCAGCCGACCTCAGGAAAGCCGAGCAGAAGACGGTAGCTTTCGCTAAGCTCACCAACATCCCCACTTCTCCCCGCAAAATGCGCCTTGTCGCTGACATGGTACGCGGCGTCGAAGTGAACCGTGCCCTCGGTATCCTGAAATTCTCAAATAAGGAAGCGGCTGCCCGCCTCGAAAAGCTCCTCCGTTCAGCTATCGCAAACTGGGAAGCCAAAAACGAACGTAAAGCCGACGCCGGCGAGCTCTATGTAAGCACAATCTTCGTTAACTGTGCTCCTATGCTCAAGCGTCTCCGCACTGCTCCTCAGGGTCGCGGCTACCGCATCCGCAAACGCGCCAATCACGTCACATTGATTGTTGACACAATTGATAACAAAAACGCTAAAAAGGCTTAACAAATGGGACAGAAAGTAAATCCAATCAGCAATCGCTTGGGAGTTATCCGTGGATGGGACTCTAACTGGTATGGCGGTAAGAAATACGGCGATACTCTGCTCGAGGACTCCAAACTCCGCAAGTATCTCAATGTCCGCCTTGCAAAGTCAAGCGTTTCGCGCATCGTTATCGAGCGCACAATGAAGCTCATCACCATCACAGTATGCACCTCTCGTCCGGGCCTCATCATCGGCAAGGGCGGCTCTGAGGTTGACAAACTCAAGGAAGAGCTCAAGAAGATCACCGACAAGGATGTCCAGATCAACATCTACGAAGTAAAACGCCCCGAGCTCGACGCCCAGATCGTGGCCTCCACCATCGCTCGTCAGATCGAAGGCAAAATCGCTTACCGTCGTGCAGTGAAGATGGCTGTAGCCTCTACAATGCGTGCCGGTGCCGAAGGTATCAAGGTTCAGGTTTCAGGCCGTCTCAACGGTGCTGAAATGGCCCGCTCTGAAATGTTCAAGGAAGGCCGTACACCTCTCCACACCCTCCGTGCCGACATCGACTACGCACTCGTAGAAGCCCACACCAAAGTTGGTGTTATCGGCGTGAAGGTTTGGATCTGCCGTGGTGAAGTATACGGCAAGCGTGACCTCGCTCCCCAGTATACCTCAAACCAGAAAGAGACTCGCGGTGCCGGCAACAACGGCGCTCCCCGTCGCGGTGGTTTCCGTAAACCTAAAAACAACCGTTAAACCCACAATTGATTCAACAACACAATGTTACAACCCAAGAAAACCAAATTCCGCCGCGCGCAAAAAGGCCGCATGAAAGGCATTGCGCAGCGTGGCAACCAGTTGGCCTTCGGTTCGTTCGGCATCAAGACCCTCGAGTCTAAGTGGATCACCGGTCGCCAGATTGAAGCCGCTCGTATCGCTGTGACCCGTTACATGCAGCGTCAGGGTCAGATCTGGATTCGCATCTTCCCTGACAAACCCATCACTAAGAAGCCTGCTGAGGTCCGCATGGGTAAAGGTAAAGGTGCTCCCGAAGGATTCGTTGCCCCCGTTACTCCCGGCCGCGTAATCATAGAGGTAGAAGGCGTTTCTTACGACATCGCTAAGGAAGCACTCCGCCTCGCAGCACAGAAACTCCCCGTGACTACAAAATTCATCGTTCGTCGCGATTATGACCCAACTCAAAATGTGTAAGCAATCATGAAGAAAGAAACATTCACTGAAGTAAGCACTCAAGACCTCCGCGATCGCCTGGCTGAAATGGAGAAGGACTACGCCCAGCTCAAGATCAACCACGCTATCTCGCCTCTTGACAGCCCCGCTAAGATTACACATGCGCGTAAGGCTATCGCTCGCGTGAAGACTGAATTGCGTCAGCGCGAACTTAACAACAAATAAACTCCCCACATCAAATGGAAAAGAGAAATTTAAGAAAAGAACGCATCGGGGTTGTTTCAAGCAACAAGGGTGACAAGACCATCACCGTAATGGTGAAATGGAAAGAGAAGCACCCCATTTATGGCAAATTTGTCAACAAAACCAAAAAATACCACGCCCACGACGAAAAGAACGAATGTTCAATCGGTGACACCGTCCGCCTGATGGAGACTCGCCCTTTGAGCAAGACCAAACGCTGGCGCCTGGTTGAAATCATCGAAAAAGTGAAATAAACTATGATACAGACTGAAAGCCGTTTAACCGTAGCCGACAACAGTGGTGCCAAAGAGGCACTCTGCATCCATGTTCTGGGTGGAACAGGCCGTCGTTATGCATCTGTAGGTGACATCATTGTCGTTTCTGTCAAGAGTGTCATCCCTTCATCCGACGTTAAGAAAGGTACAGTATCCAAGGCCGTTGTCGTACGTACCAAGAAGGAAATCCGCCGTCCCGACGGTTCCTACATCCGTTTCGACGACAATGCCTGCGTGCTCCTCAATAACGCTGGCGAACTCCGCGGAACCCGTATCTTCGGCCCCGTGGCCCGCGAACTCCGTGCCGCAAACCAGATGAAGATCGTTTCACTTGCACCCGAAGTCCTCTAATCATTCTCAACCGTCAAAAACAGTAAAGTAATGAGTAAATTACACATCAAAAAAGGCGACATCGTCTATGTTCTTGCCGGCGAAGACCGTGGCAAGGAGGGTCGTGTGCTCAAAGTCCTCGTGCAGAAGCAGCGTGCCATCGTTGAAGGTATCAACATGGTGACAAAGGCTACCAAGCCCAGCGCACAGCATCCTCAGGGCGGCCTCATCAAGATGGAAGCCCCTATTCACATCTCCAATCTCGCTCTTATCGACCCCAAGTCTGGTAAGCCCACACGCATCAGCTGCCGTCGCGAGAATGGTAAACTTGTACGTATTGCTAAAAAATCAGGAGAGGAAATTAAGTAATGAGCACCCAAACTGTTAAAAAAGACTACCAGGAACGCATTGTTCCCGCCCTGACCGAGAAATTCAGCTACACCACACCCATGCAGGTGCCCAAGCTGAAGAAAATAGTCATCAACCAAGGTCTTGGTGCCGCTACTCAGGACAAGAAACTCATCGAGACTGCCATCAACGAAATCACCGCCATCACCGGCCAGAAAGCTGTGGCTACACTGTCTCGTAAGGACATTTCTAACTTCAAGCTTCGTAAGAAGATGCCCATCGGTGTAATGGTAACACTGCGTCGTGACAAAATGTACGAATTCCTCGAACGTCTCGTACGTGTGGCTCTCCCCCGTATCCGTGACTTCAAGGGTATCGACAGCAAGTTCGATGGCCGTGGCAACTACACCCTCGGTATCACCGAGCAGATCATCTTCCCTGAGATCAACATCGACACCATCAACAAGCTCATGGGTATGAACATCACTTTCGTGACATCAGCCAACACTGACGAAGAAGGTTATGCTCTGCTGAAAGAATTCGGTCTCCCCTTCAAAAACGCTAAAAACTAAGCATCGAATATGGCAAAAGAATCAATGAAGGCACGCGAAGTGAAGCGAGCTAAACTCGTGGCTAAGTATGCCAAGAAGAAAGCTGAACTCAAAGCTGCCGGTGACTACGAAGCTCTCCAGCTTCTGCCCAAGAATGCCTCAAGCGTACGCCTCCACAACCGTTGCTCAATCACCGGTCGTCCCAAAGGTTACATGCGCCAGTTCGGCATCTCTCGTATCCAGTTCCGTGAAATGGCTTCTGCCGGTCTTATCCCCGGTGTGAAGAAGGCTTCCTGGTAATCATTTGCCCCGAAGCCGGCAGGATTCCCGATATCCCCTAAGGTCGACGGCTCGAGAGTCGTTACCTCTAAGCGAAAGGTCTCCCACCTTGCAAAGTTACTCCAACCCTCGGGTGACCTTCGCGGCCGGTCGACATGACAGGGATGTTTCACCAGGCTCCCGCCAAGCTCCGTTTCCCTCCCTCTCTTTCTCCCCACTTGATAAAACACAGTGAGTATTAAATATTGTTGGGATTTTCCCCAATCAATTTAAACATTTTTTTAAAATGACTGATCCTATAGCAGATTATCTGACAAGATTGAGAAATGCAATCAAGGCCAACCACCGTGTGGTCGAGATTCCTGCCTCAAACTTGAAAAAAGAGATCACCAAGATTCTCTTTGAACAAGGCTACATCCTCAACTACAAGTTTGAAGAGGGTGAAACCCCCGCGGGCATGATTAAGATTGCCCTCAAGTATGATCCCGTTGATAAAGTGAACGCCATCAAGAGCCTTGAACGCGTTTCACGTCCGGGTCTTCGCCGTTATACCGGCTACAAAGATATGCCTCGTGTGTTGAACGGACTCGGCATTGCCATCCTTTCTACATCCAAGGGTGTGATGACAAATAAGAAAGCTCGCGACCTCAAGATCGGTGGCGAAGTTTTGTGTTACGTTTACTAATCAATAAGGAGGTACAGAATTATGTCACGTATAGGTAAAGCTCCCATTGAGATCCCTGCAGGTGTCAACGTCACCGTCGACAAGGAAAATGTAGTAACCGTAAAGGGTCCCAAAGGTACCCTCACCCAGAAAGTTAACCCCGACCTCGAAGTTAAGGTTGAAGATGGTCACCTCGTTGTGACCCGTCCCAGCGACGACCGCGAACACCGCGCACAGCACGGCCTTTATCGCGCTCTTCTCCACAACATGGTGGTAGGTGTATCAACAGGCTATCGCAAGGAAATGGAATTAGTTGGTGTGGGTTACCGCGCAACTTCCACCGGTCAGGTGCTCGAGCTCTCACTCGGTTACTCCCACGCAATATATATCAAGCTTCCCCCCGAAGTCAAGGTTGAAGCTAAGACCGAACGCAACAAGAACCCGCTCATCATCCTCGAAAGCGATGACAAGCAGCTCCTCGGTCAAGTGTGTGCAAAGATTCGTTCACTCCGCAAGCCCGAACCCTACAAGGGCAAAGGTATCAAGTTTGTGGGCGAGGTTATCCGTCGCAAGTCGGGTAAGTCGGCAAGTGCTAAATAATTAAATTGATTCAAAACAATGGTTTCTAAGATACAACGTAGAAATAAAATCAAAGCCCGCATCCGTGGCAAGATTTCCGGCACTGCCGCTCGTCCTCGTATGTCGGTTTTCCGCAGCAACAAGCAGATCTATGTACAGCTCATCGACGACCTCGCAGGTAAGACTCTTTGCTCAACCTCGTCAAAGGGCATCGAAGAAGGTACAAAGTGTGAAATCGCAGCCAAGGTAGGCGAAGCTATCGCTCAGAAAGCACTCGCCGCTGGTATCACCGAAGTGGTTTTCGACCGTAACGGTTACCTCTTCCACGGCAGAGTAAAATCATTGGCTGACGCCGCACGCAACGGCGGTCTTAAATTCTAAAGAATTATGGCAAATAAGAATAATAAAGTAAAATCCACCAACGATCTCGAACTCAAGGATCGTCTCGTTGCCATCAACCGTGTTACCAAGGTGACCAAGGGTGGCCGCACCTTCACTTTTGCTGCCATCGTTGTCGTTGGTAATGAAAACGGCATCGTGGGCTGGGGTCTCGGTAAGGCCAATGAAGTCCAGGCCGCTATCGCCAAGGGCGTTGAAGCTGCCAAGAAAAACCTCATCAAGGTTCCCGTGCACCGCGGTACTATCCCCCACGAACAGATTGCCAAGTTCGGCGGCTCACGCGTAATCCTCAAGCCCGCAAGCCACGGTACCGGTGTTAAGGCCGGTGGCGCTATGCGTGCCGTGCTTGAAAGCGTTGGTATCACCGACGTGCTCGCCAAATCAAAGGGTTCTTCAAACCCCCACAACCTCGTAAAGGCTACCATCGCCGCTCTCGGCGAAATGCGTTCACCCGCCCAGGTGGCCCAGAATCGCGGTATCTCTATCGATAAAGTGTTTAACGGCTAATTTTCTTCACTCCAATGGCTAAAATCAAAATCACCCAGATAAAGAGCCGTATCAACGCTCCTGCAGTGCAGAAACGCACTCTCGACGCGCTCGGCTTGAGAAAAATGCATCACTCAGTAGTCCTCGAGGACACTCCTTCAGTGATGGGTATGGTTAACGCAGTGCGCCACTTGGTAGAAGTGACCAACGCCTAATTTCTAAAAACATTAACACAACTATGGATTTAAGTAATTTACAACCCGCTGTCGGCTCGGTTCAGAAGAAGACTCGTATTGGCCGTGGTGCCGGTTCTGGCAAGGGTGGTACATCTACCCGTGGTCACAAAGGTGCCAAGTCTCGTTCAGGCTACAGCCGCAAGATAGGTTTCGAAGGTGGTCAGATGCCTCTTCAGCGTCGCCTCCCGAAATTCGGTTTCAAACCCCTCAACCGCGTTGAGTATAAAGCCGTCAACCTCGTTGACCTCGAAGTGCTCGCTACTGCCGGTAACCTCGACAAGATTGCTATCGCCGACCTCGTTGCCGCTGGCATCGTGAACGGCAAGCAGCCTGTCAAGATCCTTGCAAAGGGTACAATCACCCGCAAGCTCGAAGTTGAGGCTAATGCCTTCTCTGCAGCTGCCGAACAGGCTATCGTGGCCGCAGGCGGAACCGCAACTAAAATTTAATCCCCCTACTCCTCGCAATGAGATTTATTGAAACAATCCGTAACATTTGGACCATTGAGGAACTGAGAAAGCGCATCCTCGTGACCCTGCTCCTGGTACTCGTTTACCGTCTGGGTTGCTACGTCGTGCTCCCCGGTATTTCCCCCGAGGATCTTGATGCCCTCTCTAAGTTTACCAACAAGAGCGGTCTGATGCAACTCCTTGACATGTTCTCGGGTGGTGCATTCTCACAAGCCTCAATTTTCGCCCTCGGTATCATGCCCTACATCACTGCATCCATCGTGATCCAGCTGCTGGGCATGGTGCTCCCTTCGTTCCAGAAAATGCAACGTGAGGGTGAGAGCGGACGCCAGAAGCTCAGCCAGTACACCCGCTACTTGACTGTCCTTATCCTGGTGCTCCAGGGTCCTGCATACCTTGCGAATCTCCAATACCAGGTGAGCGCCGCTACCGGCGGTGCCCACATGGGTTTTTGGACTATAGCATTCCTCACCGTAATACTTGCGGCCGGCTCCATGTTCATCATGTGGCTCGGCGAGCGCATCACTGACCGCGGCATTGGTAATGGTATCTCCTTCATCATCTTGGTTGGTATCATTGCCCGTCTTCCGGGAGCACTCTTCTACGAATTCACCAGCCGTCTCCCGGGATCAACCGGAAGCCAGGGTGGTCTTATCATGTTCGTTGTTGAGATTATCCTTCTCTTCGCTGTGACAGTTGGTGCAGTGCTTCTCGTGCAGGGTACCCGCAAGGTGCCTGTGCAGTATGCGAAGCGCATCGTCGGCAACCGTCAGTACGGTGGTGCCCGCCAGTACATCCCATTGAAGGTCAATGCAGCAGGCGTTATGCCCATCATCTTCGCCCAGGCCATCATGTTCATTCCTATCACACTTGCCGGTTTCGGCAGCTCGGAAGGCACATCTGGTTTCTATGCGGCATTCTCCGACATTAATGGATTCTGGTACAACTTTGTTTACTTCATCCTCATCGTGGCCTTCACTTACTTCTACACAGCCATCACAGTGCGTCCCACTCAGATGGCGGAAGACATGAAGCGCAACAATGGTTTCATCCCCGGTGTGAAGCCCGGTAAGAAGACCGCCGAGTATCTTGACTCAATCATGTCACGCATCACTCTCCCCGGTTCGCTCTTCCTTGGCATCGTGGCCATCCTCCCTGCGTTTGCTCGTTTCTTCGGCATCAGCCAGAACTTCGCGCAGTTCTTCGGAGGCACATCGCTCCTCATCCTTGTTGGTGTTGTGCTCGACACTCTCCAGCAGATCGAGAGCCACCTTATGATGCACCATTACGATGGTTTGATGAAGGACGGTAAGATCAAGGGCCGCACTACAGGCTCAGCTTACTAATTCAATGTTCGATTATCGCAGAACTTCTTTAGATAAATGATCTATCTCAAGACACCCGAAGAAATCGAGAAAATGCGACAGGCATGCACGCTTGTGAGCCGCACACTTGGCGAGGTAGCCAAGTGGGTGGCTCCCGGCGTGACTACCCGTCACCTCGACAATATCGCACGCGAATTCATGCGCTATAACGGTGGTAAGCCAGCATGTCTTGGTTACGGCGGTTTCCCGGGCACACTTTGCATCGAAGTCAATGAAACTGTAGTCCACGGATTCCCCTCCGGCTATGAATTGCGCGAAGGAGACATCATCGGTGTTGACACCGTCGTGGAACTCGACGGATATAACGGTGACATGTGTTACACATTCCCGGTAGGTGAAGTCGCTCCTGAAGTGCTCGCATTGTGCCGCACGACAAAAGAGTCGCTCTACAAAGGTATAGCGGCTGCGCAGGAAGGCAAACGCATAGGCGATATCGCAAATGCGGTCCAGACCTATTGCGAACGTCATGGTTACACTGTCGTGCGCGAAATGTGCGGACACGGCATCGGACGCAAGATGCATGAGGATCCTGAAGTTCCCAACTATGGCCGCAAAGGATGTGGCCCGGTGCTTAAGAAGGGCATGTGTATATGCATAGAGCCCATGATTAATCTCGGTAGCCGCAATATAGTGATAGAGAAAGATGGGTGGCAGTGCCGCACCAAGGACCGCAAACCATCAGCTCACTATGAGCATACCATCACCATTACCCCCGAAGGCCCTGAGATTCTCACCACATTCGACTATGTGGAGGAGGCTCTTGGTGACAGATTTATTTAACACCCCTTTACCATACCAAATCAAAAGATTTCCTATATGGCAAAACAAGCTGCAATCGAACTTGATGGCGTCATCGTTGAAGCACTCTCGAATGCAATGTTCCGCGTAGAGCTTGAGAACGGACATGAAATCACTGCCCACATCTCAGGAAAGATGCGCATGCACTACATCAAGATTCTTCCAGGTGACAAAGTCAAAGTTGAAATGTCGCCCTACGACCTCACAAAAGGTCGCATAGCGTTCCGCTATAAATAACAGAATTATAATCACAACACCACAATAAAATAACGCAATGAAAGTAAGAGCTTCTATCAAAAAGCGCACTCCCGACAGCAAAATCGTGCGCCGCAAAGGACGTCTTTACGTCATCAACAAGAAAAACCCCAAATATAAGCAGCGTCAAGGCTAAATGCCGGGCAGTCACCGAAGATAGCAAATCAGGCTCTGATTAGTTAATATTTCCCAATGATTCCTAATAAGTGTTTCATTCGGGGATTTTTCGGTGTCTACTCTGCAAAATTAGTATTAACTTTGCAAAAAAATTAGTCAAGTAATCAAGTAATTATATGGCAGTAAGAATCGTGGGAGTTGACCTCCCCCAGAACAAAAGAGGTGAAATCGCCTTGACCTACATCT
>OFFL01000558.1_pt1 | contig 39229 bp, 32 predicted proteins | sample 1521391 | NCBI WGS metagenome assembly OFFL01 (sample SAMEA3504082, study PRJEB24116) | mouse gut metagenome | biome: mouse gut; feature: mouse-associated habitat; material: faeces | place: Denmark | collected 2011
TACCGAGTTCGGCGGCAGCGTTGAGTTGGGTTATGACTATGCGATCAACAAAACCGTCTATCTGACCCCGAGTGTGGGCGCCTTCTATACTCAGGTTGATTACGACGACGCGACCGACAGTGCCGGCAAGATCGCGAAGTACAACACCTTGCGCCAGCTGGAACTCGAAGCGGGGGTCAAACTGACGAAGGCGTTCGTAATCGACGAAGGCTACGCCAACGTTTACGTCAAACCGAGTGTTGTCCGCACCATTGCTGACGGTGACGAAGTTCGGATCACCGGTTTGGGCAAAGTCAACACTTTGGAAGACCAGACGTTGGGCCGGGTTGAAATCGGGGGACGCTACGGCTTCACCGAACAGCTGTCGGCCTACGGCTGGGCCAACCACACCTTCGGCGACGACTACAAAGCCTCGACCTTCGGTTTGGGTCTCAGTTACAATTGGTAGTTCTGCTCCGTAACGAAAAGCGGCAATCAAAATTGCCGCTTTTTTGTTGTTAAAATATTTGAACAATGTGACTTTGATCAAACAAGCCGATGAAGATTATTCAGCTTCTGCCAGTTCGACTTTGTTGAGCAAAAACTTAGGCGTTTTGCCTTGAAAAGAATTGTATTTTTTACACAGAGCCATCGCTTCGGGATCGGGTTGAAAAGCTTTTGAGGCTGCGGCCGTGTTGTTGACGTTTTTGTTATTTTCGGCCGGCGCGGAAAGCTTTGCTTCCTGTTCTTTGGTTTTGTCGACTTTGATTTCCTGCGGCGCTTTCAAAATCTTGTCCAAAATGCCCTGAGTTTCGCGCGAACGGCGGTTGGTATAAACGATGTTTTGTTTGTCGACCGGCATCATCTCGAGGATTTTTTCCATATTTTCAATTTGTTTGTTTTTCTTGATCAGGTTGATGTCGTCAACCACCAGGATATTGATTTTGGAAAGATCAATTTGTTGTTCGGCGGCCAGATCAACCAACAGATCGGGCGAACCGATGATAACGTCGCAGTCGTTTTCGCCGTCGTTGCTGTCTTCGGATTCTTCGTGAAAACGATTCAGCATCGCCAGATTGTCGGAAATCATGACCGATTTTTGCGAATCCGAAGTCATAATCAGGATATTTTGTTTTTCGTTGCGGCTGATGATGTCGATCAACGGCAGGACGTACGAGATCGTTTTGCCGCAGCCGCCGGGCGCAATCGTGAAAATGTCTTTTCCCTGCAGAATGGCCGGGATAACGTCAATCTGCACCGTGGTCGGCTTTTCGATGCCGCATTCGTTGATGGCTTTTATGGTTTTTTCGCTTAATCCTAAATCTAAGAAATTCATTTTACTTCTTCCGCTAAAAATTTGGTCTTGCCGGTATTATCTATTTTTTGCCCAAAGAGTCAACCTTTAACAAAAAACAAGCCGCAGATTTTTCTGCGGCTTGAGGGGCAAAGCATACGGAACGGTTATACGCGTCCGTAAACGTCTTCGAGGCGGACGATATCGTTTTCGTCAAGATTGTCGCCGGCCTGTACTTCGATGAACTCGACATCGCTGTCGGTAGCGTTTTCAATCCGGTGTTTGGTTTCGACCGGGATGAAGATGTGTTCATCGGTGCGTTTGGTCAGAATTTCGTCGCCGAGGGTTACCAAAGCGGTGCCTTTGACGATGATCCAGTGTTCGGCCCGGTGGTGGTGCAATTGCAGCGAAAGCTTGGAACCGGGGGTAACTTTGATTCTTTTAACACAAAAAGTTTCACCGCAGTCAAGAACTTCCCAAGTCCCCCAGGGACGAGTGTCTTTCTGCCCGCGTACATAATTGTTTGCCATGTTTTTTGATTCCTTAAAATTATATAACAAAAAATTGCCTATGTTCAGAAGATACGTTGAGCGGCGAAAAGAGTCAACAGTTATCTTGGGTTAAGAAAATGCCGAATTAAATTATTTTGCACTTGATGAAAATGAAGATAAAGAATATAAATGAAGCCACGGTAAAATTTTAATTAAACGGAAAAAAATCATGCAGTCAACGGCTATCAAAGAGGCGCTGGGCATTTTGAAACAGCTGCGACAGATTATGGAAACGCCGGAAAGCGTACCGGAAAAACTGCGCCGTATTCTCGAGACCATTTCTGCCAAAATGCAGGCGGATGCCGCCACCTGTTATGTGGCGGTTGACGATAATTATCTCGAATTGTTTGCCGCCTGCGGTTTTAAAAAAGCGTCGTCGCACCGGCTGCGCCTGCGCTATAACGAAGGGATGGCCGGCGAAGTGGCGGAAAGTCGGCGCTCGCTGGTAATCAACAACATTTGGATGTATCCGAAATTTGTTTCCAAGCCTGAGCTGCTGGAAGAAAAAGATTTCCAGTCTTTTATCGGTGTGCCGGTCTTGCAATGGAACCGTACGATCGGCGTGCTGGCTTTGTATAACGCGCGCGAAATCGACCGGTCGGAAGTGGATATTGAGCTGTTGGAAACCATTGCGATGGTTTTGGCCGAGATTCTGGCTTCCGAAGAAATGACCCAATATAAGAAATCGCTGATCAAGTCGCGCGGGATGAGCACCAAGGAACGGGTAAAGGGGCTCAGTCTTAACAAAGGCTACGGTATCGGCGATGCTGTGGTTCACCGGCGTCGCCAGTCGGTAACCAACATTTTTGCCGAAGACAGGGAAAAGGAACTGCGCCGGCTGGAAATTGCACACCATCAAATGAACGAAGATTTGGACGCCAAATTTAATTCGACCAAACTCGGTCTCGGCGAGCATATCGATATTTTGGATGCTTACCGGATGTTTGCCAAAGACAAGGGCTGGTACGGCAAAATCGCCGGCAATATTCGCGGCGGTTTGGCGGCGGAAGCGGCAGTGGAACGCGCGTATGAAGACATGTGGAACCGTTTGTCGCAAAGCAGCGACAGCTATTTGCGCGAACGTCTGCATGATTTGCGCGACGTGGCCGACCGTTTGCAGTCTTATCTGAGCGGCGATTATAAACAGGCGCCGGATATCTCGGCCAAGGACATCGTGATTGTCGCCCAAACCATGGGACCGGCGGAACTGATGGATTATGACTACAGCCGGATCCGCGGACTGATCATTGAAGACGGCACGCCGACCATGCATGTGGCGATTGTGGCCAAGGCTTTGAATATTCCGGTACTGGCAAAGCTGAAGGGAATTTTCGGCGAGATTCAGAACGGACAGACGGTGGCGCTGGACGGTAATGAAGGGTTTGTGTATGTTAACCCTTCTCCGCAGGTGGAAACGGAATTTCGCAAAAGAATCGCCGAACGGGAAGAGTTGCAAAAGAAGCTGGCGGCGTTGCGGAATTTGCCGGCCCGGACGCTGAACGGTGCGGATATCGGACTCTATATTAATGTCGGGTTGCCGATGGATTTTGACTATATCGAAACCACGAATTGTGACGGTGTCGGTTTGTATCGGACCGAAATTCCGTTTATGGCTTCGGAGGCGATGCCCGATGTCGGAAAACAGGTTTCTTATTACAAGGACCTGATGGATCGTTGCGGGGACAAAAGAGTCGTTTTTCGCAGTCTGGACGTCGGTTCGGATAAACTGCTGCCGTATTGGGCTTATTCGGGCGAAGCCAACCCGGCGATCGGCTGGCGCTCGATCAGAATTACGCTTGACCGGCGGGCGATTTTACGGCAGCAGATTCGCGCTTTTCTGTTGTCGGCGGCCGGTAAAGAACTGAACGTGATGTTCCCGATGATTTCGGATTTGGCGGAATTTGAAGATGCCAAGGAAACGCTGTTGATCGAGTTGGAAAAAGACAAAAGCCGGGGGCTGCCGGTTCCGAAAAAAGTCAATATCGGATTGATGATTGAGGTACCGTCGGTGGTGTTTCAGTTGGACGACATCTTGCCGCGGGCCGATTTCGTGTCGGTCGGCACCAACGACCTGGCGCAGTTTATTTTTGCATGCGATCGCGGAAATCCGAAGCTTTCGGAGCGTTATGACGTTTTGTCGGCGCCGTTCTTAAACGTTATGAAAACGATTGTGGACAAAGCAGACGATGCCGGCGTTTATTGTTCAGTCTGCGGCGAAATGGCGAGCAATCCGATTGAGGCTCTGGCGCTGATCGGTCTCGGCTATCGCAATTTGTCAAGCAGCGGCGCGTCGTTCGGCCGTATCAAAAGTATGGTACGTTCGGTCAATACCGAAGAAATTGCGGATTATATGAAACTGCTGCTGAAATCGACCCGCAATACCCTGCGGCCGCAATTAATTGCGTATGCTTATGATCACGGTATTGAAATTTATTAAAAAGTGTGTTTGAATAAAGCGGTTTTGTAAGGTTTATGATTAAGGATCAAAGTTGTGATTAAGGAAACAGAAGCAGATAAAAAGGCTAAAAACATCAGGAAAAACGAACCGGCGGCCGAGCCGCTGAAACCGGAGCTGGTCGAAGATACCGACCGGATCGGCAATCTTTTGTGTCATGAACGGCTCAAAAAAGGTTGGGAACTGGAAGATATTTCTCAAGTGCTCTGTATTCGCCGCGTCTATCTGGAAGCGATTGAAAACGGCAATTATGTCGAACTGCCGCCGCTGCCTTATTCTGCTGGTTTTGTTAATTCGTATGCCAAATATCTGGGGCTGAACAATACGCGGATTACTCAGTTGTTTCGGGAAGAGCTGAATGCCAAACCGAGGGAAAAAAGAATTTTCATGACGGAAGAACCGACCGCCGAAGCCAGTCTTCCCGACAGGCGTTACATTATTGCCGGAATCGCGGCGTTGGTGCTGATCAGCCTGTTGTGGTCTTTGTGGCACGGAAGGCAAAACAAACCGGCAGCCGAAAATGTGATTGAGGAAGCAATTTTGGAGAATGAAGCCGGGAAAATAGAATATTTTTCGCCGTCTGCCGATGAAAGTGAAGACGTGCCGGCGGTGACAACCGCGGGAACAAACGAGGTTGCCGAAGAAACGGAAACGGCGGCAAAAGTTGCCGTTCCTGCGGAAAACATGCCGACCGAACAGGTAATCGTGAAAGAAGAAAGCTTTATTGAACCGCAAGCCGGTACCACGGCGGCAACCGGTGATGCTGCAGCGGAAAAAGCGGCGGCTGCCGACAAGGGACGTCAGGTTGAAATCAGAATTATCAAAGAAGACACCTGGGTCGAAGTTCGGGATCGCAATAAGGTTTATTTTAACAAGATCATGCGTCCGGGAGAAAATTATGTGATCCCCGACGGCACCGGAATGATGTTGTCGGCCGGCAAATATAAAGGGGTGGAAGTTTATGTCGGCGGCAAGCTGACAGAGGTTATTTCGCCCAATAAGAAAATGAACATTTCTCTTGATGAGTTTTTAAAACCGGCGGAACATTAGCTGCCGTCAGGAATTTTGACCGGAAAATAGCAGGTTGCCGCTTGCTATTTTCTTCGTGTTTTCGGGAGCGGAAAAGATTGCGGCAAGTTAACGGATTTAGAAAATTAGGGAAATAAAGTAATGAGTTTTGCGGAAAATTTAGCTAACGTGGTCAATCGGTATGACGAGATTTCGTCTTTGCTGTCGTCACCGGACGTCACGCCGGAAAATCTGGTGAAAATGAACAAGGAACTGGCCGAGCTGGGACCGGTTGTCGAGGCGATCAACCACTATCACAAAGCGGAGCGGGACATGAACGACGCCAAGTCGATGATGGATGACGACGACATGGACAGGGAAATGCGGGAGATGGCCGAAAGCGAGTATTATGAACTGAAGGAACAGCTTCCGAAGTTGGAGAAAGAAATCAAGATTTTGCTGCTGCCCAAAAATGAAGAAGACGAGAAAAACGCCATTTTGGAAGTACGCGCCGGTACCGGCGGCGATGAGGCGGCTTTGTTTGCGGCGGTTTTGTTTGAAATGTATCAGCGCTATTCGCAAAAACAGGGCTGGAAGTTTGAAATTCTCGATGCCGACGAAAACGGGCTGGGAGGATATAAAGAAGCTTCGGCCAAAATTACCGGCAAAGATGTTTTCTCCAAGCTGAAATTCGAGTCGGGCGCCCATCGGGTGCAGCGGGTTCCGGTTACCGAATCTCAGGGGCGGGTGCATACTTCGGCAGCTACGGTGGCCGTGTTGCCGGAAATTGAAGAAGTGGATATGTACATCAATCCGTCGGATCTGAAAATTGACGTTTATCGGGCTTCCGGTGCCGGCGGTCAGCACGTTAACCGTACCGAATCGGCGGTGCGAATCACTCATATTCCGACCGGAATTGTCGTTCAGTGCCAAGATGACCGTTCGCAGTTCAAAAACAAGGAAAAGGCGATGAACCACCTGCGGGCACGTTTATATGATCAGCAAAAATCGGCCATTGACGCCGAATATTCGGAACGCCGCAAACTGCAGGTCGGCAGCGGCGACCGCTCGGAACGCATCCGCACTTACAATTATCCGCAAGGCCGGGTGACCGATCATCGCATCAATCTGACCCTTTATAAGCTGGACGAAGTGGTTTCGGGCGATGCCCTCGACGAAATTGTTGATGCGCTGATTGCGGAGGATCAGGCACGCCGGCTGGCCGAACTTGAATAGTGAAATCGGGCAAAAAATTATCATTTTTTAAATAACTTGAGACGTATAGTGTAAAAAAACATTTTGAAAAGAGGTTATGATGAAGAAAATTGCGGTTATCGGCGTTACCGAAAGCATCGGACGCGAAGTTCTGGCTTTTTTGGCCGACGGCGGATATAAGCCGGATCAGGTTGCGGCACTGGAAATGAAGGCGCCGCTTGGAACACAGGCATCTTTCGGCGAAGAAGACGATATTGACGTCGAAAGCCTGGACAAGTTTGACTTCTCGGGAATTGAGGTTGCGATTTTCGCCGCTTCGGAAGAAGTTTCCAAACGTTATGCGGTTAAAGCGGCGGAAAAAGGTTGCAAAGTTATTGACTGTACAACCCAGTTTTTTGCCGATCCCGAAGTGCCGATGATTGTGGCCGGAGTGAATGACCGAAAGGTGGAAGATGCCGCCAAAAATATTGTCAGCGTTCCCTCAGCCGCGGTGACTCAGATTTTGCTGCCGTTGAGCGCGGTGGACCAAAAATGCCGGATCAGCCGGATGGTTGTCTCGACCTATACTTCAACGTCGGTTTACGGCAAAGAGGGAATGGACGAATTGTTTGATCAGACGCGCAAGATTTTTATGAACGAGAGTTTGGCCGATCATCAGAAAGTTTTTGACAAGCAAATTGCGTTTAACGTGATTCCGCAGGTGGAAGAGTTTATCGGAGAGGAAACCAAATGCGAATGGCGTATCAATGCCGAGACCAAGAAGGTTTTGGAACGAGATGTGAAAGTTCATGCCAACTGTGCTTTTGTACCGGCCTTTATCGGCAACGCCGCGTATGTAAATGTGGAGTGTTCGGCGGAAACCGATGTTGACGACGTTCGCGAAATGATGAAGAAAACGCCGGGCGTGATTGTTTTTGACAAGAACGTTCGCGGCGGTTATGTCACTTTGAATGACGTTCAGGGCGAAATAGAGGTTTATGTCAGCCGTTTGCGTCAGGACGCTTCGACCGAAAACGGTTTCAGCTTCTGGTCGGCGGCGGACAATCTGCGCTTTGGAGTGGCCGGAAACGCTTATAAAATCATGAAAGAGTGGCTGAAACAGGCTTAGGCGGCCGAAATCGAGACTGCGGACGGGAGACGGATATGAGAAAATGGCTGTATTTTTGTTTGGGACTGGTGATGGCAATGATGCCGGCGGCAGCACAAACGGCGGAAAAAACAAAGGAAGTTGACGCCCGCACTTTTGTCGTCAGTTCTGCAAAATACATCACGATTGACTATTCGACCGTTACCAAAGAACTGAATAATATTGAAGACGTGCTGAAATCGGGCAATGTGCCGAGTGCAACCAGCAGCAAATACGTTTCTTTTCTCGGCGATACCCGTTCGCAGCTTTTGGAAAGCAAAAAACAGCTGGACGAAGAATTGCGGAACATCAATCGTCGGCTTGATTCGCTGGGGGAAATGCCCAAGGAAGGCGAAGAAGAACTGCCGATCATTGCCGAAAAACGCAAAGAATATAATGAAGAGGCGGTTTATCAGAAGGGCAGAATCGCCGAGAACGATCTGCTGATTAACCGGATTGACGAATTGACGGCGTTGATTGTGGCGGTTCGCAAACAGGCTCTGATCGGCAATCTTTTGGTCTATCAGGAACCGTTGATCTATCCGAGCAGCTTTTTGAAAGCGACCGCTCAGTTTCTTGACTTCAGTTTCAACATCGTCAAATCGCCGGTTGACTGGTACCGCGATCTGACCGAAGAACAGAAAAACGCCGTCGATTCCAATCTTTTTACGGTGTTGCTGGCGATCGGCGCCGCGGGCGCGATCGGTTATATGCTGCGAATCCTGATTATTCGCCATTTGGGGTATAAGAAGAATCTGACCGAAGCGCCGCCGTATTTTACCAAAGTGCTGGCCGCGTTTTTTGTTGCCTGTGCCTACGGGGTGATTCCGGCAGTGTTGCTGGGTGGTTTTTTGGTATGGATCATTCATACCAAGATTCTGATTTTGGGCTTTTTCGGGTTGGTGCTTTCCAGCGTTTTGTACTATACGTTGTACATCTTTCTGGCCAATGCGATTACCCGGGTGGTGTTTGCGCCTTATAACGGAATGTGGCGGTTGGTTAACATGGATGACGCCAAAGCCAAACGGATGACGGCAGCCTTTTATTTTAGTTTCTTTGTCATCGGTTTGAGCAGTATGTTGTTTCATATTGCCAGCGAGGCCAATTATACGGTGGAACTGATCTATTTTCTTTCGTTGGTTAACAGCACGGTTAAGGCTTTTTGCGTGGTTTTGATTGCCAAGCGCTTTTTCTGGGAAGACGAAACTTCGGTTGACCTCAACGAAGAAAACGGTGATGACGAAGATTTTGTTGATGCCAAAACACGTACGGCGTTTCGGGTTATTTTTCTGGCAGCGCTTTTTGCGGTGGCGGTCGTGGGTATTTCTCTGTTTGGTTATCCGCGGCTTTCGGAATTCATCATTAACCGTTTTCTGCTGTCGATGCTGGTCATCGGCGGGTTTATGATTTTCCGCAATGTGGTGTTTGAACTGCTTAAGCGGGTGCTGCTGTTTAATTTCTGGGTGAAGACCCTGCGGGTGCGTCGCCAGCTGATTGATAAAGTGGATTTTTGGCTGGGCGTGGTTCTCAATCCGATTTTCGGGGTGTTGGCGATTTTGTCGCTGCTTTCGCTGTGGGGCGTGTCGACCGATTTGCTGCTGCAAAGCATGCGCAAGATTTTATTTGGTTTTAAAGTGGGGGGGATGGAGATCTCGCTGCTGTCAATTCTGCTCGGCATCGGCGTCTTTTTTGCTTCTCTCAGCGTGATCAAGATTTTGCGCCGCAAACTGTTTGACAATATTTTGTCGCATGTGGAAATGGATGACGGTATCCGTCATTCGCTGGCTTCCGGTTTTGGTTTTGTGGGGTTTGTTCTGGCGACTTTTCTGGCAATTGCGGTGATGGGCGGTGATTTGAGCAACGTTGCCCTGGTTGCCGGTGCTCTTTCGGTCGGTATCGGTCTCGGTTTGCAAAATATCGTCAATAACTTTGTGTCGGGAATTATCCTGTTGTTTGAACGGCCGGTCAAAGTGGGCGACTGGGTGATTATTAACGGTGAGGAAGGGCGAATCAAGCAGATAAACATCCGTTCGACCGAAGTGGAGACTTTTAAAAAGTCGAGCGTGATTATTCCCAACGCCACTTTATTGTCGACTTCGGTGACCAACCTGACGCACAGCAACAACTGGTCGCGGCAGTCGGTAACGGTCGGGGTGGCTTACGGTACCGATCCGCATAAGGTGACCGATATTTTGCTCGAATGCGCCAAAAGCAATAAAAAGGTGATGAAAAATCCGGCACCGTACGTGATTTTTAAGGATTTTGGTTCCAGCAGCCTTGATTTCGAGCTGCGTTGCTATACCAACGATATTTGGAACGGTTGGACAATACCAAGCGATTTGCGCTATGAGATTGACCGCCGCTTCCGTGAAGAAGGAATTGAAATTCCGTTTAATCAGTTGGTGGTTCACCGCGGCGGCGAAATCAGCGAAGAGGCGCAAACGCAGTTCTATGCGCGAAAACAGGCGCAAAAAGCGACAACGGCGACTGCACCGGCTGATGCGGAAAAAAAGGATGAAAAAGGCGCTAAAGCAACGGCAGCGCGGAAGGATGGCAAAAATGCGGATAAATGATTTGCGCAACAAAAAAATTGCGGTTTGGGGCTTGGGGGCCGAAGGGCAACAGGCGGTAAAATATTTGAGTGCTCACGGAATTGCCGGACAGATTATCCTGTTTAATGACACAGAGATCGAAAAACCGGAAGGTTGCCGGGATTTTGATTTGGTTTGCGGTGACCGGATTGCGGCAGCGCTCGATCGGGCGGAAGTAATTATCCGTTCACCCGGAGTGAGCATTTATCGCGAAGAACTGACGGAGGCCAAACGACGCGGAATTGCCGTCACTTCGGTAACCGATCTTTGTCTGAACGAATTTTTGTCCCGTCCCGGCTGCCGGGTGATCGGCGTCAGCGGATCAAAAGGCAAAAGCACCAGTGTCAGCGTGCTGGCTTATATCTTACAAAAAAGCGGATATAAAGTCGGACTGGGCGGCAATATCGGCAAGCCGATGATTGAGTTGCTTGATCAGGACTATGATTTTATTGTCGAAGAATTCTCCAGTTATCAGGCTTCCGACCTGACGGCATCGCCGCAAATTGCCATGTTTACCAACCTGTTTTATGTTCATACCGACTGGCACCGCGGGCATGAAAACTATTGTCGGGACAAAATTCATCTGATTGCCAACCAACAGCCGGGCGATGTTTATTTTGCCAACCGGCGCAATCCGCAATCGGTCGAATATACGGAGGCTTATGCCGAAAATCGCCGGTGGTATAATGAGGCGGCGCTTTTTCATGCCGAAAACGGCGTGTTGTATCATGGAGAAGAAAAACTGGCGGAGATCGGCGAGCTTAAATTGAACGGTAACCATAATATGGATAACCTGGCCGGTGTATTTTCGGTTTTGGATTATTTGGGGATAGATTTGCACCATGCTGCCGAAATTTTGAAGGATTTCGAACCGTTGCCGCACCGGTTGCAGAAGGTGGCGGTGAAAGACGGCGTTACTTTTATCAATGACAGCATTTCAACAGCACCGGAAGCCGCTATCGGTGCGGTCGGCAGTTTTACCGGGAATCTGGCGCTGATTTCCGGAGGACAGGACAACTGTCAGGATTATGGTCCGTATGCGGAAACCATTGAGAACAATTCTCAGGTCAAAATGGTGGTAACCTTGTATCAAACCGGACCGAAAATTGCCGCTGTTTTAAGAAAAGGGGTCAGACGAGTCGATTTTGAATTGGTGGAAACCGATACGCTGGAAAATGCGGTGAAAACCGCCTATGCAAAGTTAAAAAAACTGGGCGGGGGAACAATTTTGTTTTCGCCGACCAGTCCAAGCTTCGGGTTTTATAAGAATTTTATTGAAAGAGGCAATCATTTTATTAAAATTGTGCAGGATTTATGAAAAATAGCTCTTGTCTTTTAATAAATATTATTATAACTTAGCGCTGATGCCGACTTAGCTCAGCTGGTAGAGCAACGCATTCGTAATGCGTGGGTCGAGTGTTCGAATCACTTAGTCGGCACCATTTCGAGTTTTATAAAAAATCCCGTTGTCAGAGACAGCGGGATTTTTTGCGTTGCTATGCTCTTGCTCGTAGGCCTCGGCAGCGAGCCGCGGCAACTCGCTGCGTTGAATATTTCTATATTGACAAATTTTGTCTATTTATGTTATCGTAACGAATAAAAAAGATTATTAATAATATTTTTAAATTTATCAAATATGAAAACGAAAATTTACAAAGTTTTGAAGAGGGTGGCCGTTGTTTTGGTTATGGCCGCTTTTTTGGCGCCGTTTCCGGTTCCTTATCTGTATAAGTTGGACCGTGAGTTGGTCGGCGAAGGCACTTTTGTCAGCCACTATTCCGAGTATCAACCCCGTCCCCACCGGAAGCACAGTACGTTGGTGAATCATTTCAGGTATTATAACCAGATGAGCAACCGATGGGAGGTTTTGGACATGGACGGTGTCGACAATTCTTGCTTGTTGCCTGAGACGCTTACCGCCGGACAGCATATTTACGTTTATGCCGTCGGACCGTTGAAGTGGACGGCGGCAACCACGGTCAAAGACGATCTGCGCGGCGTATTTTTTATGCGGGCGATGATCGAATTTATTGTCCGAACATTTTTTATGGTTATGGGGATAATATGTTTCCTTATGTTTCGGAGCAACGGAAACGGTGGCGGCGGCGGTCTGAATCCGACATCGATGCTTTTGCTTACGACTGCCTCGCGATTTTAGTTTCGGGAAGCCTCAGGCCTTCTGCAAGCCGTGAAAACTTACTTTTAACAGAGTCCCTTCGTCAGTGAAGCGGCTCTGTTTTTTTATAAAAACCCTGATTGTAGAAATCAGGGTTTTTCAATTTTGAGGAGGATGTTATAAACCTATCGGTGTTGTTTTTATCCTGCTTTTTTAAGACATAGTGTTTTCCGAAAGGGTTATGGAAATAATATAAAATATTTTGTCTAATATGTCAAGAGAGATTGTTTATGCTTGTCCTTATCAGATTAATCCCTATAATTAATAATGAAATTTACAAGTTACAGGAGAATGATTTTGCGCACAGAGTTTTATATCTTTCGTCACGGCGAAACCGAGTTGAACCGCCAGAAACGCTGGCAGGGTTCCGGAATGGATTATGATTTGACCGAAAACGGCATTGTTCAGGCTCAGAAATTGGCGGCCAAACTACAGGGGAAGGGGATTGAAATCATCTTTTCCAGTCCTTTGAGGCGAGCGTTTCACACTGCGGAAATTGCGGCCGCGGTGCTTGGCGTTCCGGTTGCGGTAGAAAATGATTTGCGGGAATGCTTTTACGGCGAGGCAGAGGGACGCCTGATTGCCGATTTGCAACGAGAAGTGCCGCAAATTGTCAACAATTGGAATCGTCCGCAATTTTGGGATTTGCGCTTTGAGGGCGGCGAGAGCAAAGGCGAAGCCTTGCAACGGGTTTTGGCGGTGTTGGAACGGTTGGCGAAAGAAAACGCGGATGTGATTGGTATCGCAATTCACGGCGGAACCATGGCATCGTTGTTGAATTATTTCGGTTTTGAATTCGAAACCGTTCCCAACTGCGGCGCTTTTCATCTGATATATGAAAACGGAAAAGGAACCGTAAACGGCGGGATTTTCTGACCGCAGAAACGGTTGTCGGAAAAATTCGGTTGCGGAACAAGGCCGGACGCCGGTTTGGAAGTGAGGGAAAAACAGCTCAAGAGGAAGGCAAAGCGTTGTCAATATTCAATATGATCGAGTTTGTTTTTCCATTCCTCCATGATTTCAACCGCTTCCTTAATTTCCATGTGATGCAGTTGGATCGGATTTCCTTCGTAAAAAACGCGGTCGCGAAAACCTATGTTTTCGGCATCATATCGGTCGGCGGCATAATAAATTTCGGCAATATTGGCCCATTTGCAGGCGTTGAGACACATCGGGCAAGGCTCGCACGAAGTGTAAAGGATGCAGCCGCTCAGGTCAAAACTGTTAAGGTTGCGGCAGGCGTTACGGATGGCCATGACTTCGCCGTGGGCGGTGGGATCGTTGTCGAGTGCCACCCGGTTGTGTCCTTCTCCGACAATTTCGCCCTGTCGGTTGACAATGATGCAGCCGAAAGGGGAACTGCCGCTGTCAATCGACTGTTTGCTCAAGCGAACGGCTTTGGTCAGGTTTGCCAAATGATCAATCATGAAAAATAAACTCCTTTTAAAAATTGCGGATCACAGATTAATCCAAAAAAGATGAAAGTAAAGAATTAAAAATGTTATTTTTTTGTCAAAATATCTTGGCTTTTGTTTAAAATTATCTTATAATCGTTAACAACAAAAAGAGGTATGCCATGGCAGGAAAAAAGCGCAAAAAAATCTTGATCGGAACGGCGTTGGGGTTAACGTTGGCCGCCGGCGTATCATTGTATCCCCTGATGCGTTATGCGGTTGATACCTATGCGGCGGATTTTGACAAAGCCAAGGCTGTGATTGAAGGCGATACGGTTTCCAAGCAACGGTTTTATGAAAACCTGAATTATAGTGACGGCAAATGGAAACTGACTCTGAAAAACGGCAAAGTGGTTGATGCCGGCGAAATAACCGATTTTCGGGTTAAAGACCGTAAGCAGCATCAGGTATTGCGAAACGTGAAGTTGAAAACGACGGTTGACACCGTCAGAGTGCGTTACGCCAAAAACGGCGAAAAGCAATATTCTTCGGCAATTGTTTACGGAATGGGGGCGCGGGACAGTTTGGGCTATCTGCCTTCTTTCGGCTTGTACAGCTGGGATCAGTTGAAAATGCGTTATTTTAAGGCGGATAACGAAAAGTTGCAGCGAATTGTTGATAAGTTTAACGATAAATACAACTGTACCCGCCGCCACGAATACCAGCATTATCTGAATGCTCTCGCCGGTATCGGCCGCAGCGGCCAGAGTTATGAAACCAAGTTTGTCGAATGTTGTCTTGACGAGGTCTCGGCCAATGTTGCCCAACTGCTGGAGCAGCGCAAAAACTACTTGGATAACGGCAAGGACGTTTCTTATATTACGTGGCGTTTCAAGTTTTATGCCGACAGTGTTAAAAGCGGAAAAGTAAAACCGCAGGCGGGCGTTTACACGAAAGAAGAAATTGAGTTGATTGCCAACGGCGTATTTGATGTTTGGATGAAAGAAAAGTTTGATCTGTATATTAAAAAAAGCAGCGGCCGGGCAATTAATATTCTGCGCAAAACCAATTATAACGGAATTCAGCCCAATGAAACGCGGCATCGCGAACTGATGACGAAATGTTTTACGATAGACGGCATTGACTTTTATCCTCATATTGCCGCGCGGGAAGATGAAATTCGTGTCAAGATTCCTAATGAAACGCTGAAAGTGTTCCGATATTTGAAAAAAGAAAAGTTCAAAAAGATGACTTATGTTGACAAGTTGGAACAACAGCGAATTGAAAAAGGGGAACGGGAATATAATCTGACGTTGGCCAAAAATAAAGCGTTGGCAAAAATGCGCAATATTCTTAACCGCGGCAATGAACTCTGAAAAAAGAGCCGGTTAAAAACCGGCTCTTTTTTATTCTTCCTGATCGTCCTTAATGCGCACAATATCGGCGCCGACGCCGCGCAGTTTGTGTTCCAGTTTTTCGTATCCGCGGTCCAGGTGGTAGACCCGGTTGACAATCGTTTCCCCTTCGGCGACCAAGCCGGCCAGAACCAGGGCGAAAGAAGCGCGAAGATCGGTTGCCATAACCTGAGCGCCGTAGAGTTTCGGAACACTGCGCACGATTGCGGAGGCATGGCCGTGAACATTGATGTTGGCGCCCATACGCAACAGTTCGGGCACATGCATGAAGCGGTTTTCAAAAATGGTTTCGGTGACCATGGAGGCACCGTCAGCGGTCAGCATCAAAGTCAGGAACTGTGCCTGCAGGTCGGTCGGAAAGCCCGGATAATAGTCGGTCATGATATCTTTGCCTTCCAGAACACAGTTTTCGGCATCAATTACGATGCTGTGCGGTTTTTCGCTGATGCGTACCCCGGCTTCGGCAAGAATTTTCAGCGGGGTCTGCAAAGTGGCGGCCTGAGCGTTGATCAGTTCTATCTTACCGCGGGTGATGGCGGCAGCAACGGCGTAAGAGCCGGCTTCGATACGGTCGGGGATGACTTTATGGATGACGCCGCGCAGTTCTTTGACGCCTTCGATGGTCAATATCGGCGTGTTGATACCGCTGATTTTGGCCCCCATCGCGTTGAGCATTTCCGCCAAATTGCCGATTTCGGGTTCCATGGCGGCGTTTTCGATCACGGTGGTGCCGCGGGCTAAGGTTGCGGCCATTAAAATGTTGCAGGTGGCGCCGACCGAAGCGATGTTAAAAATCAGGTGTGCCCCCTGAAGGCCGTTTTCGGCTTTGGCAATCACATAACCGTTTTTGATTTCGATTGAAGCGCCCATTTGTTCAAGCGCCGAAAGATGGATGTCCATCGGGCGCGCCCCGATGGCACAGCCGCCCGGCAGCGAGAGCTCGACATAATGTTCACGTGCCAGCAACGGACCGAGAACGTAATAAGAAGCCCGCATTTTGCGAACATAGTCATAGGGGGCAACCAGACTTGCCGGTTGCGCGGTTTGATAGGAATATACTTTGCACGGGTTGCCGTCGATGACTTCGTCGTGGCTGTCGATTTTGGTTCCGAGTTGTTCAAGCAGCAAATTCATCGAACGGATGTCGGAAAGAAGCGGCATGTTGGTAAGTGTCACCCGTTCGCGCGTAAGAAGAGAAGCGCAGATCAACGGCAAAGCGGCGTTTTTGGCACCGCTGATGTAAATTTGTCCGGTAAGTTTGTTGCCGCCCTTAATTTTCAGTTTGTCCATGTTCTTGTGCTTTCTGTAATTTCAGTTTTTGCAGAGCTTCCTGCTGTTTTTTGCGTTTTTCAAGATTTTTTTGCAGAGCTTTGGCCTCGCGCTCAAAGCGCAATTCGGACCGCCGGGGTTTTCTTTCAGTCATATTAAGTCCTATCGGTAAAACATCGGCTGTTACTATAACAGCTTTCGGTTGTTGAAATCAAGCGCTTCGGATGCATTTGTGCAAAACAACCCCCGGTCACAAAAGCCGATCGCGGCAGAGAAGGTAGAAAAGGGCGGAAGATAAGACAACTGATAGTTTATAAGAAAAACTTAATAATAACTATTGATGTTTGTAAAAAAAATATGTAAATTATTGATTGTAATTTTCTTAAATCTAAAATTAAGACGGGTGATTGTTATGAAAAAATATGTTTTGTGTTTGTTTGTGTTGTTATCCGGATGTGGTACCGGGGTTACTTTTTCGCATCGGCAAAACGGTGCGGATATTTATACGGCGCAGTGTAACGGGGCTTTTGTGAATATTTCTTTTTGCTATCGCTTGGCGAGCCAGGCTTGCAACGGCAATTTTGAAGTGATCAGTTCTTCGGTGGAAAATGCCGGCTCTTCAGGACAGATTGATATGACCCAACTGATGGGGCCGAGTTACTCAACGACCCCGATGATTAACCGCTCAATTATGTTTTATTGCAAATAGGCATAAGGCCGGCAATATTCGGGTTGTAGTGAATCCGGCAGAAAAGAAAAGCTTCGGTTTCCGAAGCTTTTTTAATTTGAATGGCAGAGATATTTTTAATGTCAGTTGTGTTTGTTGCCGCGGTTGAGACTTTTGGGATAGCTGCCGCTTTTCGGAAGATGAGAAGCGGCAGCCTCAAAACGTTACCGAAGATCAGTTTGTTTTCATTTCAGATTGTCGCTGAAAAACTTTTCCAACTTGTCAAACGGAATTTTATCGGTTTGGTCGTATAAATCGACATGGTTGGCGTTGGGGATGATCATCAGTTCCTTATTGTCGCCCTTAAGCTTTTTATAGGCGTCTTCGCTAAAGTAACGGCTGTGGGCGTTCTCACCGTGAAGCAGCAGAACGGCGCTTTGAATTTCGTCGCTGTAGGACAGTATCGGCATATTGATAAATGACAGCGAAGAAGTCATGTTCCAGCCGCCGTTCGAGTTTAGCGAATTTTTATGATAGCCGCGCGGCGTTTTATAATAGCCGTAATAGTCTTTTACAAATTGCGGTTCTTCACCGGTCAGCCGATCGGGAAGTCCGGGAGCGACGGCATATGAGCCGTTCTTGTAATCTTCGGTCCGCTGGGCGTTAAGACGGCGTTTCAATTCACGGCGCTCTTCTGAGGTCATGGCATCAAAATAGCCGTTGGCGTTGACGCGGCTCATATCATACATGGTGGACGTCACCGTTGCTTTAATCCGAGGATCGACGGCTGCGGCGTTGAGAGCAAAACCGCCAAATCCGCAAATGCCGATAACGCCTATTTTTTCGGGATCGACATCGGGCCGGGTACTCAGATAATCGACCGCAGCGCCGAAGTCCTCGGTATTGATGTCGGGAGAAGTGACGTTTCGCGGTTAGCCGCCGCTTTCGCCGGTGAAAGAAGCGTCAAAGGCCAGGGTGACAAAACCGCGTTCGGCCATCGTCTGGGCATAAAGCCCCGAAGCCTGTTCTTTAACGGCGCCGAAAGGCCCGCTTACCGCAATTGCCGGCATTTTGGCACCGGTTTGATTTTTTGGCGTATAGAGGTCGTCGGTCAAAGTTATGCCGTAGCGGTTTTTAAAGGTGACTTTTTGCACGTCGGCTTTGTCGCTTTGCGCAAAGGTTTTGTCCCAGGGATGATTTGATTCCAAATTCATTGCAGATGCTCCGTTGAGAGGTAGGGTTGATAAAAGCAGTCCGAACAGGGCGGACAGGGTTGTCTTAAAACCATTTTCAGGCCATGTTGTTACCATTGTTTTCTCCTGTCGTTGGGTGGTTAAAAAGCGGTTGTATATAATATAAGCCGTTTTAATTTGGATAACAAATACTTATATTTTATCTTATTCTATGCTTTTTAGGCATATCACCAGCCAGAGGAGTGTCAATGAGGAAAGGAGTTGACAATTTGGACAAAATGATCTAATTTTTAAGCATGCAAAATTTATTAATTGTCTTTTATTATTAACTTTAAACTTTAACAGGATGAAACGAAAAGTAAGAGCCTTATTAAATCTGATGAAGGAAATGGGTGTGACAATCAACGATCTGCTCATCTATGACGACAGTATCGAGACCACCAAAAAATTTCCTCTGGAAGTCTACTTCTCCGACCAAACCCGCTCTTTTGACGTGGAGCACTATTACAAGGGAAAACACCGTACGCCGGAAGGAGTCATCATCGGCAACACCGTTTTCGCTTTGGCAAACAGGGCGCAAAGTATTGAATGCGGCGTGGCCGAACGATATTGCAATCAAGCTTTTTCGCGCGACTTGACAGGAACGTTGCCGACCGAAGAGCAGGTTGCGCTTTTAACGGAGAATTTGGATCTTTATGAACAGATTTCCGTGTTCCTGCAACAGGGAAGACTGGGAAAGAACCGTTTGGCGATTGCTGATGAGAGCAACTCCGACGAGTGGCAGAATTATTATAATATGCAGCGGGGAATTAAATGCGCTCACAACAGTTGGACGCTGGTTCTGCCGGTTATCAATCTTGAACAGTGAAATGCCTGAACCGGTTGCGGTTTGAAACATTTCTTTTATTTGAACAAACGAAAAGAGGTTTCCGTTATCGGAAACCTCTTGTTTTTTGAGACTCGGCCGACTGGTGCCGGTTCCGCTACATCTTCGGATTGCCGAAGAAATCGTAACCGGCCGGGTCATAACCTTCATGATCATAACCCATAATGTCGTAACCGTTTTCGTCATAACCGTCGCGGTCGCGATTGTAACGGTCATAGCCTTCACGGTCAAAACCGTTGCGGTCGAAACCGTCATAATCGTAACCGCCGCGGTCGAAACCGTCGCGATCAAAACCTTCACGATCAAAACCTTCACGGTTGAAACCGTCGCGACCAAAACCGTCACGGTCATAGCCTTCACGGTCAAAACCGTCGTAATCGTATCCTTCGCGGTCATAGCCGTAGATGTTGAAGCCTTTGTGGTCATAACCGAAACGATTGTAGGTGCGATTTTTTTTCATAGTTTTATAGTTTTACAGAATAATAGTTTATTGAGCAAAATTATAGTTGTTTTTGCCGTTTTTGTCAATATTGTTTATGTTGAAGCGGGGAGAAAATGGCCGCGCCTATTCCCACTCAATCATCGGATAGTCGTCTTTGCCGCCCGGCAGCTGGAAGTGCCACCATTCGCTGCTGATTGTCTCGAAGCCGACCGAAGTCATCATCTTTTTTAACAGCTCACGGTTGTTGATTTCTTCCGCATAGCGGGTGTCGAGAAAATCTTGCCGCGCCTTCTCCAAATGTTTGTAAAAAGGCTCGGTCACCCCTTTGGCGATTTGTTTGGCATATTTTTTCTCATAAGCGTCCACTTCGGTCGGAAATTTGAGGTTGCGACCTTTGAGGTCGGTCAGGCAGCAGTCGATTGCGGTGCCGTAACAATGCAGACTGTTTTCGGCTTTGCTCGCAAACAAACCCTCAACCGGCAACAGTTCCAAAAAACGCCGATGGGCAATCGGCGGCCGGTAGGCGTCGGTAATTCTCAATTTCATTTCCAGTTTGGCGAGTTCTCCTGCCAACTCCTGCAGCCGCACCGCCACGTCCAGATGCGCATAGGCGCGGTTGCCGAAACCGACTTCCCGGTAGACCGGGCGCATCACGATATTTTCGGAAGTGGCGTACATCATGTCGATGATAAAAGAGCTGCCGCTGATTTCGGTGAGGCTGTTTTTAATAAGAAAATCTCTGTCCATGATTTTATCCTTTCTGTTGCCACGATCCGTTGTCGTTTTGCTGCCAATAAAAAATATCGGCATTTTGCTGCTTGAGCTCTTTCCACATTTGCCGCGCCTGGGTCAGGCTTTCCGGCGCATTGCCGTCAAAAATGTTGAAAACCCGTTCAAATTGCTGCATCGTTTCCCATCCGCAGCGGGCGCCGTCGACCAAAAACAAAAATTTGGCTTCGTTGGGGACGTCGTCGCCGGCGGTCAGCCAAATCGGCTGCAGTTCTCCCGAACCGTCCTTGCGGCTGCCGTGCGGCAAAAAAGAAGTGTCGTTATAGGTCCATAACAGCGCATTCAAAAAATCGACCCGCTCGTCGTTGCCGATTTTCACCGCAATTTTGTTGCCGGTGGCATAGGCTTTTTCCAGCAGTTTCGGCAACACGTCCTCCAGACGCTGATTTTGCAAATGATAAAAATCGACCCGGCTCATGGCTTTAGCTTTATTTGTAAAACGTTGATGTCATCTTGCTCGGCATTCTGAATCATCAGATGCAGCGGGCGTTTTTGCTGGCGCGCTTCCTCAATGTGTTCCAGCGCCGCACCTAAAGTAACGCAGTCTTTGAGATCGGTCTTGATGATGATGTCGCCGCGCTTGATGCCCTGACGGTCGGCGTCGCTGCCCAGTTCCACTCCTTCGACCAACAGTCCCATCGTGGTCGGCGAAAGTTTCATGTTTTTAACGATCTCAGGCGTGATTTCCTTAAGAATCAGGCCGGTTTGTTTTAGGATTTTACCGCTTTCCGAGTCCGGCTTGACCTGTTCGCGCGGGGTCGCTTTGGGCGATTTCGGCATATTCTCCACTTTGACCGTCAGCGGTTCAATCTCCTGATTGCGCCAGACGATCAGTTGAATCTCTTCGCCTGCCGGCGTTTCGGCCACCAAACGCGAAAAGTCTTTGCAATTGTTGATTTCGTGCTGTCCGAGACTGATGATCACGTCGCCCGCCTGCAAGCCGGCACGGGCGGCCGGTCCGTTTTCGGTAATGCCGGAAACAATAATGCCCTGTGCGTCCTTAAGATTGAGGCTGCGCGCCAGATTTTTGGTGTTGGGTTGTACCCGGATACCGATCCAGCCGCGTTTGACTTCACCGCTTTGTTCCAGTTGTTTGACGATCCACGCCGCCAGGTTGGCCGGAATGGCAAAGCCGATCCCCATGTTGTTGCCCGAAGTGGAAAACAGCGCCGAATTGATGCCGATCACTTCGCCTTTGGTATTAAACATCGGACCGCCGGAACTGCCCTGGTTGATGGCGGCGTCGGTCTGGATAAAATTGTCGTACGGTCCGGCGGCAATGTCGCGGGACTTGGCCGAGACGATGCCGGCGGTTACGCTGCCGCCGAGCCCGAACGGGTTGCCGATTGCCAACACCCAGTCGCCGACCCGAATGGCGTCGGAATCGCCGAAGGTGACTTTGTCAAGTTCAAACGGCGGTTCGATTTTGATCAACGCAATATCGGTTTTTTCGTCGCCGCCGATAATGTCGGCTTCGGCTTCGGTGTTGTCAAACAACACCACGTTGACGACTTCGGCGTTTTCAATCACATGATAGTTGGTGATGATATATCCGTCTTCGCTGGTAATGAACCCCGAGCCCAGTGCCACCCGGCCTTCCAGCGGATCATAATATTCGCCGTCGTCGCTTGCGGCGGCGCCGGGAATGTTGATCTGGTCGGGCTGCTGGATGGTGGAGATGTTGACCACGGTCGGGATCAGCTTTTCCGCCAGGTCGGCAAAAGACGGAAAACCATACTGCGCCTGTGCCGGAAAAACCGCGCCCGCAATCATTATTGTCAGCCAAAGTCGTAATTTGCGCATTTCTTATCTCATCGATTGGCGAAAAAATTGAAAAAATTCGCTGTCGGGAGACAGAACCATTGCCGCATTGCCGTCGGAAAGCGCGTTTTTATAAGCTTCGAGCGAACGGTAGAAGGCAAAAAACTCCATATCCTGTCCGGCCGCGTTGTTCCAGATCATAATCGCCTGTTCGTCGCCTTGGCCGCGAATAATTTGAGCCTGCTTGTTGGCGTCGGCAAGAATGAGGGTTTCTTCCTTGTCGGCGCTGGCCTTGATCTTTTGTGCGGCTTGCGAACCCTGAGCGCGGAATTCTTTGGCTTCGCGTTCGCGTTCGGTTTTCATCCGCGCATTGATCGCCTGTAAAACTTCCAGCGGCAGGTCGGCGCGTCGGATGCGCACGTCGGCCACGCTGACGCCGATCTGTTCGGCGTCGACCTTAACCGCGGCACTGATGTCGTTCATGATCTGAGTGCGTTTTTGCGACAGCAGTTCCTGCAAAGTGCTGCGGCCGAGGATTTTGCGGATTGACGAATTGACGATTTCCGCCAGTTTGCTTTGTGCCTGATATTCGGTGCGCACGGTTTTGTAAAAGCGCAGCGGATCAACGATCTTATAACGGGTGAAACTGTCAACGTCGAGACGTTTCTTGTCATTAAGCACCACCTCTTGGGCCGGCGGGTCCAAATTGAGCAGGCGGGCATCATAAAAAACCACATTCTGAATCAGCGGAATTTTCATTTTCAGGCCCGGTTCCTTAACCACCCGGATCGGACGGCCGAATTGCAGCACCAACGCCTGTTCGCCCTGATTGACCGTGTAGATGCTGCCGGCGGCAACCGCCAGCACCGCAATGCCGAGAGCGGCCAAAATATACTGAAGTTTACTCATTGGCGGTGCCTCCTTTGGTTGTTTTCAGCCCGTCCAGCGGCAGGTAAGGCAGCACGTTGGTGCCTTTTGCCGAAGGATCGAGTATCACTTTGTTGGAATTTTTAATGACATTTTCCATCGTTTCCAGATACATACGTTTGGCGGTGACGGCTTTGCCTTTTTTATAAGCCTGATAAACCGAGTTGAAACGATCGGCTTCACCTTTGGCTTTGTTGACCACCGCTTCTTTGTAGGCTTCGGCGCTCAGCAAAATCTTCGAGGCGCGTCCGCGAGCGTTCGGTACCACTTCGTTGCGGTAGGCTTCGGCTTCGTTTTTGAATCTTTCCATATCGGCTTTGGCGCGCTGCACTTCGTTAAACGCGTCGACCACCTGCTTCGGCGGATCGGCTTTTTGCAGTTTGACGCGCACAATTTCGACGCCGGAGCCGAAGTCATCCAACACTTTTTGCAGTTCCAGCTTGGTGTCTTCTTCCACTTTGCCGCGGTCGCCGGAAATGATCGGCATCATTTGCGACTGGCCGACAATTTCGCGCAAAACCGACTGGGCGGCCACGCTCACCGTCTGATCCGGATTGCGCATGTTGAACAGGTAGTCGCGGGCGTTTTTAACCCGCCAGACTACGGTCAGGTTAATGTCGACGATATTTTCGTCGCCGGTCAGCATATGGCTCTCGGTAAAGGCGCGCGAAACGTTGGAAACACGATTGCTTTCGGCAACGCCGAGGTTGATGCTTCGTTCCTGGGTCATGCTGACTTTTTCCACCGTTTCGATCGGGAAGGGCAGATGATAGTGCAGTCCCGGCTCGGTGGTGTCGACATATTTGCCGAAGCGCAGCACGACGCCCTGTTCGTTGGTCTGTACCTGATAAAAACCGGAAGCCAGCCATAAGGCAAGGACGCCGGCGATGATCAGTTTGGGACCGGCATCGAGCTTAAGCCCGCTTCCGCCGGTTTTGGGTTTGCGAAATTTCAGAACCTTTTCGCTGTTGGACTCGCCTTGCCACGGGCCTTCGTCATTGTCGTCCCACGGTCCTTTGTTTTCAGCCATATTTTTACACCTCGTTGTTTATTGTGTTGCTTTAAAATCATATATAATATAAATACAATCTAAAAACAATTAATCATATGACAATATCAACAGGAGAGAGTTAAGTGGAAACCGATTTGCGACAGATCGCCGCCCGATATTTTGCCCCGGAAACGATCGAAAGCGTCAAGGTGTTCAATCGCCGGGCAATCGTCACGCTGGTCAATGCCGCCGAAGACGCGGCCCGGGCCGGGGAGTTGGAAAATGCCTTGAAAGAACGTCCCGAAATTGACAAGGTATCGGTTGTTTATACTTCCGCCCGCCGGGAAGAAGGCGACAATCACTGGAAAATTCCGGGGGTTAAAAAGATTATTGCGGTTGCTTCGGGCAAAGGCGGAGTCGGAAAATCGACCACCGCGGTTAACCTGGCGCTGGCGTTGGCCGCTCTCGGCAAAAGAGTGGCGTTGTTTGATGCCGATATATACGGGCCGTCGGTTCCGACCATGCTCGGGTTTGAGGGCGTTTCGCCGATTTCGTACGACGGGCACACTTTTGAACCGTTTGAAAACCTCGGGCTGAAATCGATGTCGATCGGCAGCCTGATTGAACGCGATACGCCGCTGATCTGGCGCGGTCCGAAAGCCTGCGGCGCGTTGCAGCAGCTGCTGACCGAAGTGAACTGGGGCGAAATTGACGTTATGGTGATTGATATGCCTCCCGGCACCGGCGATATTCAGATTACGCTGGCCCAGCAGGTGAAACTTGACGGCGCGCTGATTGTTTCCACTCCGCAGGATATTGCGCTGATCGATGCCGTCAAAGGGGTTAACATGTTCAAAAAGGTTGACGTGCCGATATTGGGCATCGTGGAAAACATGAGTTATTATCTGTGTCCCGACTGCGGTCACAAGGAATTTGTATTTGGCGAACACGGTGCACGCGAAACGGCGCAGCGTCTGGGCGAAAAGTTTTTGGGCGAAATTCCGCTGAATATTAAAATCCGCAGCTATTCCGACGGCGGAACGCCGATTGTTTATGCCGAACCCGACAGTGCGTTCAGCGAAGCGTACCGTGAAATTGCCGCTCAGATAGCCGCAGCCCTCTGATTGTTGAGGAAAAAAGGATCAAAGTCCGGATCGTTCCAAACGACCGGGCTTTTTTGGTGCGCGGGTTATTTAAGCAATAAGTGATTTTGGAAAACAAAAGATAGCCGGGGAGTTTGTGAAGCTGATAGCGAACTGACTCTCCGAATTTTTAAAACCCGTAAGGTTTCTGAACATATATCCAGAGCTCCCCGACTACAACCTGAATATAAACTTAAGATTGACAGATGTCACGCTTTGTATTTGTATAAATTATTAGATGTGGACAACTAAGAATAGAAAATGTCGAAACAGCAGCGGAAGAAGAAAATTTTTTTTATTAATTATAATAAGTTATGTAAAGAGAACTTCTGAATTTACCGCTTTGGCGATGAAAAAAAGTTTAATCAAAAAACAACCAAAAATAGAAAATTGACAATGAAAAAGAACAGCGGCGAAAAATAAATTGCCGTTTTTGCCATAAAGGCAGATTCGTAACGGTGGGGTCAGTTGTCCGGATTACGGTTTTCTTTTTCGATTTGTTTAATCCGAAGCAGCAGGTCATCGATTTTCAGTTTGAGGGACGATGCCGGGTTATGCCGCAAAGCGTTCTCAGCCTGTCTTTTGGCCATGGCAACGTCGTTGCCGAGCAGGCTGAACTCGGCGGCGGCATAGCTGGAGTTGGCAATGTCGTTTTGGAGACCGTAGGCGCGTGCCAGCAACAACCAGGCATAATTTTCGCGGTTATAAATCAAAACCTGATTGAGCATCCGGATAATTTCTTTGAGTTCGGCCGGACCGGGGTTGTTTTCCAACATTGCCTGCGACAAATTGATCTTAAACAGGGAGGACGCCGGTTGTCGTTTCAGGGCTTGGCGATAAGCGGACACGGCAGCGTCAATTTTTCCGGTTTCCAGCAGCATTTGTCCTTTCAATTCCCAAAAATACGGATTTTGCGGTTCCTCGTTGATCAGGCCGTCGATTTTTGCCGTGGCTTCTTTCATCTTCAACTGTTTGAAATAGGCAATCGCCTGAGCATAGCGTGCCGGGACGGAACGGTCGTTTGCGGGATATTTGAGAAACGTTTGGCGAGGTTCTTCGGTATAAGCGAACAATTTGGCTTTGATTCGTTGAAACTCTTTTTCCTGATTCCCTTGTCGCGGCGCTTCGGATTCTCGTGACGCTTTTTCCAGAAAGGAAATCCGTTCGTCGGTCAGCGGGTGAGTGCGGTAATAGTCGCGTTCGGAAATTCCTTCCATCCGATTCTTTTTCTGAATTTTTTTCATAAATTCCAGCATTCCGGCCGGAGACTGGTTAATTTTTTTCAGCAAGGCGACAGCGGCTTCGTCGGCGCTTCGTTCTTCGCTGATCTGATAAGTCAGCATCGAGTTAATGGCCGAACTTTGCGAGCCCAGAATGGCGGCAATGCTCAAGTCTGCCCGTCCGGCGGCAATTCCGGCCAAACTTCCGACCACCATGGAGGCCAGACTGACATTTTGGATTTCGCGTGATTTTATCTTATGGCGTAAAATATGGCCGCCCTGAATATGCCCGGTTTCGTGAGCCAGAACGCCGGTCAGTTCGTTTTGGCTGTCGGCGCCGATAATGGTGCCGATATTGACAAACATCCGGTTGCCGTCGGAAACAAATGCGTTCAGTGTAGGATCGTTGACGATATAAATTTGTCCGGGATGAAAAGTTACCCCCGCCGCGTTAAAAACCGGCCGCAGCGTCTGATGCAAAAAGATTTCGGTTTCTTCATCGGAAATCAGAGAAATGGCTGCGGCGGTTCCGCAATTTAAAAAAACTGACAGCAGCACAAGACTGCATGCCAGTTTTCTGAAGTTGCCCAGAGCGTTGATTATCCGTTGATGAGTTTTTTCCACCACGCAACCTTTCTTTTTTCCGTTTTATTTTCATCTCCGTTTTCCGAAGATGTAGTCATTTCATGGCTGTTATACAAGATCACGGGTTCTTCCCGGGCCGGTTTGTTTTCGTTTTCCTCACCCGAGGCTTCCGAATTGCGGTGATTGTTGCGCCGGCGGTCAAAACGATAGCGGCGGTCACGGCGTCCGCCGCGGCGGCGGTATCCGCTTTCTTCTTTTGCGGCGTCGTTTTCGTTTTTGTTGTTATTGTCTTCGGTTTCAACCGCAACTTCTGTTTTTTCAACCGGAGTGTCATTGTTGTCGGAAGCGACAACCGCCTTTTGGGGTTCGACACATTGGTTTTGTTTGGCTTCTTTTACCGACTCTTCGGTTGACTTGACCTGTTTGACCCGCTCAATTTTATAATCGGCAATGTTTTTGATGCTTTCGTCGGCGGTGATGATGACCTGCATTTTGTAACGTTGTTCGATTGTTACCAGATCGTTGCGTTTTTGGTTAAGCAAATAAACGGCGACGTCCCGCGGCAAAGAAATTGTAATTTTGGACGAACGGCTCTTGTTGCCTTCTTCTTCAATCGTCCGCAAAATGGAAACGGCGCCCGATTCGATTGTACGGATAATGCCGCGGCCGTGGCAGTGAGGGCAAATCTGATAATTGCTTTCAAAGAAGGAAGAATGCATCCGTTGCCGCGAGATTTCAAGCAAGCCGAAACAGCTCATTTTGCCGATCTGTACCCGGGCACGGTCTTTTTTCATTGCTTCTTTCATCCGTTTTTCGATGGCCTGATTGTTTTTGGCTTCGTCCATGTCAATAAAGTCAATTACCACCAGTCCGGCCAGATTGCGCATTCTCAGCTGTTTGGCAATTTCGTCGGCGGCTTCGAGGTTGGTTTTGAGAGCGGTTTCTTCCAAATCCTTTTCTTTGGTTGCCCGTCCCGAGTTGACATCGATTGATACCAGCGCTTCGGTCGGATTGATCACCAGATAGCCTCCCGATTCCAACTGTACGTTGGTGTCGTGCAGTTTGTCCAGCTGGGCTTCGATTTGAAAACGCTGGAACAACGGAATGTCGTCTTCTTTGCACGATTTAAGCTTTTTCATGCTGTGCGGCGACAAAATTTTCATGAAATCACGGGCGGCCTGATAAGCGTTGCCGCCGTCTACGATAATTTCCGAGATTTCTTTGGTAAACATATCGCGTAACGCCCGCTTGATCAGATTGCCTTCTTCATAAATCAAAGCCGGTGCCGCCGATTTGAGCGCGTCCAGCCGGATCTGTTCCCAGGTGCGGATCAGGTAATTGTAGTCGCGGACGATGTCCGACTTGGTTTTTTCTTCGCCGGCGGTACGGACAATAAGAGACATGTCGCTGGAAACCGGCAGTTCCTTGATAATCGATTTAAGCCGTTTACGGTCGGAAACGTTGGTGATTTTGCGCGAAACACCGCCGCTTTTGATCCGGTTGGGCATCAGCACGCAATAGCGTCCTGCCAGCGAAAGATAAGTCGTTAAAGCGGCGCCTTTGTTGCCGCGTTCTTCTTTAACCACCTGAACCAGCAGAATTTGACCCTCTTTGATGACGTCCTGGATTTTGTTCTGATGAAACAGTTTGCGCATTAAAATCAGTTTTTTCTGCACTTCAAAATCATATTCGCCGTCATCATCGTCATCGGCGGCAACTTCATCATCGCCGGCAGCGCCGATAACGTCGCTTTCGGAAGTGCCGTACGCACAGTCGTCATCTTTTTCGCAGATTTTTTCTTCGGTTATACCGGCGCTTTCGGCTAACGTCTTGACTTCGCTTTTAACCTCTTCCGGGGCGGTTTCCGCCGTTTGGGGTGCATTTTCGGCCGGCGCGGTTTCCGCTTCGGTTGTTGCCGGGGCGTTGTTGTTTTCGGCAGGGACCTCTTCCGGAGAACGGCGGTTTTTGGCAGGGCGTCCGCGACGACCGCGTCCGGTTCTTTTGGCGCTTTTTTCGGCGGTTGGATTTTCTTCGGCAGCCGGAGAAGTCGACGAAGTGTTCTCCGAATTCTGCTCTGCGGGGGCTGTCGGTTCTGTCGGCTGAGGAGCTTCGGCAGTTGCGGCAGTTGCCGTTTCTTCGGTAACGGCGTTTTCCGCAAGTGTTTTGTTTTCTTCTGCTTCTGTTGTTTTCGCTTCGGCGGCGGCCTGAACGCGCGCAGCCGCTTCGGCGGCTTCCTGTTCCAGCCGCTGGGCGCGTTTCAGCGCTTTTTCTTCACGGATGCGGGCACGCTCAAGTTCGCGTTCCTTAATGGCCTGCTTTTTGTTTTCAATCATGGTGTCGATTTCTTTTTCCATCTCGGCCATGGTTTTGTCGTCTATATTATAATAGTCGGGATGAATTTCGCCAAAAGCCAAAAAACCGTGGCGATTGCCGCCGTAATCAACGAAGGCCGCCTGCAGAGACGGTTCTATCCGCATGACTTTGGCTAAATAAACGTTGCCTTTGATTTGTTTTCTGCTGCTCGATTCGAATTCGACGTCTTCAAGTTTGTTGCCGTTTACCACCACAACGCGGGTTTCTTCGGGTTGGGTGTCGTCAATTAACATTCTTTTGGTCATATTTTTCATAAACTCCGTTGCTTCCGCCGTGCCGGCGGAAAAATTATCATTGTCGGAGAGAAATTGTCTGTGCAAAGACAGGAAGTTTCCTGTCGCGGCGGAATATGTAAAGTCGGTGTACTTCCGCGTCACCGACCGTCCGGGCGTACCTGTCGTTCCCCCAATCGGCGTTTTCCTGTTTTGCGGCCCGCGGATAAACGTTTTGTTGCTTGTTTATTTGTTTTCGAATACCCATCGGGTCAGAATCTCTATCCGGTTCAAACCTCGTTTCCGGTCCGATGTTCGGCACGCTTTTCACTTTGAAAAACGGCGGCAACCGGCATTAAGGGCTTTAAGAAATATCAGATCACGTTATACTGCCCTTAAGCGGTTAAAAGACACCTGACCTACAGCAACAATATACTGCCTTGTCTAAAATTACAATATGAATTTTAATTTTTTTGTTTCGTATTTTTAACAGATTGGTAATAAGTGTGGTTTATAATCATCAAAACTGTGTTACAAGCCAGAACCATAATGAACGGATTGACCAAAAAAATATCGGCGGCTTTCTGCCGGGTGCTGCTGTCGTTGACGCTGATTGTGTCAACGGCGGTTTTGTGGTGTCCGTCTGCCGGTGCGGCCGGGCGGATCAGCGGTTTGCGAATCGGTCAGGGAATCGGCAGCGTGCGGATCGTGTTTGATGCCGACAGCGAATTTGACTATAATGTTTTTTTGCTTGACGGCCCCAAACGGCTGGTGGTGGATACCAAGAACGTATATGTGGGTAAGGCGCTGGAAAAAACCAAAGACAACAATAATCTGGTCGGTCGGGTGAGGGTCGGCGACATTCGCGATTCAAAAACCCGGGTGGTGTTTGATCTCCTAAAACCGGTCGTTGTCAAAAAAGTGTTTATGCTGCCCCCGCAGTCGACTTTTAAATGGCGACTGGCCATTGACGTCACCGTGGCTTCGGAACGTGAGTTTCGCCAAAAGGCCGGTATAGACAACGCTTACGGCAACAAAAGTTTGTCCTCGGGCACCTGGCATCATGAAGAAACGGCGGCCAAAGCGACGCCCGCCGCCCAAAACCTCAAAAAAGTGGTGGTGATCGATGCCGGGCACGGCGGTCATGATCCGGGCGCAATCGGTTACTCGGGCGTTCATGAAAAAAACATTACGCTGGCGATGGCCAAAGAATTGAAAAAACAACTTGATCGCAAGGGAAAGTACAAGGTTTATCTGACCCGAAGCGCCGATGTCTTTATTCCGTTGCGCAAGCGGGTAGAAATTGCGCGCAAGCATAACGCCGATCTGTTTCTCTCCGTGCACGCGGATTCTGCTCTCAACCGCAAAGCGACCGGCCTGTCGGTTTATACGCTTTCCGAAACCGCTTCCGACAAGGAAGCGGCGGCGCTGGCCGAACGTGAAAACAAGGCTGACGTGATCAGCGGTCTCAATCTGGTCGAGCAGTCAAAAGAAGTGAGCGACGTGCTGATCTCGCTGGCGCAACGCGAAACCCGCAATCGTTCTTCCGAATTTGCCAAATGTTTGGAAGACGAAATGCGCAAATCGGTCAAATTGATCAGCGATACTCATCGTTTTGCCGGCTTTGCGGTCTTGAAAGCGCCGGATGTGCCGTCGGTTTTGCTGGAAATGGGCTATCTTTCCAACAAAAACGAAGAACGCCTGCTGCGTCAGGAAAGCTACCGCCGCAAGCTGGCCGTCTCCGCCGCTGCCGCCGTTGACCGTTATTTTGAAGATATGAAGCACAAATCTCTGTTTTGACGGCTGATAAAGTGAGAAAATTTATTGTCGTTTGCAATAAAAACTGCTAAGAGTGTGTGCATGGTTTAATCTGTGGGTGTAAATATGTTTAAAACGTTGTCTTCCATTCTGAGCACTTTTTTCTTTTTTGCTCTGATTCTTCTGGTCGTGATTATCAGTTATCTCTGGCGGTTCAGCCAAACTCTGCCCGATTACCGGCAGTTGGAAAAATATGAGCCGGCGGTAACGACGCGGTTGTTTGCCGGTGACGGACAATTGCTGAAAGAATATGCGGTGGAACAACGGTTGTTTATGCCGGTCGGCAAAATTCCCGACCGCGTCAAGCAGGCTTTTATCGCTGCCGAAGACAAAAACTTTTATACTCACTCGGGAATTGACTATTTCGGAATTATACGCGCGATCTTGCGCAATGTCAAAAACATCGGCAGCGGACGCCGTCCCTCGGGAGCGTCGACCATAACCCAGCAGGTTGCCAAAAACTTTTTGCTTTCTTCCGAAGTTTCTTATGTGCGCAAAATCAAGGAAGCTTTGCTCTCCTGGCGAATTGAACAGGCTTTTTCCAAAGATCATATTCTGGAATTGTACTTGAACGAAATTTATCTCGGCAACCGTTCTTACGGGGTGGCGGCTGCGGCACTGAACTATTTTGACAAGCCGTTGTCGGAACTGACGGTGGAAGAGGCCGCTTATCTGGCCGCACTGCCGAAAGGACCGAACAACTACAATCCCCATACCCGTCACGAAGCGGCGGTGGGACGTCGCAATTGGGTGATCGGACGTATGCTTGAAGAAGGTTATATTGACGAAGTGACGGCCGAAGAGGCCAAAGCGCAGCCGTTAGAAGTGGTTGAACGGGACAACCGCTTCCTCAAACATGCCGATTATTTCAGCGAAGAGACCCGGCGGGTGATTGAAAAGCAGTTTGGCGAAGAAGCCCTGAACGAAGGTGGCTTGATCGTCCGCACGACCGTCGATCCCAAGTTGCAGGAAATTGCCACCCGCGTTTTCCGCGAAGAACTGCAAAATTACGATCGTCGCCACGGTTGGCGCGGTGCTTCGGCCAACATTGCGCTTGAAGACGACTATATATCGGTGCTTCAAAAAACCGATTTGCCGTCCGGTGCCGACAAATCGTGGCAAAAAGCCGTGGTCACGCTGGTCAACAATGCTCAGGCACAGATAAAAACGGCGGACGGTACTGACGGCGTCATTCCGCTTTCGGTGCTTTCGTGGGCCGGAAAAAATTTGCCGAATCAGGCGGTGGGTAACGCACCGAAATCGGTTAAGGAAGTGTTGAACGCCGGTGACGTGGTTTGGGTTGAAAAAATTAGCGAAGAAAAGATCAAAAAGCAAAAATTGCCGGCTCACGCTTATAACTTGCGCCAGGTTCCCGACGTGGACGGCGGTCTGATTGCAATTGATCCGCATACCGGCAGGGTTTTGGCGATGGTCGGCGGTTATTCTTATCAGCGCTCGCAATTTAACCGTGCCACTCAGGCGCGTCGGCAAACCGGTTCTTCTTTCAAACCCTTTGTATATCTCTGCGCGTTGGAAAACGGTTATTCGCCCACCGATCTGATTTTGGACGCGCCGTTTGTGCTGGATCAGGGAGCTGGATTGCCGAAGTGGAAACCGGTCAATTATTCCAAAAAGTTTTACGGTCTGATGACGCTGCGCGAAGGTATTGAAAAATCGCGCAATCTGATGACGGTACGTTTGGCCCAGGAAGTGGGAATGGATAAAATTTCCGCTTTTACCAAAAAAGCCGGCATTAATAAAAATCTGCCGAAATTGTTGTCGATGTCGTTAGGCGCCGGAGAAACACGGCTGATGGATTTGACTGCCGCCTATGCGGAAATTGTCAACGGCGGCAAGAAAGTGACGCCTTACCTGATTGAACGTATTCAGGACCGTTACGGACGTACGATCCTCAAACAGGATGACCGGATTTGCGACGGTTGCAATCATGAGGTTTGGCAGGAGGGGCCGACTCCGGTTCTTCAGGACAACCGGGAGCAGTTGTTTGACAGCCTTTCGGCCTACCAGATGACATCAATCCTCGAAGGGGTGGCGGTGCGCGGCACCGGCGCGCGTTTGCGGGCTTTGAAAAAGCATCTCGGCGGCAAAACCGGAACCACCAACGACAATAAAGAAGGCTGGTTTGTCGGTTTTTCGCCCGATCTGGTGGTCGGAACGTATGTCGGATTTGACGAACCGCGTTCGTTGGGACGCCGTGAAACCGGCGCCAGCGCGGCGTTGCCGATTTTTTACCGTTTTATGGAAGAGGCTTTGAAAGATCAGCCCGATATTCCGTTCCGTATTCCGGCCGGCATCAGACTGGTACGCATCAATTATCATACCGGCAAACCGGCAGTGCCCGGCGATTCCGTGGTTATAACCGAAGCCCTCAAGCCGGAATTCAGCTTTGACAAAGCGGCCCAGCGGGTTGTCGGCGGCAATTCCGATGACGAGGAAAATAACGGCCGCGGTGATTTTAAGCAATTCGGAAATTCGGACGAAGCCGAAAATTTCCAGTTGGGAACTCAATATTAATCATCTTGAATCAGAGGAAAAAACATGCAGGCAGAAGTTTTAACGCTTATTGAAGAAATCAGGCAGTCGCTGGCACTGCTGAGGAGGTCTCTTTGACTATGACAATGCGGTCTTGCGGCTGGAGGAACTCAATGCGCTGACGGCGGCGCCGGAATTATGGAATGATGCGGCGCGGGCGCAGAAACTGTTGAGCGAGAAAAATGCGCTGGAAGAAAGCCTGACTTCGCTTCAGCAAACAGAAAGTTCCTTAAAAGATTTGGCAGAGCTTTGTGAGTTGGCAGAGGAAGAAAATAATCGGGAATTGGTGGACGACATCATTGTCCAACTTCGCGAACTCAAAGCCCACAGCCGCCGCGGCGAGTTGGAAGCCTTGCTTTCCGGCGAAGCGGACAAAGACGACGCTTTTCTGGAAATCCATGCCGGCAGCGGCGGCACCGAAGCTCAGGATTGGGCGGAAATGCTGCTGAGAATGTACACGCGCTGGGCAGAAGCCCATCATTATAAGGTCGAATATATCGAAGAGGCGGAAGGTGACGTGGCCGGTTTGAAATCGGTCACGGTTAAGATCTGCGGCCATAATGCCTACGGTTGGCTCAAATCGGAAAGCGGCGTTCACCGTTTGGTGCGCATTTCGCCTTTTGACAGTAACGCCCGCCGCCATACCAGTTTTGCTTCGGTAGGGGTTTATCCGGACATTGACGATGAAATACATATCGAAATCAACGAGTCCGATTGTCGGGTAGACACCTATCGTGCTTCGGGCGCCGGGGGGCAGCATATTAACAAAACCGATTCGGCGGTGCGGATTACCCATATTCCGACCGGCATCGTCGTCCAGTGCCAAAATCAGCGTTCCCAGTTTCAGAACCGTGACGCGGCTTGGAAAATGTTGCGTTCGCGCTTATATGAAATGGAGTTGAAAAAACGTGAAGCCGCCGCCGAAAGCGAACGCGATACCCAAGGAGACAACGGTTGGGGTTATCAGATCCGTTCTTATGTTCTGCAGCCCTACAAGTTAATCAAGGATTTGCGCACCGGGGTTGAAAATTCGGATGCCAAAGCGGTTTTGGACGGTGACATTGACTTGTTTTTGGAAGCGGCTTTGGCTGATAAGGTAAGCAATAAATGAAAAAAGTGTCCAACCGGCTCTATATTGCCCGCAAAATCTTTGACTATACGGTTGTGCTGCTGCTGATCGGACTGTTGTTGTTCATTTGGCAGTTGTACCGCGGGCCGATTACGGTTCCGTTTCTGAAGCCGTATATCATCGCTGCCCTCAATCAGGACAACGAAAATGCGGAAGTTACGGTGGACAGCGTGAACATTGAACTGGTTCGTTCGATTAAACCGATCAAAATCATTGCCCGCAACGTCGTTTATGAAGAAAATAACGGCCATATGCAGGTAAACGCGCCCGACGTTGCGGTTTCGTTCAGCATCAAAGCGCTTTTGCAGGGCGTGATTGCGCCGAGTTCGATTGAAGTAAACAATCCGTCGGTTTATATTTTTACCGATTACGGCGTGCAGGACAAAAACAAGGCTTCGGAAGTCAGTCGTCGCCAGATCGACTATTATGTCACGGCTTTTGAAGAGTTTTTGGAACGTTTTAATTCTCCCGACCGCACTTATTCGGAAAGCTATATCAATGATATCGCCATTAACAACGGCAAAGTGGAGTTTCATGAAATCGATTTGGGACGCAAATGGGAATTTGCCGATCTCAATTATCGTTTTGAACGTAATTTCAGCGATATCGAAACCGAAATCGGCGGGGCGGTCAAACTGCGCGACAAGCTGGTTAATGTGGGAATGGAAGCGCGTTACCGACCGTCGGATAACCGGTTGGCGGCGCAGATTTATTTTTCCGATCTGGTGCCGGCAGACATTGTTGACACTTATGTTGACGGCAGCGGCAGACGCGACTGGTACAATGTTAACCTGCCGATCAACGGCAAAGTTGCGGTACTGATCAATTTTAACGAATTTCTGAAAAATCGCGACAACCTGATTGAGGCGGTAGACACTGCGCTGGAAAAAATCAAATTCCAAACCGAAGGCGGTCGCGGTTATATTTTGTTTGATGCCGAAGACGAGGCCTCAAAATATGACATTTCCTCTTTTATGCTGGAAGGCGAAATAAACGGCGGCTTAGACAAGGTTGCGGTAAAAAACGCCGATTTTTATCTCGGCGCGCAGAAGGTAACGCTCGATTTCAATGTTTCGGGGCTGGCGGATTATTTGCTGAAAAACTCCAAGAAAAACCTTAAATTGTCGCTGACGGCCGCAATCAAGAAGTTGAAGCTTGACGATTTGTACACTTATTGGCCGCGTTACATCGCACCCGACGCCTGGGAATGGTGCAAAGACAGTATTTTCGGCGGTGACGCTCAGGATGCCCGTTTTAAATTTGATTTCGGCTATGACAAAAAGAGCAAAAAGTTCGGTTTGTCCGATTTGAGCGGCGGCGCTTATATTGCCGATTCCAACCTGCGCTATATTAATACGATGCCGATGGTCAAAAACGTCTACGGCCAGTTTTCGGTCACGCCCGACAGTATTAATATCGCGCTGGATAAAGCCGTTTCCGACGGCATCATGCTCAATGAAGGAAACGTGCGGATTTATGATCTTGACAAATATAACAATTACATTGATATCCGGCTGGTTTCCGCCTCGTCCATCAGTGACGCTCTTCGTCTGATCGATCATCAGCCGCTGGCTTTTACGTCGCAGATGGGGTTGAAACCGGATATGATTGAAGGAGAAGCGGAAACCGAATTGAAGCTTAATTTCGAATTGAAAAAAGACCTCGATTATGACGACGTTAAGGTCGCCGTTCGCTCAAAATTGCGTAACATACGGATAAAAGATGCTTTGGACGGCCGGCCGATCACGGCGGAAGACCTGCTTTTGCAGGTTGACAATCAGGGAATGTCGGTTACCGGCAAAGCCGGTTTTGACGGCGTGCCGCTAAATGTGGTGTGGGACGAAAACTTTAAGCAAAATAAAGATTATCGCAGCCGTTATAAAATAAGTATGAAAATGGATGCGGCCGCCGCCAAAAAACTGGGGGTGGATTATGCAATGCTGAAAGCGCCGTATTTTGAAGGGACGGCGGATATTGATGCGGTGGCAACAGTGGCGCATAATGATGATCTGACGATTGATCTCAAAGCGGCGCTGGGGCGCTCGGCAATGAACTACAGTTTTCTCGGTTTTGTCAAGCATTACGGCGCGCCGGCAGACCTTACCGCCCGGTTGGTGCTGAAAAAGGGGAAATTGACCGCAATCCCGAATTTCAAATTGCATAAAAGCGGTTTTGACATTGCGGGTAAAATCAATTTTGACCGGCAGGGCAATTTACGGGCGGTGGATATTGAAAATATCAAGGGGCCCAAAACCCGTGCCAGTGCCAAAATAGAAATACCGGCTTCCAAAAAAGGCATTGTCAAAATTAATATTTCGGGCAACAGTTATGACTTGTCAGAGTTCTTTAACCGCAGCGAAAAAAAAGCTTCAGGCGGCAACAATGACGATTCCGGGTGGGAAAATACGCCCGACGTTGACATTAATATTGCCGTTAACCGCCTGTGGACCAACTCGGACGTATCTGTAACCGGTTTTGCCGGCAGTGCTCAGTTGCGTAACGGCGTCGGAGTACACGAGATTCATATGATCGGCAATTATGACAATAACCGAAGCATGAATTTGAAAGTTGACTATGTTCCGCGCCCCAACAAAGAATGGTTATTGTCCGTCAGCAGCAATCATGCCGGAAATACGCTGCGTTTTTTAAGGATATATAACGACATGCACGGCGGCAATTTGCAAATCGAAGCCAAACGCGGCGCAGACAAACAGTTTATCGGCCATGCCAAAATCCGCGATTTCAGCCTTCATAACACGCCGGTACTGGCCAAACTCCTGACGGTGGCGTCGTTTACCGGAATGGTCGATTTGCTGACCGGGGAGGGAATGACATTTTCTCATTTTGATGCCCCGTTTAAATATCGAAATCATATATTATCTGTAAAAAATGCCAAGACTTACGGCAACGTGTTGGGCTTGACTTTCAGCGGTGCGTATAACACCGCCAACGAGGATATCAGTATCAAGGGGATGATTGCCCCGGCTTACGGACTAAACACGATGATCGGGAGAATTCCGCTGGTCGGAAATCTGTTGGCAGGAAAAGACGGAACCGTATTTGCGGCCAATTACTCGATTACCGGCACTTCCTCCAATCCCAAAGTCAGTCTTAATCCGCTTTCGGCCTTGAGTCCCAACTCGTTAAAAGATGCGGTAGCTTCGGTTTTCGGAGGAGATGACAATGACGGATTCTAGGTATAAAATCGGCATAGACTTTCACGGCGTTATTACGGAGGCACCGGTTTTTTTTCGCGATTTTGCGGCGTTGGCGTTGGATAAAGGATATGAAATTTATGTTATTTCCGGCGGTCCGCATTTGGTGGTTCAAAATTTTCTGAACGCGTGGCACATCGGTTATAATCATATTTTTTCGCTGATTGACCATTTTGCCAGCCGCGGCCAGGTAAAATATTTTTCCAACGGCAATTTTAAGGTCCCCGACGAGTTGTGGAATACGGCAAAAGCCGAATATTGTCTTAAAAACAACATTGATATCCAAATTGATGACACTCCCAACTACGGCGCTTCGTTTTCCACGCCGTTTTGTTGTTACAATCCCCAAACCCATACTTGTGAAATCGGTGGCAGAACAATTGATTTCAATACGTCTCCGGCGCGTTCGTTAGAGGAAATAGAACATTTTTTGCAACAAAAAAATTAAGGTAAAAAAACACCCCCGAAAATCGGGGGTGTTTTTTGTGTGCTTGTGTTTGGTCCGGTTTACCAGCTATAGCTTAAGCCCAAACCGAAAGTCGAGGCTTTGTAGTCGTCGCCGAAGGTGTGGTTGGCCCAACCATAGGTCGACAACTGTTCGGTAAAGCCATAGCGGCCGCCGATTTCAACCCGTCCCAGCGTCTGGTCTTCCAGCGTGTTGACTTTGCCCAAACCGGTAATCCGAACTTCGTCACCGTCGGTAAGGGTGCGGACAACACTCGGTTTGACGTAAACGTTGGCGTAGCCTTCGTCCGTTACAAACGCCTTTGTCAGTTTAACCCCGGCTTCCAACTCCAGCTGACGCAAGGTGTTGTACTTCGCAATCTTGCCGGCACTGTCGGTGGCGTCGTCA
>OFFL01000575.1_pt1 | contig 38261 bp, 31 predicted proteins | sample 1521391 | NCBI WGS metagenome assembly OFFL01 (sample SAMEA3504082, study PRJEB24116) | mouse gut metagenome | biome: mouse gut; feature: mouse-associated habitat; material: faeces | place: Denmark | collected 2011
AGTACTTTTCCATTCGCCAGTGCCGCTGCCGTATTGTAAAGCCGCCCCTTATGAGCTATGGGGACACCCACAAACACCAGCATATTTTTGCCTGCCGTATCCTCTGCAATCCGAAGAAGCGCCTCTTTTGCCTGCTGCAGCAGCGGTTCCATTAAGAATAAATCGCCACAGGTATACCCTGTGATGCACAATTCTGGAAATACCGTCACCACTGCCCGTTTCTCCTCCGCTTCGGCTATCTTCTCCATAATTCTTTCTTGATTATATACGGGATCGGCAACCCTGATCTTCGGGGTCACCGCCGCCACCCTGATAAATCCGTCTTTCATTGGCTGGCTCCTTTCCAGTTACTCATCTTGCAACAATTTTCTTAACTCCTCAGGGGTAAACATATAACGCTTGTCGCAGAACTGGCAGTTTACCTCGATCGGTTCTTGATCATCGATCATCTCCTGAAGATCCTTTCTTCCAATGCTGGCAATGACCCGGGTTACACGTTCTTTGGAACAGTTGCAGGCATATTGCACGGGAATCTTTTCTGTTATTTCCACTTGAAGCCCTCCCAATAGTTGTTCCAGTAATTGCTCTGGCATGACTCCCTGATCCAGCAAATCCGTGACAGAGCCTGTCGCCGCCACCTTTTCTTCCAATGCCTGTATCACTTCCTCTTTGGTGTCTGGCATTAACTGAATGATAAATCCTCCTGCTTGCTTTACAGTATTATCCCGATTCATGAGCACGCCAAGGCCCACCGCTGAGGGAGTCTGCTCAGAAGCAGCAAAATAATACGTCAAGTCCTCGGCAATTTCCGACGTCTTAAGCTCCACCTGCCCCACATAAGGCTCTTTCATCCCCAAGTCCTTGATTACGCTTAAAATGCCAAGCCCCAACGCCCCTCCTACATCCAGCTTGCCCTTGTCATTGGGTGGCAGCATTACATCTGCTACCATGGGATAACCTTTGACATTCCCCTGGCTGTCCGCCGTGACGGCAAGTCCCTTTGCAGCGCCACCGCATTTGATCTGAAGCGTCAGAAGGTCTTTCTCCCCTTTCATCATCGTCCCCATCATCACCCCGCCAGTCAAAAGCCTGCCAAGCGCCGCCGTAATCACTGGGCTAGTATTATGATAAATCCTCGCTTGCTCCACCAAATTCCTGGAAGTCACCGCAAAAGCACGCACCTGGCTGTCCGCCGCCGTCGCTCTTACCATATAATCTCCGTATGCACTCATTGATCCTATTTTCCTTTCTCTCTTGCAATCACATAAATCCGCTCGCTGTCCGCCTTTACTGGCTCTCGGGTAAAGGCGTCGTAAGCTGCAATAAATTCCATGCCTGCCTGTTGCAGCAATTCCTCAATCCTGCCTGCTTCATATCCACGCTGCACATGCGTCTCCTCATATTTCCGGTACAATCCTGGATGTTCCCTGTCCCGGATAAACAAGGTCAGATCATATTGATTGACCTGCTCCTCTTCCTCATAAAAGTTCTCCCAGATAAAGCTCCCTTGCTCGCGGTTCTCGCAAATCGTGTTCTCTCCTAAGATTTCCCTGTATTTATAAGGAGTATTCAAGTCAAAGATAAATACCCCTCCCGGATCGAGATAATTATTCACCAAGCGGAACACTTTAAGAAGCTCCTCTTCCTTTAAAATGTAATTCAACGAATCACAGACGCTGACTACCGCCCTTACCGTTCCATACAATTCAAACTCCCGCATATCCTGAAGAAGGTATAAGATATCTGTGTTTTGAGGCCCCCTTTCCCCCCATGCAGCCTCCCTTGCAATCTGCAGCATTTCCTCCGAATAGTCCACGCCGATCATGTCATATCCTGCCTGCGCCAGCAGCCGGGTCATCTTCCCCGTGCCGCAGCCCAGCTCCAGCAGTTTTGCAGATACGACGCAATCACTGTTGATACTTCGCCCAATTCCAAAACGACTTTTGAGATACTTTCCACTTTATTTTCTGCGGCAACCTGCTCTAAACTGTCCATAATATGAAATACAACTCCTAGTTCGTGCATGATTTTCTCCATTCCAAACTGTCAAGAAATATCTGATATCTAAGTTGCTTTTATACTCTCTGTGCGCTTTCGCGCACAGACCAATCAATATTTGAACGTTTACTTTCAAACTTTCTTCTTAAATTTTACCTTCAGTGGCTGTTTCATCATATTGGGAAGAATATATTTCAACTTATCCTCTGACTTCACCATCTTAGAGCAGCCCGGCAGCTCCCTATGCAGAGAAATCGCATCAAACACGCACTTCGTTGTGCAGATGCCGCAGCCTATACATTTGTTTGGATCTACTACAGATGCCCCACATCCTAAACAGCGGGAAGTCTCCGCCTTGATCTGTTCCTCTGTCAATGTATGGGACAGGTCGCGGAATGATTTTAGCTGTTCCGCCTCTGCTCTTTGCGGTCTTTGTCTGTCTGTATTGTCATATTCTTCTACCAGAATGTTTTCTTTGTCAAGCTCGATAAAATCCCGTCGGTTCCTTCCGATTGTCAGGGTGCAGTGCTCATGTACATACCGGTGCAGGGAAACTGCTCCCTCGCGCCCTGCTGCAATCGCATCGATAGCAAATTTAGGCCCTGTATAAACATCGCCGCCCACAAAAATATCCGGCTCTGCGGTTTGATATGTCAGCCTGTTTGCAAGAACTGTACCATTTGGCCGAAGCTCTACTTTGGTGCCCTGCAAAAGCTCTCGCCACAAAACACTCTGTCCTACACTAAATATAACACTGTCGCAAGAAACGGTCATTGTTTCATTCTCGTCATACTCTGGTGCAAATCTGTGATTCTCGTCGTAGACACGCGTACATTTTTTGAACACAACGCCAACTGCTTTTTGGTTTTCTACCAAGATTTCTTTGGGTCCCCAGCCATTCTGGATCGCAATGTTTTCCTCTTCTGCCTCCACAATTTCCTCACGGCTTGCCGGCATTTCCTCTCTGCTCTCCAAACAAAACAGCGAAACTTTTCCCTGACCGCAGCGTGTACTTGTTCTGGCTGCATCAATCGCAACATTTCCGCCTCCAATGACAACCACATCTCCGCCAAGGTCAAACTGTTCCTTCTTGGCAGCCTCCTGCAAAAATTCCACTGCGGTGTAAACACCCTTGGCATCCTCACCGCGAATGCCTGCTACTCTGCCGCCCTGACAGCCAATCGCAATATAAAATCCTTTGTAGCCCTGCTCCCGAAGCTGCTGAATTGTGACGTCCACTCCAACTTCGATTCCACACTTTATCTCGACGCCCATTGCTTTGATTACATCAATTTCCGCCTCGATTAAATCCTTCTCCATTTTAAAGGAAGGAACGCCATAAGTCAGCATACCGCCTGGTTTCTCATTTTTTTCAAATATAACAGGCTGATATCCTTTTTCTGCAAGAAAATATGCGCAGGAAAGTCCTGCAGGTCCAGCGCCTACAATCGCTATTTTTTCCGAGAATTTTCCTCTTAAGGACGGAATCGTTGGTTTTGGTATGTATCGTGTCTTTGCATTCAAATCCCGCTCTGCCACAAAGCGTTTCACCGCATCTATTGCAACTGCTTCATCAATCGTTGCTCTAGTACAGGCATCCTCACAGCGGCGGTTGCAGATCCGTCCACAGATTGCCGGCAGCGGATTGTCTTTTTTAATCAATGCAAGCGCTTCCTCATAATTGCCTTCTTTTGCAAGCTTGAGGTATCCTTGTATTGCAATATGCGCGGGGCAGGCTGTTTTGCAGGGTGCCGTTCCTGTGTCATAGCAGTTAATCCTGTTGACATCTCTATAATTGTGTGTCCACATATGTTCGCCCCACTTCTGTTCTTGGGGTAGCGGCATTTTGGGATAAGTCACTTCACTGCCGTCTTTTTTGCATAATTTTTGTCCTAATTTGACTGCACCTGCTGGACAAGCTTCCACGCATTTGCCGCATGCAACGCATTTTGCCTTATCTACTTTTGCCACATAGGCAGAACGCGACATATTGGGCGTATTGAAAAGCTGTGATGTCCGGAGCGCATAGCAGACATTTACATTACAGTTGCAGATTGCAAAAATTTTGTTGGCGCCGTCAATATTGGTAATCTGATGCACAAACCCATTGTCCTCAGCCTGCTTAAAGATATCAAGCGCCTCTTGTTTGGTAATATAGTACCCGTCTTTTTGGGTTTCTACAACATAGTCCGCCATATCGCCTACTGCAATGCACCATCCTTCCGGATCATCTCCGCAGCCCTCATCATGATACAGGCGGGAGCGACGGCAGGAACAGGGACTTGCTGCATACTTTCCCTCGTATTTTGCCAGCCAGTAGGAAATGTGCTCTAAATTAATGGATTCGCTCTCCATTGCAATTGCCTTCTCTACTGGAATCACATGCATGCCGATTCCATTTCCACCTTCCCCAACAAACGGGGTTACATGTTCAAGCGGCAGACGTGACATATGTTCAAAAAACAATGTAACTTCTGGATGCTCTTCCATCACATTGCGGTTCATATTAAAAAACTCCGCAGATCCTGGAACATACATAGGGAGCATATATTGTTTCTCGCGGCGCGGATTCTCCCAGTTATACTCCAAAATCCCCTTGACCGACATTTCCTGAAGTTTAGGTTCCAATTCTTTTCCTGGAATGCCTGTCAGCTTCACCAGTTCTTTTAAAGTTTTTGGCTTGCGCACTCCCATTTTCAGCGCAATTTCCGCTTCCTCGTCCGTTAGTACACCCGCAAGACCCCAATACTCTGGATCATCCTGCGTAATCTTTTGAATGCCAAGTTTCTGCGGAATCCGGTCTGTTATCATCTTCCCCAGTTTCAGGATACTCTCCCTGGCTGGCCCTTTGTGCTCCTGCTTATGCTCTGGATAAACATAATCTGGGTACAACTCTTTGTCTAATTTTTTCTCCATATCTTCCCTCCCTTGTATTGAATGTAAGCAAAGTCTTCCTTAATATATATTGTATCTACATGCGCCATTGGCTAACTTCCTGCACGAGCCAGTCCGTCCACGCTTTCATTCCCTCTCCTGTCTTTGCACAGATGGGAATGATTTTTGCGTCTGGATTGCGCATATGGATATATTCTTTGCACCTTGCAAGATCAAAATCAAAATAAGGCATAACATCTATTTTGTTAATCAGTACAACATCACAAATTGAAAACATCAAGGGATATTTCAAGGGCTTGTCATCCCCCTCTGGCACAGACAATATCATGGCGTTCTTTACTGCTCCAGTGTCAAATTCTGCCGGACAGACAAGATTTCCTACATTCTCAAGAATGGCAAGTTCAATATCGCCTGTCTCTAGCCCTTCAAGTCCTTGTCTCGTCATCTCAGCGTCTAAGTGACACATTCCCCCTGTGTGAAGCTGTATCACCTTGACTCCGGTTTGTGAAATTGTCTTCGCATCCACATCCGAATCAATATCTGCCTCCATTACGCCAATTTTTAGCGTATCTTTCAGTGCTTCTATTGTACGCATCAGCGTTGTCGTCTTTCCTGCACCAGGGGACGACATGAAATTCAAAAGAAATACACCGTTCTCTTTCAAATCCTGACGCAGAAGTTCTGCCTGTCTGTCATTATCTGCAAAAACACTCTGTTTAATTTCTAAAATCCGTACCTGTTTCATTGGTGCACCTCACTGATTATGCAAAAATAAAATCATACTTATATTTTATCATTGAAAAGCAAGTGCGTCAATCAATACCGCCCTTATTGCCTCACGCAAATATCTCCATAATACTTTTCTCAAGCGCTGCGATGGTTTGTATTTCATTCACCATCTGCCTGAGTCTGGCGGAATGTGGATAGCCTGTTGTATACCACGCCACATGCTTTCTCATCTCACGCACTGCAAGATACTCCCCTTTATATTGAAGCTGCAGTCTGGCATGTTTTAAAATCGTCTCACAGACTTCCTGCTTCGTTGGTCGTTCTGGTATCGTTCCCGTATCCAAAAAATGATTGATTTCACGAAAAATCCATGGATTCCCGCGGCTCGCTCTGCCTATCATAATCCCATCGCAGCCCGTCTCCGAAAACATTTTGACCGCTGACATGGCATCTGTCACGTCTCCATTGCCAATCACCGGAATATCCACTGCCTCCTTTACCTGCCTGATAATATCCCAGTCTGCCTTTCCGGAATAATACTGCTCTCTTGTCCTGCCATGCACCGCAACTGCTGCCGCACCATTTTGTTCCGCAATCTTAGCAATCTCCACTGCATTGATACACGAATCATCAAAGCCTTTTCGGATTTTCACTGTCACAGGCTTTTTGACTGCATGTGTCACTGCATAGATAATTTCACCCGCAAGTCTTGGATTTTTCATGAGTGCACTTCCCTCATGATTATTTACCACCTTTGGCACTGGACACCCCATATTGATATCCAACACTGCAAATGGGCGATCCTCGATATACGCCGCCGTCTCCGCCATAATTTCTGGTTCTGAACCAAAAATCTGCAAAGAAACTGGAGATTCATTCGGGTGAATCTCCATCAATGCCTCTGTATTCTGATTCCGAAAATGAACCGCTTTGGCACTTACCATTTCCATGCATAAAAGTCCGGCTCCCTGCTCCTTGCAAATCAAACGAAATGGCAGGTCTGTAACACCTGCCATCGGCGCAAGAATAATATTATTTTCAAGTACAACATTCCCTATTTTTAACTGTCTGCTGACCTTACTATCTGCTGTTTTTTTCATATATAATCCGAAGTCCCTCCAACGTTAACGAACTGTTATACTCCTGTATCACATCTGTCTCCGCAGCAATAATCCGTCCTAGGCCGCCTGTCGCCACTACCTTGAGATTTTGATAACCCGATTCTTTTCGGACGCGCTCTACAATATATTCTGTCTGCCCAATTTGTCCATATACCAGCCCTGCTTGCATACTAGAAATCGTCTCCTGCGCCAGAATAGACGCTGGCTTTTTGATTTCGATTTCTGGAAGTTTGGCGGCATCCTGCCACAACGCTCTTGCTGCTGTCCTAATGCCTGGTGCGGTGATTCCTGCGCAGAAACACCCCTGTTCATTGACAAGGTCATAGGTGGTCGCTGTACCAAAATCCATAACAAGTACCGGACCGCCATACAATTCATATGCCGCAACAGCATCTACAACTCTGTCTGGTCCTATTTCTTTTGGATTTTCTGTCACAATCCTGATTCCAGTCTTGATGCCAGCTCCCACAATCATTAATTTTTCAATTACATAGCGCTTGATTCCCCCTGTCAGTGAATGCATGATATTGGGAACCACACTTGCTATAATACAGCCTTCTATCTTCTCTGTTTTTATTTTATTTTTGGTCAAAAGCTCTGTAATTAATACCCCATATTCGTCCGAAGTCCTCTGTGTTTTTGCCATCAGGCGAAATGTTGTGACAAGCTGCTTACCATCATATACACCAAATGTAATGTTTGTATTTCCAACATCTACTACTAAAAACATACCTAACCTCCTTGCTGGCAGCTCCTAACCTTGCTCCTGCAGCACAAACACCCTGTAATAAAGGCTCAGCGCCTCCAAAAGTTCCTGTCTCTGCATTCTGATTTCTCTGACAAGAAGCCCGCTGCTGATTTCATCATACAAGATATCCTCTTCATAAGCGTCCGTCTCCAAACTTACGCTTCCGTCTTCCTCCAATACAATCGTGAAAATTCCGCCCACCTCTTCGGTGAACAGCACACAGATAATATGCAGTTCCTCCTTGATAGCGTCGGGAATCCTGTTAAATTTCTCATTAAAATAATATTTCTGCTCATACGCATTTGCCCCGCACAGCACCACACGCCCACTGTTTTCCTGCATCTTTCATCCTCCGATTTTTTCACACAGCATATCCATACACACCGCGCACAGACACCTCGCCTGCATACACAAGCATTGTCTGTCCGTCGCTTTTTCTCTCAACAATCAATTCCCCTTTTTCATTGATTCCATGCGCTATGCCATCATATGGTTCTTTGGGGTCCAATACACGAACTTCCTGCCCATAATTAATCAATAAAGCGTTATATTTTTCTTTTAGCTTTCTAAGATCCCAGCTTTCTTCAAACACTTCATAATTCTTTTCAAAATAGTGCATGACACGCGCCACCAATTTTGAGCGGTTCACTTTTTCTCCCTTTTCAAGAATCAGTGAGGTTGCACGGTCTTTGATGCCCGGCGCAAATTCTGTTTGATTCACATTAATGCCAACCCCGGTTACCACATAATGAATCATATCTGGTTCTGCACTCATTTCTGTCAAAATGCCGCAGATTTTTTTATTGTTTATCACAATATCATTGGGCCACTTAATTTTGCATGGCTGCGAAACCACTTCACAAACCGCCTCTGCCACGGCAACCCCCATCACCAAAGTCAGTGCAGATGCTTTTTCCGGTCTGCACTCTGGTCTGAGCATCAGCGTCATATAGATGTCCTTCCCTGCGGGTGACTCCCAGCCTCTTCCGCGCCTGCCGCGGCCGGCTGTCTGCATGTCTGCCACAACAAGCGCACCGGATTTTTCCCCTTTTTCTGCAAGTTCTTTGGCATCTAGGTTTGTTGAGCCTGTCTCCTTGCGAAATACAAGTTTTCTGCCTATCCATTCGGTATCCATGCAGCTCTCAATTTCTATCTTTGAAAATACCTCTGTGTCATCAGCTTCCACAAGTTTATAACCCCTGTTATTGTGCGCTTCTATCACATACCCATCTTTTTCCAACTGTTTTATCGCTTTCCAAACAGATGTTCTTGACACGCCATAATATTCACAAAGTTCCTGACCACTCACATAATCTCCTGCATCTCGGAGTTTTTTTAATATCTCCTCATGTTTCATCGTTTTCCTCATTTCCGTGCGGTCTTTGACACATCCTACAAATCTAAGACAATTTATGCGCCAAGCGTCGCAGCTATCACCGCTTTGATAGTATGCATCCTATTCTCTGCCTCCTCAAATACAAGCGAGTTCTCGGATTCAAAAACCTCGTCTGTAACTTCTAGTTCGGTGAATCCATACTTTTCTCCCTGCTCCTTGCCTATTTTTGTTTTTAAATCATGAAATGCCGGCAGACAATGAAGAAAAACAGCATGTTCTCCTGCATTCTCCATCACTTGCTTTGTTACCTTATACGGAGAAAGCGCCTTGATACGCTCTGCCCATACTTCATCCGGCTCTCCCATGGAAACCCAAACATCTGTATAAATCACATCCACATCTTTTGTACCCGCATCTACATCTTCTGTCAGTGTGATAGAAGCACCTGACTCTTTTGCATATTCCTGACACTCTGCAACAAGCGCCTCTTCAGGAAAATATTCTTTTGCGGTACATGCTGTAAAGTGCATACCAAGCTTTGCACATACTATCATCAAAGAATTGCCCATATTGTAACGCGCATCTCCCATATATGTAAGCTTTATGCCTTTCAGATAGCCAAAATGTTCCCGAATCGTTAATAAGTCCGCAAGCATCTGTGTTGGATGATATTCATTTGTAAGGCCATTCCATACCGGAACTTTGGAATATTTGGCAAGGTCTTCCACAATAGCCTGCTCAAATCCACGATATTCTATTCCTTCATACATTCTCCCCAGCACTCTTGCTGTATCTGCGATAGATTCCTTTTTTCCGATCTGGGACCCAGAGGGCTCAAGATAAGTTGTCCCTATGCCAAGGTCATGTGCTGCCACCTCAAAAGAACATCTTGTGCGCGTGCTTGTCTTTTCAAAAATAAGGGCAATATTTTTTCCGCGAAGCGTATCATGAGGGATGCCTTTCTTTTTCTTGTCCTTATATTCAGCCGCCAAATCAACCAGATATTCTATCTCTTTTGGTGTGAAATCCTTCAGTGTCAAAAAACTGCGTCCTTTTAAATCCATTTTTATCCTCCATTCTGAATTATCAAAATTTTTATCTTATTTTGTTTTCTCAAATAATACCCACATTTTACTACAATTCCACAAATGGGGCAACCAAAAAAATTGAGCGCTTCTGCGCCCAATTTTTTTGTTGTATCTTTATAAAATTACATCTGTTGTGTTATGCGATTCTTAATAAAATACATGGTTGCCAATAATTAGGCCCTCTCTGTTTCCAGCTCTTCTAAAGTGAAGGGCATCACCAACATTGCATCTTCCATTGATAACTTCCTGTGCCGCCTGAACACAAGATGACCTGATATTGCCTGTCAGTATCAAGGACTCCATACGTCCCTTTGCTGCTGGTACAAACTGTCCGGAAGCATAAATAACTTCTGTTATACTATTAGGATAGCCGCCAGAACGCACACGGTTCATAACAACCGAACCTACTGCAACCTGGCCTTCATACGGCTCACCGCCAGCTTCGCACTGGATAAGCGCTGCAAGAATGTCAAGCTCTGATGCAGATGTCATCACAGCTTCTTTCTGTGCATTTCTCTTTGCCTCAGCCTCTGCTGCCGCTCTTGCTCGTTCTGCTTCTTCTTTCGCACGGATAGACTCCATTGACTCTGCTGTGTCAATATCGAATTTGATATTGACATATTCTGCTGCCACATAGCCCATTGTCCCTTCATAGCTGACACTGACCCAGTCGCCTTCCTCAGCAATTGCCTCAACAGCTTCCCCGTTTGCAAGAAGTCCAAGGACTCCGGATTCCATGCTTGCTTCTTTTCTGACACGCAGCGTTTCTGTCCCCGAATATGCTGTCAGATGACCAACATCCTTTGCAAGTTCTTCTGCTTCATCACCATAGCAGAGGTATTCATTTTTTATCCATCCTGTAACATCTCCGGATGTAATCTTTGTCCATTCCTGATTTTTCTCTACAATTTCACCGCCGCAATCCTTGTAAAGCACGCCAACCTTCTCTGAATCCTGATCGGCATCCTGTCTGATATTGACATACTGGTTGACTTTCGCCATAACAAGCGTTGATTCCAATTCTTCCGGCTCTTGTTTTTCTGCCTGCGCTGTTCTGCCCTGTATGAATGCTGCAGCCTCTTCCTCTTCCAAAATAATTTCTGCATCGAGTAAATTTGCTGCGCCTGCTGTCAGCATCGGCTTTTCTTCTGTCTTGACTTGGTCTGCCTGATCGGGTGTAGCCATTGCAAGTGTTACTTCGACTGTTTCCGGCTTTTGTTCTTCTGCCTGTTCCAGGCTGTTGTCCACAAGCGCTTCCTCTTCCGCCGTAATTTCTGCATCTAATAAATCTGCCGCGCCTGCTGTGGTAACTGGGTCTTCCTCTGAATCCATCTTGTCTGATGTGGCTTCCTGCTTTTTGTCTGTACCATCCAGTTCCTTTGTGTTGGCGTCAGCCGCCAGCGTATAGAATGGGATTGATGCAAATGTGATAGCGGCTGCTGTGATAAACAGCAGATGTTTCCACTTTTTACAATTTGTCTTCATGATTTACTCCATTTCTTTTCTTACTTTATTTGTATCGTAATGTTTTATCTTTTGTGACAAAATATATTATTAGTTTTACGTTTTTGCAACAAATGTTACATAAATATTAACACCTGTTACGATTTTAATATAGCAAAGAGTTCTCAACTTGTCAAGTCGTAACCCCCGTTATTTAAAGCTGACTACATTTTTATGGCTGATATTGGTGCCAAAAAGCCGATTATAACAGCAATTTACCATCAATAATAACGATTCAAGTAGTCCAGCAGACACGCCTTTGGCATTGCACTTGCATATATTTCCAATCGTGTTAAAATAAAGAAAACAAAAAAATGGAGGAGCATTATGGAAATTTGGGAAAACGGACCTTATAAAGAAATTTGGATTGATACCGATGAAGATGGCGATGGGCCTTCAATGATGGGATTAATTCATGGTGATTTTGGCTGGCTGATGTATCTGCGCGGACAATGTGATGCGGGATTCAGTTCTAGGAATCCAGATTATCCAGATACAGATGACTGTGAAATGATGGATTTTCTGTTATCTAACGGGCAGCTTGACTATTATCCAATGTCTTTTATCCTTCCTGTACAACAGGTCATGGAAGCCCTTGAATACTTTGAAAAAAATCATAAGCCGCCAAAGTTTATCACATGGCACAATGATTCCAATGACGGCGTTTCCTTGAATGATTAAGCGAATTATTACATATTTTTTGATTTCTCAACACATGCTTCCACGGCGTCCATAACCGCAGCGCGAAATCCTTTTTCTTCTAAAACCTTCACGGCTTCTATCGTTGTCCCGCCGGGGGAGCATACCATATCTTTTAATGCGCCTGGATGCGTTCCTGTCTCAAGCACCAGCTTTGCACTGCCAAGAACGGTCTGTGCTGCCAGCTCATACGCCTGCTTTCTTGGCATCCCTGCCTGAACTGCCGCGTCTGCCATCGCTTCAATAAAAATAAAAACATAAGCCGGTGCGCTTCCTGCTGCCCCAATAAACGCGTCCATCAGGCGTTCTGGCAAAATACTGGCTTTTCCAAAGCTGTTCATCATCTCAAGCACCAGCTCTTCATCTGCCTTGTCTGTGTCTTCCTGCAGGCAAATGCAAGTGGTTCCCTCTCCCACCATGGCTGGCGTATTGGGCATACAACGGACAATACGAAGCTTTTTGCCAAACGCTTGCTCTATCTGTGCGATAGATTTTCCTGCTGCGATTGATATCACAAGTTTGCTCTCATCCACAATATCCTTGATCTGCTCTATCACTTCTGAAAAAAATATTGGTTTTACAGCAAGCACAATCACATCCGCACGCTTTGCAGTTTCTATATTATCTGTTCCCGCAGAAATTCCAAATTTTTCTGATATTTTATTTGCTGTATGCTGTGTCTTAGAAGAACCGATAATATCTTCTGGTACACAAAGGCCAGCTCCAAGAATCCCACCAATCATAGCAGAAGCCATATTTCCAAGTCCGATAAAACCTATTTTCATAAATAACCCTCCATTTCATCGCAGCAAACTGCTTTGTTTTTTCTTTCTTTATTATATGTTCTGAGTCCTGCGCTGCCTGGCAGCCTCATACATCAAAACAGAAGCAGCAATTGCAGCATTTAGAGACTCGACCTGTCCCTGCATTGGTATTTTGATATATTGTGTCGCACACTTTGCTGTTTGCTGCTTTAGTCCTGACGATTCGTTTCCAATCAAAAAAGCGGTTGGCTGTGTATAATCTGGTCGGTCATAGTCTACGCTGTCGTCGAGATGTGCTGCATACACGCCAATGTGCCTCTGCTGCAGCAAGCTGATTGTCTCCGCTAGTTCCTCTACAATAAAAAATGGCACTCTGTAAATTGACCCCATCGTAGAACGGATAACCTTGGGATTAAAAATATCCGCCGTTTTGCTTGTCATCACAATGCCGCTGACACCTGCCCCTTCACTGGTGCGCACAATGGTTCCCAAGTTCCCAGGGTCCTGCAAATCTTCAAGCAGCATAATCAAGGGAGTCTTTTCTTTAGAATCCATCCATTCCTCGATACTGTTTTCTAGTGTATACGTGGGCATAGAAAGCACACAAAGCACTCCCTGGGGTGTCTGCGTATCAGAAACCTTATTGAAAATCCCATCTGCAAGCACTTCATAGCGCCGCCTGCCTAACGCTTCTTTTATCTGTATATCAGTCTCTTTCTCATACTTCTTCAAAAAGCTCTCTGAGACATATACCTCTCTTATCCAATCTGGCGGCGCCTCCAAAAACATCCTGACGCCTTCAATCACAAAAACACCTTCCTCCTTTCGGTGCTTTGCTTTTCTCACAAGCGACACCAGCCTTTTTACTTTACTGTTGGAAACACTCGATATCATATACCATACCTCCGTATATGTTTTATTTTACAAAGCGCTTTCTATTCTCTTCCAGAATTCGCTCTGCAACCTCATTTCCTGCCATTACCATCAAATGATCGGTATCCCGTATTACATAGTCTGCTCCTGGCATCACGCGCATTTCTTCCTCATTTGGTTTCTTGATGCCAAGAATCGAAACTTTGTATTTGGCTGCAATGTCAGACTCCCGAATGCTTTTTCCCACCCATTCTTTCAGCGGCGGCATCTCATAAATTCCAAAAGCGCCCGGCAAATCAATATAGTCAAAAATATTGTCAAGACTATAACGTTCTGCCCATTTTTCTGCGATATCTTTCTCTGGATAAATCACTTCATCTGCACCATTGCGCAGCAGGAATTTTGCCTGAATGTCTCTTGTGGCCTTGCTGATCACTCGTTTTGCACCCATTTCTTTCACTAGGCTTGTAATCTCAAGGCTGCTTTGGAAATTCGTTCCAATGCAGACAAACACCACGTCAAAATTTCGTATTCCAATACTTTTGAGTACTTCTTCCTTCGTACAGTCACCAATTCTCGTGCTTGTGGCATAAGGAACCATATCCTCCAGCTTTTCTTCATTCTCGTCCACAATCATCACATCATGTTCATGCTCCAGAAAATTCTGAGCCAGATGATGCCCGAACCGTCCCATTCCAATAATTAAGATTGATTTCATTTTTATCTATGCTCCTTCCAAAATTTATCCTACTATAATTTTTTCCTGCGGCCGTCTGACAGAACCTAAATTATTTTTCTGCGCAAAGATTAAAGCAAAGGAAAGGCTGCCTAGTCTTCCGCAATACATCAAGACAATCACCATCATACGCGAAATAATATCCAAATCTCTTGTAATTCCCGTTGTCATTCCAACCGTTCCAATTGCAGAAAGCACCTCAAATAAAATATCCTCAAAATTTAATAACGGTTGTAATGTCATAATAATAACGCACGCTATTGAAGCTAAAGCAGCATTTATCATCACAACTGCATTTGCTTTTTTCACCACTTCATCTGTCAGGCGCCTTCCAAACAAATTGATATCTTCCCGACTGAAAACCATAGCAGCCGCATAGAACAAAAGCACTACCATAGAGGTTGTTTTGACACCGCCTGCTGTAGATCCTGGACTTCCACCAATAAACATCATAAGCATTGTAAGCAGTTTCCCAGAGTTTGACAGCGCTGCGGTATCAACCGTGTTAAATCCGGCTGTTCTTGGGGTCACTGAACAAAAAAGCGCTCCCAAAAATTTCTCAAGTGGGTTTCGTCCTGCAAGGGACGCATCATTCTCTGTGACAAGGAACAAAATGGTTCCGGCAATCGTAAGTACTGCCGTCGCTGTAATAACAATTTTGCTGTGCAGCAGATATCTTTTAAAATGCCATTTGTTGCGCGCCACATCATCCCACACAATAAAACCAATTCCGCCTATCAGTATCAAAGAAACCACCACAAGATTGACAACCGCATCTCCCTCAAATGCCACTAGGGACGAATATTCTTCCTGAATCCCCATAAGGTCAAATCCCCCATTGCAGAAAGCCGAAATGGCATGAAAAACTGCAAAATAAATTCCATTTCCTATGCCAAATTCAGGAATAAACCGAAACGCCAAAAGAACTGCTCCCAAAAGCTCTATGCACAATGCACCCTGAACAATTTTTTTGACAAGCCTGACCACACCTGCAATCTCAAGTGTATTCACACTTTCCTGCAACTGCTCCCGCTCCTGCAGTCCGATCCGCTTTTTGAGCAGAACAGAAATATAGGCACCGATGGTCATAAACCCTAAGCCGCCTACTTGTATCATGCCAAGTATCACCAGTTGGCCAAAAACCGTCCAATTTTGGTACGTATCTGCTACCACAAGTCCTGTAACGCACGTTGCAGATGTCGCCGTAAAAAGTGCCTCAAAGAAATTTCCACTTCCTGACTTCACTGAAATAGGAAGGGTCAGCAAAATGGTACCTGTTAATATGATCATCGCAAAGCCAAATGCAATCTCCCTTGTCGTAGATTTTTTCGCCATAATCTTTTTTTTATTGTATTGTGCTGTTTTCATTTATCTCTCCTAATCTTAATTCTTTCTTACCGCCCTACTTATTATATCACTTTTACCTTAAACTTCCATCTAAAAATCAAAAAATTGAGCGCCGGCGCGCTCAATCTGTTTTGCATCCGCAATTTCCTATAACGTAAAAAAATTGAGCGCCGGCGCGCTCAATCCAAGGTGTAGATATCGGCTGATTGTTTTATCGGTACCCTGTATGATTATGCCAGCTCTTCATTTACAAAGTCTTTGTAAACGATTCCCGATGGAATGCCCTTCAATTCATTACCAGATTTCGGTTCCAGCTTGTCCATATGAACAGGATGAAAATCTCATTCCTATGCGATACTCCTTCTATAAGCATTTATAGTATTATCTTCCAAATTCTTCTTGTGCATAAAGATATCTTGCTAACTCCTCTTTTAGATGATCCATGTCTTTGTTATAATCAAGATACTGATAAATGCCCTTATTTATAAAGTAATCTTTAGGAAGTTCATCTATAAATTCACTACAAAAATCTAATATGCGAATATTCAATATCTCTCCTGTGTAAACTTTATGGCTATTGGCTTTTAGCAAAGTAAACGATTCTTTTAAATTCTCATCCTCTCTCAAAGTATCATATACTAAGAGAATTTCGCTATACATATGCAATGCTCTAAAAGGATATTCATCGCCACAAAAAATAGGATTTTTTAACTCATTCAAAACCATTTCAGAAGCTGTACTTATATACTTTTCTATTTGTTGTATTTTTTTACCTGCTGCAATCACTAATTGATCTGTAACATTATAATCATATAACTCTATGATTGATACATGAATTCCCGAATAAAAACGCATTAAACAATCATCCGGCGACATAATACCTGTAAAATGCAAATCAATGGTTATAGCCCCACCACCTGAAGATCTATTATCCCGACATCCAATATAAAACCCTAAGTGATCGGAATATCTTTTTATATAATATAACACTCCTTCTCCTAAAGCTGGTCCTAGCTTGTATCCATTAGTCACTAATACTTTCCCTATTGTTCGCTTAATGTCTTTATTAAACATATATTCCCCTACTTATGTCAAAATTTATCTTTGTAATTCTTATTACAAATTTTTATTAAATCGTTGTAACATGGTGTTTATATACATATTTTCATCTAAGTTACGAAATCACAGTTCTCTCATATACTGTTTTAGTTGGTCATAAAAATTTTCTCTTGTTCCAGCCATGATTACAACTACAACCACATTTTCTAAATATTCCACTGTATATGCAAGTTCATAATTTGTCTTGTTATAATAAATATCATACCCATATATGCCAGATAGATCTCCCGTCTTGGCTTCACCAACAGTATAGTCTTCCCGAATTTTATCTACTGCTGCCTGATATAAATTTTTCAGCTTTTTGTCTTTCAGTTTCTTTATAAATTTTGCTGCGGGAGGAAGAAAACGAACCTCAGTCATATTTTCTCCTCCTCACCAAAAATATCCTCATAAGTCATATATTCAGATTCCGAAACCGCAACGCTCTCTGCCTCTCCAATCATTTTCTCTACAGCCGGTCGCACCTGACTTTGTGCCTGCTTAAAATACTGAAGCAGTTCTTTACCGCTATATCCCTGTTCAATCAGATCCGCCAATATCTGTTCTGCAAATTCCCCGCCTGTGTTTGTCTTCGCAGGACGAATAACCAGTTCATTCCCTCGTACCATACATTCTGCTTCCGTATCAAACCCCAACATTGCAAAAAATTTTTGAGGAATTGTTATCTGTCGTTTTGCCGAGATACTCACTTTTTTTATTTCCATAGGAATACTACCTTTTATCATAGTCGCTGACATATCTATGCCCTCCTTATTATATGCAAATCAAAGAAAAAAATATTCTTGGTTTCTTTGTATCTAGGATAATTGTATTTGATTTTTTTCTATTTGTCAAATTCCATAACTCTTATACAGCCACAACGACCGTTGATTTTAAGATTATAAAACAAAAAACTTAAAATCAAAAAGATTGAGCACCGACGCGCCCAATCTTTTTGATTTCACTATCTAGATAACTTTCTGCAAATATCGTATTGATATTCATCAATCGACTTCTTCATATTGAGTGCCTCCTCAATATCATAGTCTACAAACTGTCCATGCTTATATGCAACAACTCTGTTTGATTTGCCCTGACACAAAACATCTGCTGCATAAGCGCCCATGATAGAAGCATAAAATCTATCTTTACATGTAGGATTTCCGCCACGCTGCAAATAGCCAAGAATCGTAGCTCTGGTTTCAATACCTGTCGCCGCCTCAATTCTCTTTGCCATTGATGTAGAGTGGCCTATACCCTCTGCATTGACAATCAAATGATGGGTTTTTCCTTTCTTTCTGCTGCGCACAATATTATTGATTAGTTCCTGCTCACTATAATTATATTTTTCTGGAAGAAGAATATCTTCCGCTCCCGTTGCAACACCTGTCCAAAGCGCGATATATCCTGCATGTCTTCCCATAACCTCAATAATCGAACACCTCTCATGTGAGGAAGAAGTATCTCTAACTTTATCAATCGCTTCCATCGCTGTGTTAATCGCCGTATCAAAACCAATCGTATACTCTGTACATGCAATATCCAAGTCAATCGTTCCAGGTACACCCACCGTATTGATACCTTGTCTGGCAAGCGCCTGCGCTCCCCTATAGGAACCGTCGCCGCCGATTACAACAAGTCCGTCAATCCCATGCTGACGGCAGATTTCAGCAGCTCTTTCCTGCACTTCGAGTTCTTTGAATTCATAGCAGCGTGCTGTACCAAGAATTGTACCGCCCTTTTGAATGATATCCGATACACTGTATGGCTTCATATCCACGATTTCTTCGTTTAGAAGCCCCATATAGCCTCTCTTGATACCCTTCACAGCCACGCCATTTGTCATTGCTTTCCTTGCCACCGCACGGATCGCCGCATTCATTCCCGGTGCATCTCCTCCACTTGTTAATACACCAATTGTCTTAATTTCACTAGACATCCTTATACCTCCCTATCAATCTATGACCTTTGTTGTCCAGCCGGCCAAAGCTTGTTTATTCAATACATTTCTGTCCAAAAATTATCATTCACAGTAACCGTTCAGCCAGGTACATCCCATTTGGTACGGCTGCACTGCTACTATATACATATTGATTGTACCCTTTTTTTTACAAGAATACAATACTCTTTGTCAAAAAATTATCAGGTCGTAATAGTGATCCCAAAAACAACTTTGAACTTTCGTTTTTTAGCTTACCACTTTCACATTATCCTCACCAAAAAGCAGGCGAAGTTTATCAAGCACCCTGCTGTCTGCTTTAATATTTCTGTTTGGCGGAAGCGTTTTTTTCTGACGTGTTTCTTCTATATATATAATAACATTGTCGATCCCTTCTGAATCATAAATTGCATCAAAAAGAGCTTTCTCCTTTTCAATATAAGTATTCATATTAGGAAACTTCAGCCACACTTTTCGAGGAATCTCATCGAAAGAAGTAATGCTTTCACAAATCAGCTTGCCACCGCGTTCTTCCTCTACCTGCACTCTGCCCTCAATCAGCACTTTGTTCTCCTCTAACAACTTTGATGAAAACTTCTCATATGCATTTGGAAATACAACAACCTCCATGCTTCCTACCATATCCTCCACAGTGAGAAATGCCATAATTTTGTCGTTTTTGGTATATTTGATTTTTTTATCAACAATCATGCCGCCAATCACCACCTTGGAGTTGTCCTCTACATGAGTTGTACCCGTTTCTTCATCCAAATAAAAATCTGATGTCTTGGCGGTGATACGTTTCTCCCACACAGACTGATATTCCTGCATCGGATGCCCACTGACATAAAAGCCCAAAACCTCCTTTTCGAAGCTTAATAAAAGTTCTTTTTCATACTCTCCTACATTTGGAAGCTTGATTTCAAACTCTTCTTTCTGTTCCTCAGAAACGATATCCAAAAGCGACATCTGACCAGACATCGTTCCACGCTTACTGTGCACAATGCTGTCCAATATCTGGGCATAAACGCTCATATGCTGCTTTCTGGTAGCGCTAAAACTGTCAAAAGCCCCCGCCTTTATAAAGTTTTCAATTGCGCGCTTATTCACATCCTGATTTTGGGTTCGCTCAATAAAGTCTTTGAGGCTCTTATATGGCCCATGTTGGTTCCGTTCTCCAACAATGCCATCAATCACGGGCCGCCCAACGCTCTTAATCGCTGTCAGCGCATAGCGTATCGCATGATTGGAAACCGAAAAGCCTGCCTCTCCTTCATTGATATCTGGCGGAAGAATCTGTATTCCCATACTTTTGCATACCATGATATATTCTGAGACTTTTGAGGAATTATCAATCACTGAGGTCAAAAGCGCTGCCATAAATTCGACAGGATAATAATATTTCAAATACGCTGTTTGATAGGCAACTACCGCATAGCAAGCCGCATGTGATTTATTGAAGGCATACTTTGCAAAATCTATCATCGTTCCATAAATCTGATCTGCCACTTGTTCTGAAATCCCATTTGCCGTACAGCCCGGAACGCCTTCTGACTCATTTCCATGAACAAAATTATTGCGCTCCTGCTCCATTACATAGGCTTTTTTCTTGCTCATCGCACGCCGTACCAGATCGCTGCGCCCCATTGTATAGCCGCCAAGATCCCGCACAATCTGCATGACCTGCTCCTGATAGACAATACATCCATAAGTAGGCTTAAGAATTGGCTCAAGCTGCGGGCAGGCATATGTCACGGCACGATGATTGTTTTTGCCCCTGATATAGGCCGGGATAAAATCCATCGGGCCAGGCCGGTACAGGGAAATTCCCGCTATGATATCTTCCAGATTTTGGGGTTTCAGTTCTTTCATAAAGTTTTTCATGCCCTGACTTTCAAGCTGAAACACACCATCTGTTCTCCCTGTTCCAAGAGATGCCAACACCTTTTTGTCATCAAAATCAATTGTATCCGCATCTATTAGAACACCTGTTGTTTTTTCTATATTTTTTATGGCATTCTTGATAACGGTAAGCGTTCTAAGTCCCAAGAAGTCCATTTTGAGCAGTCCAAGTTCCTCTATGGTAGTCATCGTGAACTGCGTTGTAATCGAACCGTCACTTGCGCGCGAAAGTGGAACAAATTCATCTGCGGGATTGCTACAAATCACCACCCCTGCCGCATGCATTGAGGTATGCCTGGGCAGTCCTTCCAGTTTTTTGCACATGTCAATCATCGAATGAATCTGTTCATCGTTTTTATATAATTCCCGAAACTCCGGATTCATATCAAGCGCACGCTCTATTGTTACAGGCTTATTCTGTTCTGTTGGTATCATCTTCGCCAAGGTATCGCACAGGCTGTAGGGCAAGTCAAGCGCACGTCCTACATCGCGGATTACATTTTTTGCCGCCATCGTACCAAACGTCACAATCTGCACCACTTTTTCATGTCCATATTTCTCACTTACATAATCGATCACTTCCTGCCTGCGCTCATAACAAAAATCAATATCAATATCTGGCATAGATACGCGCTCTGGATTGAGAAAACGCTCAAACAGCAGGTTGTAGCGTATGGGGTCAATATTGGTAATATGCAGACAGTACGATACAATAGACCCAGCGGCGCTTCCTCTTCCAGGCCCGACTGGTATATCATGTTCTCTTGCCCAGTTGATAAAATCCCATACAATCAAAAAGTAATCTACATAGCCCATTTTCTGGATAACACCAAGCTCATAATTCAGCTTTTCCAGAAGGGTTCCATCATCCTCTGGATAGTGTTTTTTTAGTCCGTCAAGGCAGAGCTTATTCAGGTAACTCCACGAATCATACCCTTTTGGCACATCAAATTTTGGCAGTTTTGTCACGCCAAACTCAATTTCAACATTACAGCGTTCTGCAATCAGCGCTGTATTGGTGATGGCTTCCTGTGCATAGGGAAACAGCTCACGCATTTCCATTTCACTTTTGACATAATATTGTCCCCCCTCATAGCGCATCCTGTCCTCATCTGTAACCTTTTTTGCCGTCTGTATACACAATAAAATATCATGTGACTGTACATCTTCTGCTGATGTATAGTGAATATCATTTGTTGCTACAAGCGGGATATCCAGCTCTTTACTCAGCCGCAGCAGAGCGGTATTAACCGTCTTTTGCTGCGGTATTCCATGATCCTGAAGTTCAAAGAAATAATTTTCTTTTCCAAAACAGTCCAAATATTTTAGGGCAGTTTTTTTTGCCTCCTCATAAAGCCCTTTTGTCAAGAGCCTCGGTACTTCCCCTGCAAGACAGGCGGATAAGGCAATAATTCCCTCGTGATACTGTTTTAAAACTTCCATATCGATTCTTGGCTTATAATAATACCCTTCTGTGAAGCCAATACTCACAATTTTTATAAGATTGGCATATCCTTGGTTATTTTCCGCCAGCAAAACAAGGTGGTGATACCGTTCGTCACCACCTGTCTGTTCTTTATCAAATCTTGAATTGGGTGCGACATAAACCTCGCACCCAATTATTGGCTTGATGCCATTTGCTTTCGCTTCTTTATAAAAGTCGATCACGCCATACATCACACCATGATCCGTAATCGCACCGCTGTCCATACCAAGTTCCTTGATCCGTTTGACGTACTCTTTTATTTTATTGGAGCCATCTAGCAAACTGTACTCTGTGTGAACATGTAAATGTGTAAATGCCATAATTTTATCCCCTGGATTATTTTCCGACTGCTGCAGCCAGAATCGCTACGCAGGTTTCCGTGCCAAGTGTTCCGGAGTCAAGGCTGATAGGGAAGAATTCTTTGTCGCCCCATTTTAGTCCTGTATGTGCCGCAAAGAAGTCGGATCTCCGCTTATCGACGCGTTTCAGTTCTCCTGCTGCCTTATCGAATGCGAGATTTTCCTTGTGCAGCGCACGGTCAAGCCTGTATTCATTTCCTGCATAGATAAATACACGCAAACAGTCATCTCTGTCCTTCAAAATATGACTTGCACAGCGTCCTACAAAAACACAGTTCTGATTCTGTGCCACATCAAGTATTATCTGCTTCTCTGCATTGAATATCTGATCGGAAAGCGGAATATTCTTTTTCTTGCTAAGTCCTCCAAGCGCTGTCTGGGAAAGATTAAAAATAGGATTGCTCTGCGCCGTTTCCTCTAAGTCAGATATATAGATTGCCGGCAATTCCAGACGTTTTGCCGTCTCTACCAGAATATCATGATCATACAGCTTGTATCCAAGCTTTTTGGCAAGCAGACTCGCAACCTCCTGGCCACCACTACAATACTGACGTTCAATTGCTACATATCGATACATAAAAACCCTCCTCTCTTGATGAACCTGCGAACAATGTTCGCTGTGTGGAATCATAACTCCTTCTTTTCTGAAAATTCTATCAAAGGTATCTTAATACAATATGAATATCTTCATTATACCTTATTTTTCAGAATTATAAAATCATTTTATCGAAAAAAAAGAATCTGTACAAAAAATATTTTACACGAAAAAGACACATGGTTTGAAGCCTTGTCCCATGTGCCTTTGTTCATACAGCAATATTCTAATTCAATACAACGATACTTTTCGTCTTATATTATAAATATTTCTTTAAAGTATCAACTTTATCCAATTTCTCCCATGGAAGATCCAGATCGTTGCGTCCAAAGTGGCCATATGCTGCAGTCTGCTTGTAAATCGGTCTTCTCAAATCCAGCATCTTTATAATGCCAGCCGGACGGAGATCAAAGTTTTCACGGATAATCTCCACAAGCTTTGCGCTGTCAATTTTGCCTGTTCCAAATGTATCTACATTGATGGAAGTAGGCTGCGCTACACCGATTGCATATGACAACTGAATCTCACATTTGTCAGCCAAACCTGCTGCCACAATATTTTTGGCAACATAACGTGCCGCATAAGCGCCGCTTCTGTCTACCTTTGTGCAGTCTTTGCCGGAAAATGCGCCGCCGCCGTGACGTGCATATCCGCCGTAAGTGTCTACAATAATCTTACGGCCTGTAAGTCCTGCATCACCATGCGGTCCGCCGATAACAAATCTTCCTGTCGGATTGATAAAGAACTTTGTCTCTGCGTCAATCAACTCCTTTGGAAGAATCGCATCAAACACATGCTTCTTGATATCTTCATGAATCTGTTCCTGTGTTACATCTGGGTCATGCTGTGTAGAAAGAACTACTGCCTCCAGTCTCTTTGGACTGCCATTCTCATCATACTCTACAGATACCTGTGTTTTTCCGTCAGGTCTTAAATACTTCAATGTGCCGTCCTTGCGCACTTTGGTAAGCTGCAGAGCCAGTTTATGTGCCAGAGCGATTGGATATGGCATATATTCCTCTGTCTCGTTGGCAGCATAACCAAACATCATTCCTTGGTCTCCAGCACCAATTGCTTCAATCTCAGCCTCGCTCATATTGTTCTCTGCACTGTCTTTTGACTGTTTTGCTTCAAGTGCCTTGTCAACACCCATCGCAATATCGCCAGACTGCTCATCAATTGCAGTAAACACTGCACATGTATTTCCATCAAAGCCGTATTCTGACTTATCATAACCGATTTCCTTTACAGTATCTCTCACAATCTTTGGAATATCAACATATGCCTTCGTTGTAATCTCCCCAGTTACAAGAACAAATCCAGTACAAGTAGCTGTTTCACAGGCAACACGGCTCATAGGGTCCTGCTCCATCAGCGCGTCAAGAATTGCGTCTGAAATCGCATCGCAAACTTTGTCAGGATGTCCTTCTGTCACGGACTCGGACGTAAATAAAAGTTTCTCCATTGTATGTTCCTCCTTAATATAAATAAATCGAGCAGGGAAGTTCCCTTCCCCTACTCGCGCGCCGGGCGTCCGTCAGCGAACCGATTTATCGGTTTGATGACATATTTCCTTTGGACGCCCGTGTGCATAAAAAATCCGCTTACTCGTCTGAATAAGCGGAAATGATTGGTTTCTCGATAATCAAATCCTCTTATTGTTCGAGCTATTAATATTCTATAATAGCATTACTCGCTCAGGTTGGCACCTTCCTCTCTCAGGGGTTGCCGTGGTTTCACAGGTCCTTTGTACCTCCACCACTCTGAATAAGAGATTCACTACAATATGGAATTGTCATATCGTACTTATCATATACCGATTTGCACACGCTGTCAATAGATTTTATTCTTTCTTAATTGATTCTTCCAAAAGCGCCCGGATTTTACTGTTTTTCTCAGTCTTTAGCATCTGCACAAAGCTATCCTGGTACTGCGTCCCATCTCCCTGCCAAAAAAGCAGCACCTTTACAGCAGTCTCACGCTGCGCAGCTTTTTTGGCGTTTAAAAGCTGCCGGATATCCTTCTCCCAGCCCCTTTGTTCACAAAGAATCGCTAACAACTCTTTTTGTACCTTCTTTGCAGTATCCTTGCTAAAGTATAAAATCTCTGTTTTGTTCTCCTCTGCGCACTCCCGCATTACACGCAGGGCAAAGAAGCGCCCAAACGCATTTCCTGCTGCAAACGCATGGAAAGTTTCTTCCCTTCTCTCATGAAGATATTCCGCAAAACAGCCTGCCGCACTTTCAACCAGCGCTTCTGTCCAGTCTTCATAACCGCCCCAATACTCCTGCATCATCATAAGACCTGCAAACTGACGGGCAACCGTAAAGCCTTCTTGGTCCAGATTCCGAAAAAGCTTTTGTACTTTTTGTGGGCACAAATCTTCCATATCCTCCGAAGAAACAGAAACATCTGTCACAATAAAATGACCGCTGCGCCGAAGCATCATATATACCTCGCATCTTCGATGAAATGGCTCGTCCTCGAACAGTTCTAAATACTCCATAAAACAATCTGTTTCTGTATATGCATCCAAAAAATATTCTTCTTGAATCTGTTCTGCAATCGGATACAACCTATCAACAGGTACTTCCCCCCGCAAATAGGCTCTGAGTAGTTCTATATCATCTCCTGCTTCACGGATGAACATTTCAATTATCCGCTCCCTGTTTTCATTCTGCTGCCTGTTTTCCGATAAAAGCTGATAATACAATGGTGCGTCCTGCCGTCTTACGATCTCATACAAAAGATTGCACGCGTTCAATTCGTTTTTCAGATCATCTTCTGACTTGATAAAATTTGAATATGCCACTTTATAAATTGCATTCCAATCCCAATCCGTTTCACTCATCGCACAAAGAAAACACTCTCTGTTTGACAAAAACTGCTGCTCCAAAATCGCCTGATATCGCTGGAATGCCGCCCAGCGAATATATCGTCCGCTGTCAATCCCCAATACCTTATCGTAGTGAATGCCTCTTCTTTCTATAGCCATAAAAAGCAAACTGCTGATATAGCGCATCACCTCCAGCATACCACAATTGTCATAGCGGTTTCGTACATCAAAATCAATCTTCATTTCTAGGCAAATTTTCACAATATTTCTCAGTACCACAGAAAGATTATAATTTAGATAAGCCAAACCGCCATACAAATGCAGCCACACTTTATCAACACTGACCGAAGCAGCAAGTTTTTTTATCTCTGGTGTAATTTGATTCTTCACAACTGCGTCCACAATTTGAGCAAGAGAAAATTCCTCCATTTTATTTTGAAACAAATCACCCAAATGCGATAAAATGATATCCTCATACTGCTTCATAAGCGGAACATCTTCCGCCGCTATTATGATTTCTGGCGTATTGCCGCTATCACAATCTGGCGGCACCGCTGTTTGCTCACAATTGTTATACTTTGCTGTAAAATAAGCCATCAGAAGCACAAGTCGAAAAGGCTCCTGCTGCTGATATCTATCGTGTTCACAAGATGTCTCGAACATTTGTTTATTATCTTTCAGGCAGTCCAAGGCTGTTTTAAAGTAATCCGGCTGATTTTCTGCGATTTGTATCAATTTTTTTATCTCGCCGCCAAATAAACTATATTTCCAGTTGCCAGAAAGGTGTTCCTGCAAATATAGAAGGATTTCTCTGACTGATTCATCTAAATTCATTTTTACACCTCTCTGTGCGCTTTAGCGCACATACCAATCAATATTTGAAAGTTTACTTTCAAACTTTGCATTTTAAAACCGCTTTGATTCTTTTTTCCAATTTTCATTTCGCTCCTGACTTGATGCTGTCGCTTTTACAAGCTGCCAGATAATCTCACTAAAATATCGCTCCGGCACTTCTCCCAGAAAATATGCCTCATCCTTCTCGACCTCATCATACACATAGCTTCCGCGTTCGATTGTACCTGCCTTATAAAACCGCGCGTCATACACAGTGACATCCTCATTCAAGAATCCTACATAGGTTCCCGAAAAATGCATCTCCACGCCAAGCCCCACATCGGCATCCTCACGATAAAACGTAAAAAACCCTCCGCCATCCTGTACGGAACCATGATACCATCCAAGATCTAGTAGTTTTCCATTCAAAGACAAATCATTAATGACACATCCGCCAAAACGATCTAACTGCTTACTTGCCGCTTCTTCTTCTGTTACGGTGTAAATATTTCGGTCTAGCTGGCTGATTGGCTGCGTAATCTCATAATCTTCAAGTTGCTGTTTCCATGCTTCTTTGACTTCTGCCGAAAGCTCTATCGGATGTACCAAGCCAATTTGTCCCTGTTCTGGAAGCTGGTATTCCTCTTCCTCCTCTGTATTGAACGAACCGTCTTCCATATAGCGAAAACTCTGCACCAACGTCCGATTCTCATAAATTCCCCAAATTAAGCCAATCGCAAACTGATGCATGATTGGATTTTTGACAAAAAGCTGCTTCCAGGATTCCACGCTCCACTCTCTCGCAATAGACAATGCCATTTCCAGCCGTTGTTTCTGGCTGGTGATTGTGAGTTTCATCTGTTTTTTCATCTGCTTAAATGCATCATACGCTGCTGCCGCTTTCTGTTCGTCATCCTTCTTTCCAGGCGCCGGTATATTTTTGAGTTTTTTTCCTGCCTCATCAAATACTTGAATTTCAAGGGAAGGCGTTATTGTCACGCGAAACTTGCGTTCTCCATAATCAAACTGCCGCTCCATGTTTTCATCAAATCCAAGATCCGGCACGATACGGTCTGCAAGCTCTTCGCGTGTAATTCCAAGCTGTTCAGCAGCAAATTCCAGCGCCTTTTGCGCTGCAGATTTGATCTGTTTGAATTTAAACTTTCTAGCGATTCCGTCCACAATCAAAAGCGCCTGCGGCAGTGGATTGAGCGTTAATGCCTGCACTGCCTCTGCTGCAATCGCACCGCGTGCAGCTTTGGGCCATTCCTGAACCTGATGCTGAATTTTTTGAACAATCTTGTCGCCTCCATGGATAGAAGCTGCATAAAGCACCCATTTTTTCTTTGCTTCCGCGCCGGATTGCAGCCATTTGTCAAACAATTCATTGGCATACAGCGCCAATTCTTCTGACTGCAAATTCTCCGCCAGAATATCCGCCTTTTTGCTGACGCCACAGCCGTCCACACTTGAATAGCACAAAAGAATCGCCTGCAAATATTCTTCTGATGCTTCCTCGCCGCTTTTTTTATGTACCGCACAAAACGGTGTTTCATATGCCCAAGCCAGTGTCCGTTTCCGATTGCCCTTATGCAGCTCTTTCACCAACTCTTCCTGGGAAAATGTCTGACTGCCTTCCTGCGCCTCCAGATTTAGTACACGTTCCAAAAGCCCCCGGACTTTGTTGTTTTTTTCTTTTTCTAATATCTGTGTAAACAGTTCCTGATATTGCGTTCCCTCACCCTGCCAGTGAGCCAAAACCGTTATGGCAAATTCGCGTTCTGCTGCCTTTTTGGAATGCAAAAAGCGCTTCACATCCTCTTCCCAGTCTTTTTGGCCCGATACGATATCTACCAACTCTTCCTTTACCATTTTTGCACTGTCCTGTGAATAAGCCAAAATTTCTTTTTTATTTTCATCAGCAAATTTGCGCAGTACATGCAGTCCAAAAAACCGGCCGAATGCACCTGCACCAGAAAAGGCGCGGATTGTTTCCTCCCTCTTGTCCTTCAAATAGACTGCAAAACAATCTGCCGCGATTTCCCTAACCATTTTGGACTTACTTTCACTATAGGAAACATAATCATGGATAATGTTCAATCCTTTTAACTGATAGAATACTGACAGATTTTCCGCTGCAAACGCATCAAAAAGTTCTTTAACACCCTCACAAGTACAAGTACTAAAATTTATCATATTGCCCCAAAAACAATAGGACTCTTTTATCAGCATATAGATCTGCGCTCTGTGATAAAAAGCGAAATCTCCAATAAGCTTGCAGTATTCTTCCAACTGTATCCCAACCCAGTTTCCATTATAATACTTATTTACCAAATCTTCAGCAATGGGATACAGGATATCTACGGGCTTTTCTCCACGCAGATAGCTTGTGACAAGATCCGCATGCATATGCTCATCCTTAACCAGGATATCAATCAGCTTTTGTTGTTCCCTGGAACTTTTTTCACTTTTTTTCTTTTCCAGAAGTTCCTCATACAATGCGGGATCGAGATTTCGGATAATACCAAACATGATATTGGCCGTCCCAAATTCCGCTTCCTCCATAATTTCCAGATAAATATCCTTATGTGCATGAAATTGCTTGTTCAAAATTGGCCTGCATTGTTTCTTTACTGCCCAAACAAGATACTCCCTTGGCGCAATGTCAAAAATCCGATCCAATGCCCCTCCGCGCATTTTGATACTCATGAACAACCCGTCACTGATTTTCATGATGATATCCAGCATCGCTTCTCCATATGAGGCTGATTTTCTGCTTCCATTCATTGCCAAACAGATCCGAAAAGCATTTTTAAGTTTGACTGAAAATGGATAACCAAAATATGCCATTCCTCCACACAGGCTTAGATCGCGGTCAGAAATGTTTACCTTTTTGACAAGCAAAAGGATTCTGGCTGAGATTTGATCGTTTATGATGGCATCTGTAATTTCCTGCAGAGCATCAGCATCCATCTGATTTCTAAACACATCAGCCAGATGCGACAAGACACTCTCCTCGTATTCCTGCAGCAAAGGAATATCCTCCGGTTCAATGGGAATATCATACGCCCATTGCGCATGTTCCTCCTTCTCAAACTGCCTTTCCCGTTCTTTGATAAATTCCTTGTATTTTGTCATAAAATAAAGCGCAAGCAGTATCAGTGTGCCGTTTGGTTCATTGTCCTTCCCATATGCTATCGCTTTTTTGAGATTTTCTACTTTTTCTTCCGCAACTTTCATTGTAAGATTGAGCATGTGCAGATATTGCGGATTCCATTGCTGCATTGTTGCAAGAACAGCAGTCTTTTTGGCAGCCTCACAAGAAATTACATCTTCCCTCGCTGACAACAGCAAAAAATTTATCGGTATCAGCATATCGCAAGTTGCACGCCCTATCGTAAACAAGAGCTCAAACAATCTGTCTGCATCTTCTCTTTTAATACCCTGAAACACATTTGAAAATTTTTCAGAAGGAACCTCTGATAAATTTAAGTATGGGAATTGTTCTAGTACCTCTGCCCCTTTTTCGCCAGATAAATATGCCTCCGCCAGTGCATATTGTTCCTCTGAAAGAGAAATCTCCCGAATTACCTCCATCATTTGCTGGTGCATCGTATCATTTGGATTTATCATTACCTTATACCTCCTTGTACCGCACATTGTTCGACCGGAAACTGCGGCAACACTTTTGTGTCTATATCATATCACATAACGAAAAAAAATTCATCTTTTCTGCGCTTTCTATACAAATTTTTCTAAATTTTTGTTTATATTCAGGAACATACTTTCTATTCTGATAAGAAACAAAAGCTATGCTAATGTAATTTATCGTAGGAAAAACTATTACTTTTTTGTATGAAATACACAATTTTTCTGTACCAGGAACTTTCAGAGTGCTATAATAAATTTCGAAAGGAGATGATTACCAATGAAAAATTTAAGTGTTAAAATGAAAATGACAATTATTGGAATCACAGTTGTTTTATTTATGGTATTTAGTGTCAACTACTCTATTAATAGTATGAGAGCAATTGATAAACGAGTCTTGCAGGAGGAAGCGGCGAATATCCGAAATGATTATGATGATAGTATCCGGCAGCAGGTTGAACAGGTTATCTCACTTCTTGACTGCTACAAAGCAGATATTGACGCTGGTATTTATACCCAGGAAGAAGGTATGAAACTTGCAGCAGACCGCGTTCGCAATCTAAGATATGGCAGTGAAGGCTACTTCTGGATTGATCAGTCTGATGGTGTCAATGTCGTTCTTTTGGGTAGTGAAACCGAAGGCACAAACCGCCTAAGTACCAAAGATGTGACTGGCTATGAAATGGTAAAAGACTTTATTCAGGGCGCTATCGCACAGGGAAGTTATTACTGTGATTATCAATACCCCAAGGAAGGCGAAACAGAACCTATGCCCAAACGTGCATACACACAATATTATGAACCTTTTGGCTGGGTAGTAGGAACCGGAAACTATGTTGACAATATTGACAATCAGATTGCCGACTCGACAAAAACAGCCGACGAATTTACAAATCATCAGATTATAGTATTTGTGGTAGCGTGTGTGCTGTTTGCAGTTATTATCATACTCTATCTAATTGCGACAATCTTCAATATCACCAAACCTCTAAATCAAGTGGGGCGTGTCCTGAAAAGCTTATCTGGAGGAGATTTCACGGTCAAAATTAATGAAGCGGATCTAAAACGCAAAGATGATTTTGGCAATCTATTAAATATTCTGGAACAAATGCGCTCAAACATTGGCGGCTTGATCCATGATGTTATGACAGAAACAAATCTGACTACAGAAAGTGTCAATGGCATTTCACAAAATATGTCACATCTGAATAGCAAGGTAGAAGATGTATCCTCAACCACGACTCAGCTTTCCGCTTCTATGGATGTAACAGCCGCAACCGCCGGCAGCATCAATGAAATGACAAAGGAAATTGACCTTGCCGCAAGAAACATTGCAGAGCGTGCTCAAGAAGGCGCTGAACGGGCTGATACAATTCACAAAAAAGCGGTCAATGCTAAAAATGCAGCAGCCGAAAGCCAAAACAGTCTGGAACTGCAAAAGCAATCCATCGAAAGCACTTTGCACGAAGCACTTGAACGCATAAAAGTTGTCTCCGAAATTTCAATGCTCGCGGAATCTATTATGGAAATTACTTCACAAACAAATCTTTTATCTCTCAATGCAAGTATTGAAGCTTCCAGGGCAGGGGACGCAGGACGGGGATTTGCAGTAGTAGCTGATGAAATCCGCAAACTGGCGGAACAATCCCAAAAAAACACGGAAAACATCAAAAAAGTGACGGATCAGGTAAATGATGCTGTCGGAATACTCGCAAAAGATGCGGAGCTTTTGTTGTCATTTATTGATAACCAAGTCATGGAGAGCATTCGATTATTTGGTTCCATTGCAAATGATTATAATGAAGATGCCGGGGAAATAGATTCTCTTGTCACAGATTTCAGTGCAATTTCTGAAGAACTTCTTGCTTCTATTAATAATATTACAGATTCCTTAGATGGCATATCACAGGCTGCGCAGGAAAGCGCCCAAGGAACTGCAAACATAGCGGAACGCGTACTAGAAGTTGTTGAAATCTCAGATTCTGTCAATACCTCCTTGCAAGATGCCAATGGGATTGTGGCCCGCTTGAATCTTGCAACTGGAAAATTTCGGTTGTAAAAATCTGCCGCATGCCCTTTCTTCTACAAAAAAATTGAGCGCCAACACGCTCAATTTTTTGTATCCATTTTTTATAGTTGTTCATCAATGATAGAAACGCCTAAATCCTTTGGCTTAATGATTGTATCAAAAGCCTCCTTGCAGTAACGCAGAATCGTATCCTTAAACGCCGCATTTTCTCCAAACAAATGATTGTAAGCATCCTTAAAATCCTGCGTTGCAAAGTCACTGGCAGAACCCTCATAGGTCAATTGTTTATATTCTCTGTCAAATTTAAAGCCCAGCTTTCCAAGTTCGCCTTCATTGTCTTTGCAGAGCTGCTTAATTTTATCAAGCGTTTCATTTTGATAATCCGGCATCGTTATGTAAACAGACTGTGCAAAATATGCCAAATCCAATTCTATATTTTTTTGGTCGTTTGAATCCAGTTTATTATTTTGTACTTTATCGTTATAATCCCCCAAAACAGATGCTACTTCTTTTCCCAGTGTCAACATGGAAACCACTTGTATATCTTCCTGATTATACATTGTTGTTTTGCTGATATTCCGATCCGTGATATTATATTTTATATCCTCTGCTTTGTCCTCTGTTTTCTGTATGATTTTATTTGCCTGCTGGATAAAGCAGCCCTTGCCATAAAATAACCTGTCAATTACTTTGGTGTCAGCATCATCAAATTCATCTTCGTCAAATGTCAGTTTTCCATTTGTCTTTTTAATCCCAATCTTTCTTAAATCCTTCTCATTCTCAGAGAATAAATTTCTTAATTTTGACAACTGTTTCCTGACATTTTTATCTGTGATATTCTCTGCGCTTTTTTCCATATTATTGTAGGATTTTACAAAGTCGCTCAATTCCTTTTCCAGCTTTGATTTATTTGTGATTCCCGGAGAATATTTTTTCAAGTCTGCTACATCTTTTCGAAATTTCTCTAGTTTATTTTGAAATTCCTCCACAGACTCATTTGTTTCTTTTACCTGTTTTTTGTATGAATTATAATAAGAAAAATTATTATCTTTTATATGCTGTAACAACTTTATCGGTGTAAACTGCACTGCCATTATAAAACTCCCCCTTTTGCGGCTCTCTTCTCCACTCCTGTTATTGTTTTATTATAACACCTCAAGGCTTATTCTGTCCAGAGTGCGTTTGAAAAAAGCACAGAACCAACGAGCTGCACGTTACTTTTCACACCCGCGCCATGCACTTGCTGCATGGCGTCGGAGCAAGCGCCAAAATGCGTGCTTTTTAGCATTTTGTGTGCATCAATTGTTGCAATTCACACCGAAATCGTTGTAAGTATATGTGAAATCTGGCGTAAGTGTGAATTGTAACAGCTGCACCACAACAAAATGGGTATATCGCGAATCGTGATATACCCATTTTAGAACTACAGTTTAACAAAACTGCCCTGCTCGATGATATTATGGAGCTGGTGTTGCTGCTGGCGCTGGTACAGAAATTGAAATCGAAAATACGATCTTATCTGCATCTGTTTCGCCTGCCGCTTTGTCAAGTGTTACGGTAGCTGTGATGGTTCCGGCTGCTGTTGCTGTTGCTGTGTTCTTGAAATCTGTTCCAATTGTTACAGTATAGCCTTCCACAACCGTCTCAATCTGTGTCTTAACTGCTGCCGCATTCGTTGCATTGGTCAATGTCTTCACCCACTCTGCATCTGCAAGCGCTGCATTTGCTGCATCTTTTGCCTCTGTGATGGACTGTGACAACTGATCAATTGTCAAATGAACAGCTCTCTCGGTTGATGCATCCCCTTTCTTAATCAGGAATGTTGCAACGATAGAACCTGAAGCCTTTACTGTCGCTTTTGTCACTGCAAATCCCTTGAATTCAGGAGTTGCTGTTGTATTATCTGGCTTATACTCAATGGTATAGTCTGAATTAATATTTGCTGCATCTGCAATTGCTTTTACTTCAGCCTCAGTTGTGCTATTGGTAAACTTGCCGCCATTATCCGTATATGCGTTAAATGCAGCGTCAATTCTTGTAACTACCTGCGCTGCTGTATCCTTTGCAGGAAGCTGGCCCGTAATGTCTCCACTTGCTGATGCAACGATCTTCTGCTCTCTCTTGCCTTCCTGTGTCAGGTAAATCGTACCTGTATAGGAACCGACTGTACCTTCAGCTGCCTCTGTCACAAGCGTAAACTTCTCTGTGTCTGTTGTACCAAACGCTACATTGATATTTGGATTGTTGATTGCTGCCTTTCTGTACCGGATGTCAGCCTTGTGGCACATGCAACAGAGGCAGAGACAGAAGCTGCAGAAGAAAAAACTTCTTTAGAAGAAGTTGATTTCCTATCAGAAGAGAACGCTGACACAGCAGATGCTGTATCAGAGAATACTTCTGAGGAAGTTTCTACTGCAGAAGAGCAGCAGTCTTCTGAAGAACAGCAGCCTTCTGAGGAAGCAGTTCCGACAGAGGAGGAAGTATCTGAAGAAGCAGTTTCCACGCAGGAAGCATCTTCAACAGAAGAAAATAAAGAGTCCGAGCCCACATCAGACGCTGTTGAAACAGAGTCTGTTAATGTGTCCGAAGACAATACGGCAGGAGAGGAGGAAGTTATCGCAGACGAATCCATTGCTCCTGAAGCAGAAAATGACAGTTCCTGTATACAACGCAACACAGACACTTGCTGAGGCAAAATCAGCAGTTGATAGCGCATTGAGTGCATATTATACAGAACATAATGGAATAGTGACAAACGCAATTACAAAAGAGGAGATTCTTGCAATTGCACAGAAGGTTGTGACAAATCCAAATATTGAAGTGAGATTTGCGCTGATTAATGGATTTAACTTTGCACCTGCAACAGAAGATAAGGCTGGAAGCTTGAATGTTAAGATTCTTCTTTCCAGAAGTATCTTTGAGAGAAAGACTTGTACAAAATCCTTTACAATTACCAAACTTGATACTATCAGCGGAGCAAAGGCAAACGTTATTGCAGCATTAAATGATGCAACAAACAAGAATCTGTATGGAGTGAAGGATGAAGCAGGTGTGCTTGCAGCAGCAACCTGCGACCATCGCCGCAGCCAGCAGCACAGAAAGTACCTTGTTGAATTTCTTCAACTTCTGGCTTCTTGCTTTTTTCATACCTTCTTCTCCCTTTCCTTTCTTAAAAATGGTTGTAAATAGATGTTATCCCCTTAAGAGCGGCTTTTTTAAGTGCATTTTGGAACCGCACTCAAAAAACTGATGTTTTACAGGTCGCCCATAAGGCCCCCTGCGAATGAAATGAGCAGGGGGTTCCTTAAGTTCTACACCTTTACTGTGCACTTTACCCCCGAAATGATACACTTATGTAAATAAGAAAAAAGAGGGAAAAGAGTGGAAGAGGTAAGGATAACGGCCCTTATCACAACCAAACAAAAGAGCGAGTTTGGTGCAAACAAAAGAGCGGGTTTGGTGTAGAGAATAAAGAGGATTTGGCGTGTATTTCGGACATAGTAACAGTTCCAAAATAGAAAATAAGCTTGCAGCTATGAACATGAAACCGTATAATAGAATAAAAAATTAAGCGCCAGCGCGCTCAATCTGCAAAAAGCTTCGCTTTTTGTTTCAATGATTTTTGCATTCGCAATTTCCTATAAAGTAATAAAATTGAGCACCAGCGCACAATCATTAAAGTAAAAAATTAGGAGGTACAATGTATGGCAATATGCTTAAACACAAAATCTACATTAATTTTATACAACGAGTTGGTAAACAGTGAATATTTCATTGACAAATCCGCCATAATCGAACCCATCAGCAAACGCATTTGCACAAATACAAAATACCTCTGTATCTCAAAGCCGCGCCGTTTTGGAAAGACTTCAATTTTAAACATGCTAGGCGCATATTACTGCAAGCTGTATAGTTCCAAAGAAATATTTGATAAACTGAAAATCAGCAAAAGTGCGGCTTATACTGCACATCTCAATCATTATAATGTGATTCATCTTTGCCTAAGCAACTTGCCAGAAGGTGCCAATACCTATGAAAACTATATGGAAATGATAAGAAGTGCAATAAAAGATGATATTCTTTATTTTTATCCAGAGCTAAAATGCCAAACATTTCGAAGTATCACTGACATTCTGACTGCAACAAATGAACAGTTCATCTTTCTAATTGATGAATGGGATTATATCTTTAACCATGATCTGTTTTCTGAACACCATAGTGAATTTTTGGAGTTTCTCAGAAACCTGCTCAAAGACAGACCTTATGTAGCTCTTGTCTATATGACAGGAGTACTTCCTATTAAAAAATATAGTACAGGGTCTGCACTCAACATGTTCAAGGAATATACTATGCTCAAAGATCCATTTTTTGAGGAATACTTTGGTTTCACAGAGGCTGAGACAGAAACACTCTGCAACAAACAGTCTGCACTGCCTATGGAACAAATTCGTGACTGGTATAATGGATATCAAACTCGTGATGGTTCACGACTTTACAATCCCAGGTCGGTTGTTTGTGCACTTGAAGATGGGGTATGCCAAAGCTATTGGACAAGAACCGGCCGTATCGATGAGGTATTATTTTTTCTGAAATACAATATATCTGAAGTAAGAGATGATGTCATAAAAATGGTAAACAACATTCCTGTGCAAATCGATATTTCAAAAGAATACACTGCCGGGCAAGCTTCCCCTTCTAACCGAAAAGACATTTATGCCGCAATGATTATTTATGGCTTGTTGTCTTACCATGACGGAGTACTTCGAATTCCCAACAAAGAGCTTATGATTGAATTTGAAAGTGCCTTGGAAGATGAAGATTTCGGTTATGTTGCTGAACTTGTGAAGAATTCCAGTGAAGTATTAGACGCCACTTTAAAGAAGAACGGCGATACCGTAGCCGCCTATCTCCACAATATTCATAACAGTGAGGTGCCTATCCTGAAATATAATGATGAAAACAGTCTTTCTTGTGTTGTAACACTTGCCTATCTTTCTGCCCGCAACAAATATCGAATTGAGCGTGAAGAAAAAAGTGGAAAAGGCTATGCTGATTTTATCTTTTATCCAAGACGAACAGATCTGCCCGGAATTATTTTGGAGCTAAAAGCTGACAGTACACCCACTACAGCAATTGCCCAAATAAAACAAAAAGAATACCACCAAAAACTAAAACGAGAACACATTGCCTCTGTCTTAGCTGTTGGAATCAATTACAATACATCTCACAAAGACCACCAATGCGTCATCGAAGAACTGCCAATCGAAATCGAGTAGGGAAGAGCCCCATAAGCGCGAACTTAATGAAAAACTATACAAAAAGTGAATATTGTAGAAGATTTATAAAATAAAAAATTCACGACAGACGCTCTTTCGTGTAAAATGATTTTGTGAAATATTTTACCAAAAGAGGACTATCATGAATTTGCAAAATGATTTTAACAAATTAAACAGCAAAATAAAAGAAGTTTTTAAAAACTGGGACAATAAACTCCTTCCACACCTGCCACTGCATATGGATGAAATAGCTAAACGCACTGGCGCCCTGCAAAGAAAACGCGGCGTCTGTTCCTGCGTTGACTTGCTAAGGATGTTGTTTCTCTACGCCAGCTCAAATTTTTCATTCCGCTTCCTTGCTGCCGCTGCCTGTGCCCTTGGAGTTTCCACTATTTCTGACACTGCCTGGCGGAAGCATTTTT
>OFFL01000577.1_pt1 | contig 38154 bp, 31 predicted proteins | sample 1521391 | NCBI WGS metagenome assembly OFFL01 (sample SAMEA3504082, study PRJEB24116) | mouse gut metagenome | biome: mouse gut; feature: mouse-associated habitat; material: faeces | place: Denmark | collected 2011
AAGATTCATATCAAAACCACAAGGAGGACGCGGAAGCTGAAACTGAGCTCAGGGGCATTTATCCTGCCCAGTTTCCTGGGCGTGATGGCATTCTTCATCCTTCCTTTTCTGGTGGTGGTGGTATATTCTCTGGTGGACAGTCCCATCACCAACAATTTTGTGCTTTTTGAAAATTATAAGTATACCATGGGAAACTCCGCCTTTAAGACGGCGGTGGTCAATACCTTTACCTTTTCTGTGGCGGCGGTGCCTCTGGCTGTGGTGCTCTCTCTGCTGCTGGCCATTGTGCTGGACACAAAGCTGCCTTTTCGGAGTCAGTTTCGGACTTTTTTTCTGAGTCCCATGATGGTGCCGGTGGCTTCTATTGTTTTGATATGGCAAGTGCTTTTTCATTACAACGGAGCGGTCAACGAGGTGCTTATGGCTCTGGGAGGCAGGAAGATTGACTGGATAAAGTCTGATTATGCGCTGATCGTGGTGGTTATCCTGTTCTTGTGGAAGAACCTGGGGTACAATATGATTATGTTTATGGCGGCCCTGGCCAGTATTCCCAGGGATATCCTGGAGGTGGCCAGACTGGAGAGCGCCACGCCCCTGCAGACTTTTTTCTACATAAAGATCCGCTATCTGTCCTCCACCCTTTTGTTTGTGACCATCATGTCCCTGATCAGTTCCTTTAAGATATTCAGGGAGGTGTACCTGCTGACGGGGGATCATCCCTATGATTCCATCTACACGCTCCAGCATTTTATGAATAATAAATTCGGGTCGCTGGATTATCAGACCCTGTCTGCGGCGGCCATCCTTATGTCCCTGGTGATGATCGTGATCATCGGCATTTTGTTCATCGTGGAAAATCATTTCGGAAAGGATGTGGAGGGATGAAGAAAAAAGACACATCTTTGCAGGTGGACCAGCGGGACCGGGGATTGCAGGCGAAGGTCAAACGAAAGAAGGCCTGGGGTAAGGCGAAAATCGTACTGGCCACCATTGTGGCAGCCTTTTTTGCCATTTTATTTCTGGCTCCCATCGTGCTGACCATAACAAATTCCTTTATGGCATCCTCGGAGATATCCGCCAATTACGGCTCTGTGTTTGCCACCAACAGCAACGGAGGAAAGGTTTATATATCGGAGAAGGTTAATTTGAAGTTTATTCCGGATATGGTTTCCTTCAGTCAGTACATAACGGTGCTGTTCAAGAGTCCGGAATACCTGCTCAAATTTTGGAATTCAGTGATCCTTGTAGGGCCTATCGTGGTGTTTCAGCTGATTGTGGCTTCTCTTGCCTCTTACGGCTTCGCCCGATACCGGGGAAGGATCCGGGAAATTGTCTTCTTTATGTATATTATCTTGATGCTGATGCCCTATCAGGTAACCCTGGTGCCCAACTATCTGGTCAGCGACTGGATGAACATTCTGGATACCAACTGGGCTATCTGGCTTCCCGGCATTATGTCGCCCTTTGCGGTATTTCTGCTGACCAAGTTCATGAGGCGGATACCCAAGGAGGTGGTGGAGGCTGCCCAGATCGACGGGGCGGGAGAGTGGCAGATTTACCGTAAAATCTGTATGCCTCTGTGCCGGGGCGCAATATTCTCTGCCGCTATTCTGGTATTTATCGATTATTGGAATATGGTAGAACAGCCGCTGATTCTGCTGAATGACTCGGAAATGCATCCGCTGTCCGTGTTTTTGAGCAAGATCAATTCCGGGGAGATCGGCCTGGCTTTTGCGGTGGCCACAATTTATATGGTACCAAGCCTGTTGATTTTCCTATATGGGGAAGAATATCTGGTGGACGGTATCACTTATCAGGGCGGTATCAAGGGATAAAGGAAAACAATTTAATTATTTAGGAGAGAAACGCGATGAATGAGAACGGAAACAAAAAGAGAGAATGGGTGAAGACGGCGGCCATCATATTTTTGTCCATCATGCTGGTGCTGACATTTTTTTCTAATACAATTATGAATTACTCTCTGCCGGAGGTAGCCACCCAGTATGTGCAGCCGGGAACCGTTACGGCAAAGATCCGAGGCGGCGGCACTGTGGAGAGCGGAGACCCTTATGAGGTGAAGGTCACCGAGACCAGAAAGGTGTCCAGCGTGGCTGTCCGGGTGGGAGACGAAGTGCAGAAGGGCGATATCCTGTTTTACCTGGAGGATGCGGAGAGCGAGGAGCTGAAGGCGGCACAGGAGGAATTGGAGAGCAAGCAGGAGGAGCTGGAGGCGGCCAGGGAGGCGTATCAGCTTGCGCTTTTGACGGCGGAGATCACGGCGTCGGATATCCAGGCCGCCAGCGGCGGCGTGTCCTCCACTGCCTACAGGAGACAGATCACAAATCTACAGAACGCTTTGCTGGAGGCCGAGGATGAGATGGCGCCATTGGAGAAGAGGAAGGCTGAACTGGAGGCGGCTGTAAACGCTTATAAGGCTCAGGAGAGCTATGAGTCCAGCCTGGATGCCAATGCTTCCAGCCGGGTGCCGGTAGCGGAGCAGGCTATGAAAAACGCCAGGGAAACGTTGGAAAGTGCCACAGAAAACAGAGAGAATATGCAAAAGGCTCTGGATGCGGCACAAAAAAATTATGACAGCATAATCGGCTCGGTATCCGCAGGAGATGCAGATAAGAGAAACGCCCAGGAGGCGCTGAACAAAGCGAGAGAAAATCATACCAACGCGGTCAATGCATATAATAACGCGGTCAACGGATATAATGCGTCGGTGACCAACTATAATAATGCGGTGCAGGAGGAAAAGAACAGGAAGGGCAATCAGATCCATGTGAATCTGAGCAACGCCATAGCAGCCTATGAGCTGGAGCTCTTTTCCGTCCAGAAAGATCTGGACGCCGCAACTGCCAAAAAGACAGAGGCAGAAGAGGCGCTGAAGGAATTGCTTTCCACCATCACCAACGTTACCGGCCTGGACAGTAAACTGGATGATATAGCAAAGGCCCAGAAGGCAGTGGATAAGGCCCAGGAAGAGGTAGATGAGCTGACGGCAAAGAGTATCGGAGCAACCATTACCGCCGATATCGCCGGCACGGTTACCGCCATCAATGTGACGGCGGGAAATAATACCTCTGCCGCTACGCCGGTGGCAGTGCTTCAGCCGGAGGGAAAGGGTTATACCATGAGCTTTTCCGTTACCAACGAGCAGGCAAAAAGACTGTCTGTGGGGGATCGGGCGGAACTGGTGAACTCCTGGTGGTATGATGATGTGGAAGTGGTTCTGGAGAGCATCAAGCCGGATCCCCAGGATCCTGGTCAGAAAAAGAAGCTGACCTTTACTGTTACAGGGAGCGTGACCGCTGGCCAGACGCTGAATATATCCGTGGGACAGAAGAGTGCCAACTATGATTTGATCGTTCCCAACAGCGCTATCCGGGAGGACAGCAACGGCAAGTTCATTCTGATCGTGGAATCCAGGCAGACGCCTCTGGGAACTCGGTATACTGCCGTGCGTGTGGATGTACAGGTTCTGGCCAGCGACGATAACCAGTCGGCTATCAGCGCAGGGCTCAGTGGATACGAGTATGTGATCACCACATCCACAAAGCCTGTGGAAGCCGGAAAACAGGTGAGGCTGACAGACAATAATTAGTGCGGTGGAAACGAGGCAGGCAATGAAAAAAATTATATTTGGAATCAGCGGGGGGATATCCTTTCTGCTCTTTCTGATTCTGCTGTTTATAGGGGAGCATCTGGCGAAAGCCCAGTCCTCCCAGCAGATGGCGGAGCGATGGAGCGATAAAAAGGATGTGGCGCAGGTCAGCTGTTTCTTTTCCGTAAATTCAAAAATCACTCAGGATCAAATTCTGGAGTTTGAGCACAGCATAGATAAGGCCCTGCAGGATGCCTCTGTGGTTCAGGAGGCGGAAAACCCATCCGCCAGATTGTGGGTGGATGCCTACAGTGCGGACGGCAAAGTCACGCTTTCCACAGACAGAGGCAGTGTGGAGGCAGATGCCATTGGCATCGGAGGAGATTTTTTCCTTTTCCATCCTCAGGAGCTTCTCAGCGGAGGATATTTTTCAGGCAATGATTTGATGCAGGATTATTGTGTCATCGATCAGGATACGGCCTGGCAGCTCTTCGGTTCCAGCGACGTGGCCGGCATGATGGTTTATATCGGTGAGGTTCCCCACATTGTCACCGGCGTTATACAGAGGCCTCAGGGCCGCCTGGAGGAGGCGGCAGGCCTTGACGGTACACTGGTATATGTGTCCTACCAGACTCTTGAGGAGCTGGGGACCAGCAACGGAATCAATCATTATGAGATTGTGATGCCCAGCCCCATTACAGGATTTGCCTATAATTATGTAAAGGAACAGCTGGGGAGATCCGAGAAGGAAGTGGAGGTGGTGGAAAACACCAGCCGGTATTCTCTGGTCTCCAGGCTGAAGCTGATTCCGGAGTTCGGAACCCGGTCCATGAACGGGAAAGCCATTATTTATCCCTATTGGGAAAATATTGCCAGAGGATACGAGGATATTCTGGCGGTGATTACGTTTTTTGAGGCTCTTTTTCTGGCCTATGCCCTGATCCTCGGGCTGGTGTTTTTCGGTATCTGGTGGAAGCATAAGGGCTGGACGCTGCGTGACGCATGGCTCAAGGTAAAGGATAAGGCGGAGCGCCGAATGGAGCTTTCCAGAGCCAGGCACAAGGCAAAGAAGGGAGATACGCAGGAGCTGGAATTTCTGGAGCTGACGGCGAAGCCGTCCCGAAGGAAGAGATCCGGTCTCGGAAAGAGTCCTTTCAGCAGGATTGGAAAATCTGCGAAAAACGGGAAATCCGCAGGAACCGGAAAATCCGGACGGAAAGGAAAAACCGGGAAGGCGGAAGGTGACAACAGCGTTTTGGGTACAGTTGACATATTGGATTTAGAGGATTTGGAGAATGCAGAGGATTGACTGCGCAGATGAATGCCCGTCCATAGCGGGCAGGGAGGTTATGATGAAAAAATGGATTCGAAAAGGATTGTGTTTGGGGCTGGCAGCGATTATGACAGCCGGGCTCTGTGCCTGCAGCGGCAATGATGGGACGGATTCTCCTGATGGCGGAGGGAAAAAAGGATCAGATTCTTCAAATGCGGCCCTGGCCAAGGAGAATGTTTATAAGTTTCAGGAAATCAGCATGCCGGAGCTGGTAGATGAAAACAACGGTTCCGTAAATGTCCGGGGAGGGATTTTCCAGGACGGAAAGGTTTACTTTTTACTCCAGGTGTATGACTGGATGAAAACCAACAGCCGGCAGGACTTTCGGCTGATGAGTGTAAATGCGGACGGGACGGATATGCAGTTTGTTTCGCTTCAGATGTCTGGTGACAAAGAGGGAGACCAGCAGGATCCCGGCGACAGCCAGGAGCCGGAGGCAGATCAGACGGAGCCCGATGACGGTTCTCAGACGGACCAGCCTGCGTCTGAGGACAGCCCGGAGTCAAATACGGACATCGCGACGGAGCCGGGATATGAGGCCAGTCCTTCCAATATTTATGAGGATATTAATTTTAATAATATGGTTCTCGCGGACGGCGGCATGGTGTATGGCCTAAAGCAGTGGTATTATCAGGATTATTCCGATCCGGAAAATCCTGTCAGCGAGGACCGGCAGTTTCTCTGCTGCTGGGATGGGGAAGGCAAGCTTGTGTGGGAGAAGGAGCTGGAGCCGTTTGCCACAGAGGATGAGTGGGTTTATCTGAACCAGATCGTGAAGGCCTCGGACGGCGGTCTGACACTTTTGTTGAACGGCGATAAGGCATATAAAATGAATATGGACGCGGAGGGTAATCTGTCGGAGAAAATGGAGCTTTCTGAAGAAACCAGTACTGCGCTGTCCAATATTCAGTACATGATTCCCCGCAGAGACGGAACCTTTATTTTGATTTATTCTCCTGAGGATGATTGGACCAAGCAGTTTATTGCGGACTATGATCTGGAGAACGACAAGCTGGGAGAGGCGGCAGAGGTTCCTTCCTCGCTGACTTGGAATGGATTGGGCAATGTAGCAGAGGGAATGGATGCGGATCTGATCTACAGCGGCAGCGACGGTATATATACCTTTAACGCGGGAGATACAGAGAGCAAGATTAAAATGAATTATATTAATTCGGATCTGTATATTTCCGATTTCACTGCTTTGGTGGAGCTGGGATCAGAAACCTTTATGGCCATTTTCCGGGACAATTATGAAGACGGATTAAAACTGGGGTTATTTAACTATGTGGATCCTTCTACCATCGCTGATAAGGTTGTGCTGGTTCTGGCAGGAAATTCCATGGGCGGTGACATTAAGCGCCGTGTGGTGGAATACAACCGGGCCAGCGATCAATACCGGATTGTGGTGAAGGAGTATTACGGCTACACCAGCTATGAGGATTATGAGGCCGGTATTACAAAGCTGAACAATGATATTATCACAGGGCAGATGCCGGATATGTTGCTGACAAATCAGCTTCCCATGGATAATTATATTGCCAAGGGCTGGATCGCAGATATCAATAAGTTGATCCAGGAGGACGAGGAGCTGTCCCAGGTGGAATTTCTGCAGAATGTGTTTGATGCGTTTTCCAATGACGGAAAGCTGTATTATGTGGTGCCCGGATTTTCCGTGAACACTGTGATCGGGAAGGCTTCGCTGGTGGGGAACCGGGAGAGCTGGACCATGGCCGATATGCAGCAGGTGCTTTCTTCCATGGGAGAGGGCACCAGCGCTATCGGAAACGTTACCCAGGGAGAGTTTATGAATATGGTCATGCGGTACTGCGGAAATGACTTTGTAGACGTAAGCACCGGAAAATGCTCCTTTAATACGTCGAATTTTATAGAGATGATGGAGTTTGCAAAGACTCTTCCAAAGGAAATCAATCAGGAGGATTGGGATAACTATTATGATAATTATGAATCCCAGTACAGAGAGAACAGAACGCTGTTAAGTCAGGTTTATATTTACTCCATTGCAAATATGAACTCTCAGATCAACGGATATTTTGGAGAGCCGGTGAGCTTTGTGGGCTTCCCCACGGAAAGCGGCAAGGGATCCTATATTGAGCCGGATTACAACACCTTTGCCCTGTCCGCCCGGTCCAAAAATCTGGATGGAGCCTGGGACTTTGTCCGTTATTATCTCACGGACGAGTATCAGAAGGAGACAGGGGGCATGCCTGTGAACAAGGCGCTGTTCCTGGAAAAGGCTCAGGAGGCGCTCCAGAGGCCCTATTACATCGATTATGATACCAAGGAGAAGGTGGAGTATGATGATACCTTCTGGATGAACGGCGAAGAGATCAAGCTGGATCCCATGAGTCAGGAACAGATTGATCAGGTCACAGACTTTATTCAGTCCGTGGACAGGAGAGGATACAATAACCCGGACATTCTGAATATTATCAACGAAGAGGTGGAGGCCTTTTATTCGGGACAGAAATCTGCTCAGGATGTGGCGGATGTGATTCAGAGAAGAGCCCAGCTCTTTGTGGACGAAAACAGATAAAGCCGTCGAGGGCAGACCGGCATAGGGCAGTACATTTGTAAAAATATAAAGAAGACTTTCCGCTTCGGCGGAGAGCCTTCTTTTGCCATGTATGGAAAAGAGCATTTTCTGACAGGAACAGGGGGTTCAAGCTTGAGGGAGCGCGGGGCATGCGGCTTTTTAAAGAGTCAGAGGGATTCCCACCTGGGCCAGATGGTTTTCCAGAGTCAGTTCCTGACCGTGATCCCGAAGCCACTGCTTCCGGATCCGGTAATCCGGCATTACTCGGGCTACCATATCCCAAAAGTCTTTGGAGTGGTTCATATGGGTCAGGTGGCACAGCTCATGAACCACCACATAGTCCAGGATTCCGGGCGGGGCAAAGATCAGCCGATAATTAAAGGAAAGGGTTCCCCGGGAGGAACAGCTGCCCCAGCGGGTCTTCTGGTCCCGGACAGTGACGGAAGTGTATGCTCCGCCGGTGATTTGGTGAAAATAGGCCACGCGGCTTTCCAGAACAGCCCGGGCACTGTCACGATATCTTTGTTCCAGTGCGGCCAGGCGTTTTACCTCGGCATTTGTAAGCTTTTGAGGCATGGATTTAACTCCTTTCGGAAGTATATTGTTTATCTACTTCAATTACTGCGCAGAATCCGGGATTTTCCTGTTGGATGCGCTGATTGATGGCCTGAATCAGTTCGCTGTCCTGCAGAGGGAAATCGTAGGGCGCCGCCACATCGAAAATCAGGTTTGTGTGGGTGGGGCCTGCCACAATTCTGAAATCGTGCATGGTAAGTCTGGGACTGATTTCTTCCAGATAGCCCAGCACCAGAGATTTCAGCCGATTGGTTTCCTGATCGTTGACACACACGGGATCCATGTGGATCACGGCGTGACAGTCCAGAGCGTCCCGCAGCTGATGCTCAATTCTGTCGATCATGTCGTGGAGAGTCAGGATGTCTCCGTCTGCGGGAACTTCTGCATGGAGGGAGATCAGGATTCGTCCGGGGCCATAGTTGTGGACGATCAGATCGTGGATCCCAAGCACATTCTGGTGGGACATGACGATTTCATTAACCTGCCGCACAAATTCTTTGTCCGGAGCCTGGCCCAGCAGGGGACTGATAGTATCCTTGGCGGCGTTGAAGCCGGTCCAGCAGATAAAAAGTCCCACCAGCACGCCGCACCAGCCGTCAATGTGAAGGCCGGTAAAATGAGCGGTGAGTGTGGCGGCCAGCACCAGGGTGGTAGCCAGGGCGTCGCTGAGAGAGTCTGCGGCTGTGGCCAGCATGGCGGCGGAGTCCAGTCTTTTGCCCAGACGGCAGTTGTACAGATACATATAGCATTTTACCAGGATCGAGACGGCCAGAATGATCAGTACTGCCGGCGAGAAGGTGAGATCCTCCGGGCGGAGAATCTTGGCGGCGGAGCCCTGGATCAGCTCAAAGCCCATAAGCAGAATGATTACCGCTACTAAAAGTCCGGAGATATATTCGATGCGCCCGTGTCCGAAGGGATGGTCAGGATCCGGCTTCTGTCCTGCCATTCGGAAACCGATCAGGGTGATGATGGAGGAGCCGGCGTCTGAAAGGTTGTTGAAGGCATCGGCGGTGACGGCGATGGAATGGCTGAAAAATCCTGCCGCGAATTTTCCGGCAAACAAAAGGAGATTCAGCCCGATGCCCAGAGCGCCGCACAGTATGCCGTAGGTCTGGCGCACGTTGGGATTTTTTGTATCCTGATGATTTTTGATAAATAGTCTTGCAAGTAAACTGATCATAAATGTCTCCTTCGGGGCGCTTGACCCTTTGCGCACGTGATTGCATAGCAATCATAGTTTAACGGGTCTGAGAGGAAAAAACAATGGGATTATTCACAAAAAAAGTCTCTGTGGATTTCACAAAGGGTGATATTGTTGCCGGACTGGTGAAATTTTCCGTACCCTTGATGATAGGAAACCTGCTTCAGCAGTTCTATAATATAGCGGATACCCTGATTGTAGGACGCGTTCTTGGCAAAGAAGCGCTGGCTGCTGTAGGATCGGCCTATACCATTATGGTGTTTCTCACCTCCATCCTGCTGGGACTGAGCATGGGAAGCGGGGCCTTTTTGGCCATTCAGCATGGCAGACAGGACAGTGAAAGCTTTGCCGGCGGCAATTTTATGTCTTTTGTGCTGATCGGGGCGTTGGCGGCCGTCATGAATGGAGCGGTATACCTGGGCATGGATGGAATCCTTGGACTTCTGCAGATTCCCCGGGAGGTTTACGGGGATATGCGTTCTTACGTGGAGGTGGTGTACGGTGGGATCATGGCGGTGTTTTTGTACAATTACTTTGCAAACTGTCTGCGGGCCGTGGGGGATTCCCTGACACCGCTGCTGTTTCTGGGAATTTCGGCGCTGCTGAATGTGGGACTGGATGTGCTCTTTGTGGCGGTGATGCCCTTTGGAATCCGGGGGGCGGCGGCAGCCACCGTGATTTCCCAGTATGTATCGGGAATCGGGATATGGGTCTACACCTGGAAAAGGGTTCCTGCATTTCGGTTTGAAAAAAGTCAGATGAGGTTTCGCCGGAAGATTTTGAAAAGCATTTTAAGCCTTTCCGTGCTGACCTCTCTCCAGCAGTCCATCATGAATTTCGGCATATTGATGGTGCAGGGGCTGGTGAACAGCTTTGGAACAAATGTGATGGCGGCATTTTCCGCGGCGGTAAAGATCGACACTTTTGCATATTCGCCGGTGCAGGATTTCGGAAATGCCTTTTCCACCTTTGTGGCCCAGAACCATGGGGCCGGGGAGGGGGAGAGGATCCACGCAGGAGGCAGAAAGGCCGCACTGGCAGTTCTTTTATTCTGCGGCGGGGTGAGCCTGGCGGTGGCTGTATGTGCCCCTGGGCTTATGAGGATATTTGTGGAGGACCCGCTGGTGGTGGATATCGGAACGAAATATCTGCGGATAGAGGGTGCTTTTTACTGTCTTATCGGTTTTTTGTTTCTTTTTTACGGCTATTTCCGGGCGGTGGAGAAACCGATGGTCTCTGTGGTGCTCACGGTGGTGTCTCTGGGGACCAGAGTGGCGCTCTCTTATATTCTGTCGGCAATTCCCGCGGTGGGGTATGTGGGTATCTGGGTCAGCATTCCGGCGGGCTGGATCCTGGCCGATCTGGCAGGCCTGTGCTGTCTTAGGAAAATGGGCCCTGGTCAGTAATTGCTTGCATGTTCCGGATTCCAGCAGTATAATACAAATAGGATTCAGGAGCGGAAGCGTCACAGTATTTGATGTGTAAGGAGGAGCAGGATGAGCTTTGAAGTGTTGAAGGAAGAAGAGGGAAGGGTGGTTTCCAAGCTGTATTCTTATACCTATGAGGAATACGAGGATGAGGACAAAGGGCCGGGAACCATGGCGGAGGATATACTGGCGGATCCTGAGCTTGCAGGCTTGAAGGAGCTGGTGATCGGCGACTGGGGAGGCGCGTGGGAAAACAGCTGTCAGGAGCTGATCGACGCCATAGTGGAGAAAAAATCCTGCTTTTCCCACATCGAAAGACTGTTTGTGGGAGATATGGACTTCGAGCAGTGCGAGGTGTCCTGGATCATGCAGGGAGATTACAGCAAGCTGTGGGGCGCTTTGCCCGGCTTGAAGGAGCTGATCATCAAGGGAAGCATGGACCTGGAGCTGGGGCAGATCGAGCACCCGGAGCTGGAGTCGCTGACCATTATCTGCGGCGGACTTCCGGTGTCTGTGATCCGGTCAATCCAGGAGGCGAAGCTTCCCAGGCTGAAAAAACTGCTGTTGTATGTGGGCGTGGATGATTACGGATTTGACGGAAATGCGGAAACCATAAGGGAGCTTTTGGATAAAGCCCAATTCCCTGAACTGGCTTATCTGGGGATCACGGACAGTGAAATACAGGACGAGCTGATCCCGGTGGTGCTTGGGAGCAAGTTCATGGGGCAGATCAGCACGCTGGATCTGTCTATGGGAACGCTGACGGATCAGGGCGGAGCCCTGCTGCTGGAGAAGCTGCCTGCATTCCCCAATGTGAAAAAGCTGGATCTGCATTATAACTATCTGTCGGAGGAGATGGCGGAGAAGCTGAAGGGTCTTTCTGCGGAGGTGGATGTGTCTGAGATCAATAAGCCTGACATTTATCGGGATGAGGTCTACAGGAATGCCATGCTCACGGAATGAGGCGGGCGTGTCTTCTGGGAAACTCTGACACTAAGCGGACCATCTATCTGGAACAGGCAGCTGCCCGGACGGGGCTGCCTCTTCTTTTTCTGGACTGGAGAGAGCCGGCAAAAATCCGGGAGCTGGCGGTGGAGAATCAGCTGCTTTTGAAGGTGGATCCGCCTCTTTGGGACAGCAGTCGTCTGGAGGAGCTGGATGCTTTAACGGGTGAATATACTGCCCGTCTGGAAGAGCTGGCCCATATAGCACAGTCGGGAGGGCATCTGGAGTTTTTGAATCATCCCCTGGAGATTGCGGCGGTTTTGGACAAGCGTGCCTGCAAGGCCAGGCTGGCCGGGGCAGCGATTCCGGTGACAGAGCTTTTGGAGGGAGCCGGCATGTCTGCCCGCGGCCTGTTGGACAGGATGCGGGAGAAACGGATTTTTCAGGTGTTTATTAAGCCGGTAATGGGATCCGGTGCTGCCGGTGTCTCCGCGTTCCGCTGGCAGCCCTCCACAGGAAGAATGGCGCTTTATACCTGCGCTATGGCGGAGAACAGCGGTTCCGGCCTGGTGAATACAAAAAAGTTGAGACGGTTTTCTGGCCGGGAGGAAATTTTTTTGCTGCTGGACCGGCTTCTTGGACTGGACTGCATCGTGGAACGGTGGTATGCCAAGGCGGAGTACAGGGGAATGTCCTACGATCTGCGGGCGGTGGTCCAGGAGGGCCGCGTGGACTTTCTGCTGGGCAGGCTTTCATCGGGCCCCGTCACTAATCTGCATTTGAACAACCGCCCACTGGAGGTGCCGGCCCTGGGACTTCCCGGAAAGGTGCTGGAGGAAGTACAGGAGCTGTGCCGCCGGTGTATGGCCTGTTGTCCGGGCCTGTCCAGCGCCGGAATCGATATTCTCCTTGAGAAGGGTACTCTGAGGCCCAGGATTATAGAAATGAACGGGCAGGGTGACCTGATCTATCAGGATATATATCATGAAAATATAATTTACCGCCGGCAGGCGGAGCTGATGAGGCGGTGGCTGGAGAGGCCGTGACAAGTGCCGTCATGCCGGGGCCTCTCCAGGGCTGCATGTTTTTTATAGCGGACGGAACTGAAGTAGTGAACGGAATTGAGAAGGGGAATGGGATTCAAAGGGTGGCCGAATGGAAGAAGTGAACGGAACTAAAAGGAATGATGCAGTTGGAGGAACGGAGCAGGAGGTACCGGTAAGGCTTTTTTCGCCTTCAGGGGTAAAGAGGAAGCCTTCCGTGGATATGACCCAAGTGGTGGGAACCAATGATATTCTGATGATTTGTCTGGACACACTGCGCTATGATGCGGCGGTACAGGAGGAAGAGGCCGGAAACACTCCCGTGCTGAACCAATACGGAAAATGGCAGAAATGCCAGGCTCCCGGAAACTTTACATATCCCTCCCATCATGCCATGTTTGCAGGGTTTCTGCCCTGCAGGCATGACGCCAAAAATGTGGCGGACAGGGAGCTTCTGTTTTTCCCAAAGGCCATCGGTCTGGGAAAGAAGGTTCCGGAGGGAGCCTATGGTTTTTCCGGCAGTACCATTATGGAGGGGCTGGAGAAGGAAGGATATGAAACCTGGTGTGTGGGCGGAGTGGCTTTTTTTGATAAGCGTTCCGATCTGGGAAAGGTTTTTCCAGGATATTTTCAGAAAAGCTACTGGAACCCTTCCTTTGGCTGTCCCGTAAAGGAAAGCACCAAAAATCAGGTGGATTTTATTCTCAAAAAGCTGTCGGAGGCAGATCCCGGAAAGCGGATTTTTCTGTATTTAAATGTGGACGCCATTCACTATCCGAATTATTTCTATTTGGAGGGAGCCTCCGGAGACAGTCTGGCCAGTCATGGGGCGGCGCTCCGGTATGTGGACGGGGAGCTGGGGCGGTTCTTTGAGGGCTGGAAGAAGCTTCGGGGAGGAGCCTTCGTTATCTGCTGTTCAGATCATGGTACCTGCTATGGAGAGGACGACTGTCAGTTTCATGGCATCAACCATCCGGTGGTGAATACGGTACCCTACAAACATTTTTTTATCTGAAGGAACGGGATGGTATGAATCCATATATTCAATATATGTACAGTTATCCCCATAAAACGGCATATAGGCAGATGCAGGCTGATCTGCGGCAATATGTTCATTATTTGAGGGGAGGAGGCCACGGGCTTTATCTTCATATTCCTTTTTGCCAGGCCAGATGCGGATACTGCAATCTGTTTTCTGTGGCTGCACAGGGAAAGGAGGCTGTGAACCGGTATCTGGATGCGGTAGAACGTCAAAGCGGACAGTACCGGGAAATTCTCCGGCCCATGGAGACTTCCTTTTCCAGTCTGACTATTGGCGGCGGGACGCCGCTGTATCTGACGGCGGAACAGCTGGAGCGGATGTTTTGTATTTTGGAGGGCCATTTTTCCTTTGCCGAAGAACGGGAGCTGGCAGTGGAGACGTCTCCCAATCAGACTACTGAAGAAAAGCTGTCGGTTTTGAAGCAGGCGGGCGCCACCAGAATCAGTCTGGGGATTCAGAGTTTTTCGGACAAGGAGCTGACGGCGCTGAAGAGACAGCACAACGGGCAAAAGGCCAGGGAGGCTCTGGAGCGGATTAAAGCCTTTGAGTTTCCTTGTGTCAATGTGGATTTTATTTATGGAATTCCGGGACAGACCTGTGAAAGCCTGCTGGATTCCTTGAGAGAGGCTGATGCCTATGAGCCGGATGAAATATTTCTTTATCCGCTGTATGTAAAGCAGGGAGTGGGCATGGAGCGGGAGGGAACAAAGCCAAAGCCGGAGGAAGCCTTCCGGCAGTACGAGCAGGGCAGGCGTTTCCTGGCAGATAAGGGTTTTCGGCAGGACTCTATGAGACGGTTCGTGAGACGGCGGAGAAATGGAAGGGCTTCGGAGGGAACAGAGGATATGGTGCGAAGGGAGCGGAGCTTTTCTGAGTGTGGTTTCGGCACATCCCTGGCGCTGGGCTGCGGAGGGAGAAGCTATTTGGGAGATTTACATTTCTGCACACCCTATGCGGTTACCGGAAGCGGCTGCAGGGCCAGTCTGGAGGAGTATGAGCGCACAGAGGATTTTTCCCGGATCACAAACGGGATCCTGCTTTCAGAAGAGGAACAGAAGCGCCGCTATGTGATCCGCCATCTTCTGATCCGGCCCGGACTTTTGATTCCAAGGTATCGGGAATGCTTTGGAACGTTTCCTCAGGAGGATTTTCCCATATTGGAGGAATGGGTGAAAAAGGGGTTTGCCAGAGCCGGCGGCGACGGTTTCCTGGATTTGACGGACACAGGCCTGGGGCTTTCGGACTTTCTGGGGCCCAAGCTGATTTCGCCTGAAATTCGAAAGGCTATGGATGAGTGGGTATTATGCTGATTGATGCTAAACATATGATATTGTATCGAGGGAGTCTGAAGAGCTGTAATTACCGCTGTTCCTATTGTCCTTTTTCCAAGCATCCCGGATCCAAAAGGGAGCTGGAGAAGGACCGGGAACAGTGGTTTTCTTTTGTGGAGGATTACCGGAAGAGCGCGGACAGGCTCGGACTGGGCGCATTGATGATAACGCCCTACGGAGAGGCCATGATCCATTCCTGGTACTGGCAGGGGCTGGGCCGGATCAGCGCCCTTCCCGGCACAGATGCCGTGGGAGCCCAGACCAATCTGAGCTTTTCCATAGGGGAAGCTTTGGAGCAATATACATCGGCAGGAGGGAGCCCGGAAAAATTAAGACTTTGGGCCACCTTCCATCCGGAGATGACTGACATAGAGGAGTTTGCGGACCGGTGCTGCCGTCTTAGAAGGGCGGGAGTGATGCTTTGTGCCGGAAGCGTGGGAGTGCCGGAAAGTATTGGACTGCTTAAGGAGCTGAAGGCGGCGCTGGCGCCGGAGGATATCTACCTGTGGGTGAACAGGCAGGACGGCCTGGGGCGGCCATATACCCGGCAGGAGGAAGAGGCATTTTTGGAGATCGATCCTTATTTTGACAGAGAGCTTATACTGGTGCCTGCCGATAAGGAGCTGTGCCGGGGGAGGCTTTTTGTAGAGGGAAACGGACGGCTTCGCACCTGCAATATGGCTCCGGTTATCAATCAAAAGTCAAGCTCTGTTTTGCCCCAGCGGATACCGGAGCCTGTGTGCAGCCGAAAGTACTGTTCCTGTTATCTTGCCTATGGGGGAAGAGAGGATGAAAGGAGCCGGTCCATATTCGGATCCTATCCGCTTTTTAGAATTCCGAGCCCGGGAAATACCCGGGGGTGCTGATTTTGAGGAAACAAAATTTGATGTTTCATTAAATATCCATATATTTATTTATTTAAGATTTATAATAAACGATATAGTAATTGTTATAGTAAAATATGCACAAAAACATAAGGGACAAATTGCCAAATTCAACAATAATAAGGAAACCGGTTAACTAAATAGCGATTGACAGATGTATTCGGGGATGGTATGGTGTAAGTGAAAAGGATGCGCTTCCGAAACCATGTGTGATATATCAGAGAAGAGGAGAATCATGATATGAGTAAAATAAAGCAGTTTCTGACGGCTTTGCTGATTCTGGCAATAGGTCTGTTTGCAGTTCCCTCCCTGGTGATCCCGGCGGAGGCCTCCGGAGACCGGATCGCAGTGTATGTGCAGCTGCCCGGGGACTGGGCGGAGCCTTATTTGTGGGCCTGGAGTGATGACGGTGTAAATGCATTTGATGCCTGGCCTGGCGGGGAGATGGAGGCGGATTCCGGCAATGAGGGCTGGTATTATTGCTGGATTCCAAAGGAAATGACAAATATTATTGTCAGCGCCAACGATGCGTCGGTGCAGACCAGTGATCACAAGATTGAATCCCGCAATGCCTGGGTTACGGTGGAGGATGCGGAGACGGTTACGGTCAGCTATGATCCCCAGACCCAGGGGGACATTCCCGAATATGTGGAAACCTTCCAAGTACACGCCCGGGTGCCGGAGGACTGGACGGAGGCAGGGTTGTGGGCCTGGTCCGCACCCGACGGAAAAAATGCTTTTGATGCCTGGCCCGGAAAGTCTATGAAGCTTGACGGAAATGATTGGTATACCGCCAGTGCTCCGGTGTGGGTGAACAGCATTATTATAAACGGAAACGGAGGCGCGGTACAGACAGAGGATATTTCCATTGATCCTGCGGAGATCTGGGTTACAGTGCTGGCGGACGGAACCGTTGACTTTACTTATAATGACCCGGACGCGCCGGTGGCAGAGGATATCACTGTCTATGTGAAGGTTCCTTCGGATTGGAGTGAGCCCTGCCTGTGGGCCTGGTCCGCTCCGGATGGTACCAATGCATTTGCCTCCTGGCCCGGAGAAGCTCTGACAGATGCCGGCGACGGCTGGATGTCCCTGAAGGTTCCCGGATGGATCAACAGCGTGATTGTCAACGGTAACGGAGGAAGTGTACAGACCCAGGATCTTTCCGTGGAGACAGGCAGGGATGTGTGGGTGCAGGTGACGGATCCGGAGAATGCTGTGGTCAGTTACGAAAAGCCTGAGGAAGCCTTGGGAGAAGAGCAGGCACCGGATGAAAAGGATAAAGAGTCCTCTGGGGAAGAGTCCTCCCAGGAGAACGAAGAATCTGCCTCTCAGGAGCCGGATGCGTCAAAAGACCCGGAGGTGTCAAAAGACGCAGAGGTATCTAAGAAATCCAATGTTCCACTGATCGCGGGAATCGTGGTTTTGGCGGCGGCAATTCTTGGTGTAGGTGGTTTTGTCTGGCACAAAAAGAAGAAATGATCGGAGAGCGGCGCGGAATTTTGTATCCGCGCTGCTTTTGAAAAAAGGGCAGTTTGTTAAGGGGCACAGGCCCCGGGACGCCGCAGGAAGGAGGAAGCCTGGATGTTTCGTATGAATTTGGAAAGTATATTAAAGCATTTTCTCCCCGGGTTTATATGCCTGGTGACGATGGTTTTTCTGCTGGCTGGATGTTCCCGGCAGGAACAGGAGGCGGATGAGGGTCCGGTGACAATTACCATCTGGCATGATAAAGAGGAAGAGGTGGCGGCTGTGCTTCAGGATGCGCTGAATCAGCTGGCACCGGATATCATAGTGAAGCTGGAGAGAAAGGACGGATTAACAGATTCCCTGAAGATGGTAGGCAATGATCCTAATGCGGCGCCGGATATGTATTTTTTTGCCCATGACAAAATTGGGGTATATGCAGAAATGGGGATTTTGGCTCCTATCACGGAGTTTTTGGAGCAGGATGTGCTGGATGGCTGCATGCCCATGACTCTGGAGGCAGCTTCCTACAAGGGTGAGGTCTACCAACTTCCCCTGTATTTTGAAACATTGTTGTTTATGTATAACCGCCGCTATATGAAGGATGAGGAAGTGCCGTCCACGACGGAGGAGCTGTATACATACATGCAGGAGAATACCCGGGGCGGCCACTATGGATTTGTGGAGCAGCACAGCACGGCATATTATGCCGCCGGGTGGCTCCATGCCTTTGACGGCTATATCCTGAAGGAGGACGGGGAACCGGGGCTTGGGGATGAGGCTGTTCTGCGGGCGCTGGAGTATCACAAAAAGTTTGTGGAGCTGATGCCTGTGGAGGGAGAGTATGCTACGGTGAATACACTTTTCCGTGAAGGAAAGGCCCATTCTACCATAGGCGGTCCATGGCTTGTGGCCGCGGTTCGGGAGGCCGGAATCGATCTGGGAATAGCTTCCATGCCGGTGGTGGAAGAGACAGGAAAGCCGATTTCCCCCTATTCCGGCGTACAGGGAGTTCACGTTCTCCGGGTGGCGGCAGAGAAAAAGCACGATGCTGTCAAAAAGGTGCTGGAGGCGCTGGCTGATGACTCTGTGGGAATCTCCATGGCCCGGGCCAGCGGATGCGCGCCTGCCAGAATCAGCTGCTATGATGATCCTCAGGTGGCGGAGGATGATATGGTAATGGCTATGTATGAGACGGCCCAGAATGCGGAGCCCATGCCAAACATGCCGGAGATGGACGTGATGTGGACGGTGGCGGAGAAGCTGCTGGTGGATGTGAATATGAGCGGAAAGGATGTGCGCTCCAGTGCGGAGGACGCCCAGGAACAGTCGCTGAAACTGATTCAGCAGATGAGGTAGCGGTCTATGAAAAAGAAAAGCAAGAATACATTGTGGGCCTATCTGTGCAGCGGTCCGTCCTTAATCCTGATTTTGTTGATTATTATTTTTCCCATATTGTATACGGCATACATTTCTTTCACCAATATGAATGTATATCATTGGTTTGATTTTGAATTTGTGGGATTGAAAAATTACAAGGATGCATTGTTTGTCTTTGATTCGGGTTTTCTGTCAGCCCTGCTCCGCACGGTTCTGTGGACGGTGGTCAGCATGATACTGCAGCTGGTGATTGCGTTTGTACTGGCAAGCCTTTTGAATATTCAGAATTTCCGGGGGCGCAGGATCTACAAAACACTTCTGATGATCCCCTGGGCCATGCCGGGATATGTGTCTATTTTGCTGTGGAAAACAGGGATGTTTAATTCCCAGTTCGGCCTGTTGAATCAGTGGATAGAGAAGCTGGGTATGGATCCAGTACGATTTTTGGCTGGAGATGTGTCTGCATTTATCTGCTGTAGTGTGGTAAATCTTTGGCTGGCCCTGCCCTTTATGATCATGATTATGGACGGAGCACTCCAGGCAGTGGACCGCAGCTGTTATGAGAGCGCGGTGCTGGACGGAGCAGGCTGGTTCCAGCGGGCGGCATATATCACGATTCCGGCCATCCGGCAGATCATTGCTCCTTCGGTGCTGATTACTGTATTTACTACATTTAAGCAGTTTGATGTGGTTTATCTGCTCACCTGTCAGTCGGGAGCACGCACAGGAGCCAATATACACACAATTCTGACCTATGCCTATGAAAACGCGTTTATAACAAATAATTACGGGTACAGCTCGGCGATCTCTATTCTGATTTTTGTGATTTTGATCGGTTTTTCCCTGCTGACCGGCAGAAGAAAAAAGGAGAGTATGCGCGGCAGAGCGCACACAGGGGTGTAAATATGAAGATTAGAACCTCAAAAAAAATCAGGCGTGGAGCCGGCCAAGTGTGTCTTCATGTGTTTTTTACAGGGCTGTGCTTTCTGACGCTGATTCCGGTGCTTTATGCGGTATCTGTTTCTCTGAATGCGGAAAACAGTCTGCTGGGATCCAATTTCCGGTTTATTCCGGAAAGCTTTACTCTGAATAATTATTTGGCGGTATTTACGGACTATCCGGTGATGCTTTGGCTGAAAAACAGTATGATCCTGGCTGCGGCTACACTGGCTATGTCGCTGACAGTGGGTGTCCCGGCGGCCTATGTCTTCTCCAGAAGGCGTTTTGCAGGAAGAAATGCCATTTTGAAGGCTTTGATTCTGTTGTATTCCTTTCCATCGGTGCTGTCCATGTTTGCCATTTATAAGCTGCTTGGCCCTATAGGACTGGTGGACAACCGGCTGGGGCTGATTCTGATTTATGCCGGTACCATGGCAGTGTTCGCTCTGCTCAACATGAAAGGATATTTTGACTCCATTCCCCAGGAGATCGAGGAGGCGGCGTCCATTGACGGAGCGGGCAGTTTTTCGCTGGTTTCCCGTGTGGTGATGCCCCTGGCCAGACCCAGTATTCTTGTGACGGCGGTTATGATTTTAATTTATGTATGGAATGAATATCTGTTTGCAACTACCTTTATGACAGGAGCCGAAAACTATACTTTGGCGGCAGGGCTCTATTCTCTGCAGGCCACGGAAATCAGCGGAAGCTGGCCGGTGTTTGCGGCGGCCTCTCTGGTGATCAGTTTTCCGATTCTGCTGGTGTTTTTTGCCATTCAAAGGTATATGACTTCAGGGTTGACGGCCGGCGGCGTAAAGGGGTGAGAAGCCGGCAGGCCTTAATTGGGCCGCAGATGCGAAATCGCCTGTGCAAATTTTGCATCACGTTGCCGCAAGAGACGCGGCGTGGAGGTTAATATGAATTTTTCGGCTATCAGACATATCCCCATGTCCCAGGATGCTCATGGGATTGATCCTGCCCACATTGTGCTGCGGCTGCGGGCAGGGAGAAACGATCTGCGCAGATGCACGCTTTTTTATGGTGACCGGGCCTGCCGGAGGACACCTGTGGATTTTTTCTCAGCGCCTATGGAGCTGGAGGCATGGGACCAGTGGTTCGACTATTTTCAGGTTATTTTAGACAGTCCCTTTAAACGGCTGTGCTATTACTTTGAGCTGGACGACGGAAAGAAAACAATTCTTTATTATGGAGATTTTTTTAGTGAAAGCCTGGTGGATGACCGCTCCGAGTATTATCAGCTGCCCTTTAATCATCCCGGAGATATTACGGCACCTCCCGGATGGGCGGCGGATGCGGTGGTGTACAATATTTTTCCCGACAGCTTTGCGGATGGGCGGTGCAGCATTTCCGGTGAGGGTGCGGAAAAGGAGTGGAACGGTAAAAAGACCCGGGGACGACTGGGGGGGACCATACGTGGGATTTGGGAGAATCTGGATTATATTACAGGGCTTGGGATTAACTGTATCTATCTGAATCCTATTTTCGCCGCAGGTGAATATCATAAATATGATCTTCTTGATTACTATCATGTAGATCCCTGTTTTGGAACAGATGAGGAATTCCGGGGGTTGGTGGAGGCCTGCCATGAGGCTGGCGTCAGAGTGATTATTGACGGTGTGTTCAATCATGTAGGATGGAATTTTTTTGCCTTCGAGGATGTAGTGCAAAAGGGGGAAGCTTCTCCCTACAAGGATTGGTTTTACGGTCTACAGTTTCCCGTGGTCAGGCCGAAGGATCCGGAGGAGTATCCTTCCTACGAATGCTTCGGCTATGAGAGGATGATGCCGAAAACCAATACCCGAAATAGGGAGACAGCGGAATATTTTTGCAATGTAGGGCGATATTGGGTGCGGGAATTTCGTATTGACGGCTGGCGGCTGGATGTGGCCAGCGAGATCGACGACGGGTTCTGGAGGGATTTCCGCAGGGCAGTCAGGGAAGAAGCACCGGACTGTCTGCTGATCGGCGAGGTCTGGGAGAGTGCAGGACATTGGATCAATGAAAATATATTTGATTCAACCATGAACTATGATTTCAGAAAGCACTGCCGGCGTTTCTTTGCGGAAGCGTCCATCGATGCGGCAGAATTTGACGGACGCGTGACCAATATGCGGATGCGGTATAAGCTGAACGCATTATATGCGCAGCTGAATGTGCTGGACAGCCATGATGTCAGTCGATTCTATTCCCTTTGCGGGGAGAATAGTGATATAATGGAGCTGGCAGTGCTTTTTCAGATGACCTTTATGGGAATTCCTTCTATATTTTATGGGGATGAGGCAGGGCTGTGCGGAATTCTGGAGGAGGAGTACCGGCGCCCCATGGACTGGAGGGACCAGCCGGGAGGCTTAAGAGATTTTTACAAAAAGGCCATAAGTCTGCGCAGGCGTTACAGCGCTCTGCGGCGGGGCGGGTGGCATACCTTGTTGGCCCGGCCCGGACAGGGGCTGTACGGATATTGCCGGGAGGACGAAAGGGAGTGTATCGCAGTGTTTCTGAATAACCAGTATAGGGAGGCATCTATTTCCGGGGATTTGGCCCGGGGCGAAATCCTCTGGGAGAAGGGCTGGGGGGGAGAAGCACTGGAGCCTATGGGATTTCTGGTTGTTCGAAAGGAAAACAGCGGGGAGGATTCTGCATGAGTGTGACCATCCGGGATGTGGCGGCGGCTGCCGGGGTATCCAAGGCTACCGTTTCCAAGGTTTTAAACAATTCTTATACCATATCCAAGGAGACCACAGACCGGGTCAACGAGGTGATCAGGGAGATGGGGTATCTGCCTAACCGGCGTGCCCAGAGCTTTGCTTCCCGGTCTACAAAAACCATATTGTTTTTGGCCCGGATGCAGCATGGGGTGGGATTTGACAATCCTCATCTTTTCGAGATTCTGGCGGGGATTGAGAGCGCGCTGTCTCAAAAAGGATACGGACTGATTGTAAAAAAAGCCAGCGCCGAGGAGCTGTGCGGGCATTTTGACGAGCTTCTGCGCAGTGAGTACGTGGACGGAGCCATTCTGCATGCGTCGGTGGTCTCCCGGGAGGCCGCAGGGTTGCTGGCGGAATCGGAGGTGCCATATATTGTTGTAGGAATGCCTGATTTTTCCAATCATCTGTGCTGGATCGACACGGATAACAGCGTGGCGGGAGAAACCGCCGCGAGACATCTTTTGCAGTGCGGATACGAGCGTATCGCTTTTATCGGGGGACCGGAGGAGGATCGGATTTCGGCTCACCGGAAAAACGGCGTCATGGCGGCCCTGAACGGAAGGCTGCCGGAGGAATATCTGCGGGTGGGAAGGGCTGACAGTGCAGGCGGGAGACAGGAGGCGGAAGTGCTGCTTGGGCTGCCAGAGCCTCCCGATGCGGTTATCTGCGCCAATCAGTATATTGCTTTTGGATGCGTGGGAGCGCTGAAGGCATCCGGCGTCAGGATACCGGAGGAGACGGCGGTTATCACCTTTGACGATTTCCCCTTTTCCAGGGTCATGGAGCCGGAGCTTACGGTAGTGAATCTGGATATGTATGATATGGGAGAGCAGGCGGCCAAGCTGGTGCTTCGGAGAATAAAAAAGCCTCAGCTGGTGGTGCAGTCTCAGACCACGCTTCCCGTGCTGATTCGGCGCGGGTCTACAGCGCAGGCGCCGCGCAGGACGTAATGGCCTGCATTCTGCCCAATGGTTTTGAGGAGGAGAGGAATATGGAATTACAGGAATTGTATCGGTTGATCGGGCTGGAGCCGGAGATGGTAATGATCCTGGAGCGGACAGGCAGTGAACTGGATGTGGGCCCAATATCTGTTTTGCTGGAGCGGCTGACGGACAGAGATACGGCCCAGGAGGCTTATGAGGAGCTGTGCAGCTGTCTTTCGGAGGACGAGAATCACATTAAAATGCTATACTGTCAGCTGGAATGTGCCCGAAGAACCGCGGCAAAATACCGGGAGAAACAGATTCCCATGGAAATTTTTACGGACACCATGAAGTGTTTTTCCAGATTCCTCGAAGAGTGCAGGGTAAAAAACGGGCGCATGTTTTTTGACCGGGGCTGGTGGACCTGGCGGCAGATCAGCATGAGAATCTTTCGGATAGGGGAACTGGAATATGAGCTGTTGGAGGGGAGCGAACCGTCGGTGGGCATCCACATTCCTTCGGATGCGGATCTTTCCAGGGCAGCGGTGGATGAATCTCTGAGGCAGGCCGGCACTTTTCTGGAAAGACACTATCCCCAATATTCCGGAGGGAGCTTCGCCTGCGAATCCTGGCTGCTATCGCCGGCCCTGAGGCCGCTGCTGCCGGAGAATTCCAATATACGGGCGTTTCAGGACCGTTTCCGCATTGTCCAAGAGCACAGGGAGGATACGGGCTATATGGAGTGGCTGTTCCGGGTTCCCTCAAATACAAAGGCACAGGATCTTCCGGAACAGACGGGGCTTCAGAAGAGAGCAAAGCAGGTGATCCTGGACGGTGGTCTGATCGGAGCGGCAGAAGGCATACTGGTGTAAAAAAATATTGCAAATCTGTTGACTTTTCCTGATTTTGGGAGTATACTGCATTTGTTAATGATGATTAAAGTAAGAGTGGCTTGACGGCCACTCTTACTTGCATGTTAGAGAGTTTTGAGGAGGCAGAAAATGTCCCGTAGGGCAGACTACGAATCGAAAACGGAGGCGCTGCTGATGCCCATAGCACAGCGCTGGGGAGTATCTATTTATGATGTGGAATATGTGAAGGAAGGCAGTGAATATTATCTTCGGGCCTACATAGACAAGCCTGAGGGTGTGACGATACAGGATTGCGAGAATGTGAGCAGGGCTCTTTCCGATGAGCTGGATCGGGAGGATTTTATTCCGGATGCCTATATTCTGGAGGTCAGCAGTCCGGGACTGGGGCGTACACTGAAAAAGGATAAGCATCTTCAGGCCGCTCTGGGACAGCAGGTAGAGATACGGCTTTTCAAGGCGGTGGATCAGTGCAAGGAATTTGCCGGAATTCTGGAGAGTTTTGACGGGGACCAGATCACCATTGCCCAGGAGCAGGGCACCAGAACCTTCCGGCGGGGGGAGACTGCTTTGATCCGTCTGGCCCTGGATTTTTGACAGGAGATTACAAAAAGCGAATTGACAGGATAAACGGACATAACCGATAAACAGAATATGGCAGAAGGCCGGAATGGAGGAAATGATGAACAAGGAATTGATGGAAGCGCTGGACATTTTGGAAAAGGAGAAGGAGATCAGCAAGGAAACGCTGTTTGAAGCCATAGAGAATTCGCTGTTGACTGCCTGCAAGAACCACTTTGGCAAGGCGGACAATGTACATGTGGAAATAGATCGTGAGAGCTGTGATTTTCTGGTGTATGCGGAAAAAGAGGTGGTGGAAACTGCCGATGATGTGGAGGACGACTGCCTGCAAATTGCCCTGGAGGATGCAAGAGAGGTCTCTGCCAGAGCTCAGGTGGGAGACATGCTCCATGTGGAGATCAAATCGAAGGAATTCGGACGCATTGCCACCCAGAATGCTAAAAACGTGATTCTCCAGAAGATTCGTGAGGAAGAGCGCAGCGTTATCTTTAATCAGTATTTTGAGAAGGAAAAGGATGTAGTCACCGGTGTGGTGCAGCGTTATGTGGGAAAGAATATCAGCATCAATCTGGGCAAGGCGGACGCCATGCTCAATGAAAGTGAGCAGGTGAAGGGAGAAATCTTCCGGCCTACGGAGCGGATTAAGGTGTACATTCTGGAGGTAAAAAACACACCCAAGGGCCCCAGAATCAATGTGAGCCGCACCCATCCGGAGCTGGTAAAGCGGCTGTTTGAGTCCGAAGTGACGGAGATCAAGGACGGTACGGTGGAAATCAGAAGCATTGCAAGAGAAGCGGGAAGCCGCACCAAAATTGCCGTGTGGAGCAATAATCCCAATGTGGATGCCGTAGGCTCCTGTGTGGGTATGAACGGCGCCAGAGTCAATGCCATTGTGGAAGAGCTTCGCGGAGAAAAAATCGACATTGTGAACTGGGACGACAATCCGGGCAATCTGATCCAGAATGCCCTGTCTCCCGCGAAAATTGTAGCAGTTTTCGCGGATCCGGATGAAAAGACCGCCAAGGTGGTGGTTCCGGATTATCAGCTTTCTCTGGCCATCGGTAAGGAAGGGCAGAACGCCAGACTTGCAGCCAGGCTCACAGGCTACAAGATCGATATCAAATCAGAGACTCAGGCGAAGGATGCTCCCGGATTCCGTTATGAGGATTATATGGAAGAGGAGTATGATGAGTACGAAGGCTATGAGGAGGACAGCTACGGAGAAGCCGGGATTGAAGGTGACGGAGAATATGAGGAAGCCGGATATGAAGGCAGCGTAGAATATGAGGAACCCGAATATGAAGGCGGCGCATATGAAGATTCAGAGCGTGAGAGCGGCGGCGCTTATGCGGAGCCTGAGCATGAAGACATAGACCAGTACCCGGAGGAGGGTTATCAGGAGGACAGAGAGGAAAATTAATGGCAAAAAAAATTCCTTTGAGACAGTGCGTGGGCTGTGGCGAGATGAAAGGGAAGAAGGATATGCTGAGGATCCTGAAAACAGCCGAAAACGATATTTCTCTGGACATAACAGGCAAAAAGAACGGAAGAGGCGCATATGTTTGTAGGAGCAGGGAATGCCTGCAGCAGGCCAGAAAAAATAAAGGTTTGGAGCGCTCCTTTAAAATGAAGATTCCCGGTGAAGTGTATGATACTTTAGAGGGGGAGTTTGAGAAGCTTGAAGCAGAATAAGATTTTTTCGCTTTTGGGAATTGCCATGAAAGGGCGCAATCTGGTCAGTGGTGAGTTTCAGACCCTGGAGGCGATCAAAAGAGGCTCCGCCATGCTGGTGATCATTGCGGAGGATGCGTCTGATAATACCAGGAAGTTGTTTACCGATAAGTGCTCATTTTATCATGTGCCATCATTCACCTTTGGGACGAAGGAGGAGCTTGGCGGGGCCATCGGAAAAGACTTGCGGTCATCGATCGGCGTATGTAATGCAGGATTAGCGGAAGCAATTATCAGACTATTGGAAGGGAAGTAAAGCCGCTTGCGGCAGAAATGGAGGAAGGCATGGCGAAGATAAAGGTACATGAACTTGCTAAGGAACTGGATAAACAAAGCAAAGATATATTGAGTTTTTTACAGGAAAAGGGTATTGAAGCCAAGGCGGCGCAAAGTTCCATAGAGGAGGATGCGGCACAGCTGGTGCGGAAGGCGTTTGGAAAGAGCGCAAAAGATGTCCAGACTTCCGGGGAGCCGGCGGCAAAGAAACCGAAGCAGGAAAAGGAGCCGGCGGAAAAAGATCCGGCGGCAGGAAAGGAGCCGAATACGGGAAAGAAATCAGAAGCCCAGGAGCCGGCGGGGAAGGCGCCAAAGGCAGGGAAGGAATCAGGGACCGGGAAGTCGGCGGAGAAGGAGCCGAATACGGGAAAGAAATCAGGAGCTGAGAAGCCGGCGGAGAAAGAGCCAAAGGCGGAAAGCGGATCAAAAGCAGAGAAAGAGTCAGGGGAGGGGAAAGAGAAACCTGTGAGAACGGATGCACAGAATCCGAAGCCTGTTTCGGGAGAAAAGGCTGGATCGGAAAAAAACAGCGGGAAAGGAACAACACCTGTCCCCAAGAAGAAAAAGAATATAATTTTTGTGAGCAATCCTCAGAATTCCAAGATGCAGGGACAGCGGTCCGGTCAGGGCGCCGGCGGAAACGGCGGCAGAGCTCAGGGAGGCCAGGGGAATCAGGGGAACCAAAGAAATCAGCAAGGCCAGAGAGCCCAGGGCCAGGGAAATCAGGGAAGCCAGAGAAACCAGAACCAGGGAGGTCAGGGAAGGACCCAGAGCGGATATTTGGGTAACCGGGTTTCGGGAAGACCTCAGCCTCCCGTGCGTCCCATCAAGCCCCTGACGCCGCCTTCTCCTACTCCCAGTGTGCAGATGGTGCCCTTCAGGCCCCAGCCTAAGCCCCGTCAGGAACAGGTGGAAAAACCGGAGACAGCCGTTGCTCAGGAGGCCGTGCAGGCTCAGCTCCAAGGCCGGGAGGCCGCACAGGCGCAGACTGCGAATTTGCAGGAGTCCAGGCCCCAGGAAGTAAAAGCTTCGGAGGGAAGAGGTCAGGAAGGCCGGTCCCAGGAAGCCAAATATCAGGAGGGAAGGCCTCAGGAAACCAGAAATCAGGATACCAGGCGTCAGGACGGCAGATCCCAGGAGGGACGGTCTTCGGAAAACAGATCCCAGGGATTCAGATCCTCCGAGAACAGATCTCAGGGCGGACGTTCTCAGGACGGCAGATCTTCCGGTGACAGACCCTTCCGGGATGGACGGGGACAGGATAACAGGGGACAGGACGGCCGTTACCAGGACAACCGGAACCGTGATTCCAGATCTCAGGGCGGACGTTCTCAGGACGGCAGACCTTCCGGTGACAGACCTCAGCGTGGACAGTTCCAGGGAAGAGGAGGCAGCGGCACAAATGGCAGACCTTCGGGCGACAGACAAAATGGATTTCAGAGAAATGGCAGACCGGGCTTTGACGGAGCTTCGGGTGATCGGCGTGGTCCGGGCAGCGGCCAGGGCGGTGGCCGTGGGTTTAACGGTGCACTGCGCGATAACCGTGGCAATGCTGGATCGGGAAATCGATTTGGAGATAACAGATCAGGGAAAGGCTTTGCTGGAGAAGCTCCGGCCAAAGACATGGAAAAGAGGCGCGATGAAGATAAGAGACGCGCTAACAGCCAGGAAAAAGACAAACGTTCCAGGAAAGATCATATTTACGAGGAAGACGAGGCGTTAAAGAACAGACCCGGACGCTTTATCAGGCCGGAAAAGAAGAAGGAAGAGGTTGCAGAGGAGGCTATCAAGGTAATCATTCTTCCTGAGATGATCACCATCAAGGATCTGGCAGACAAAATGAAGCTTCAGCCCTCCGTTATTGTGAAAAAGCTTTTCCTGGAAGGGAAGATCGTGACCGTAAATCAGGAGATCTCCTATGAGGATGCGGAGAATATTGCCATGGAATATGATATTCTCTGTGAGCGGGAGGTCAAAGTCGATGTGATCGAGGAATTGCTGAAGGAGGACGAGGAGGATGAAAGCGCCCTGGTGGAAAGACCTCCTGTAATCTGTGTTATGGGGCATGTGGACCATGGAAAGACCTCCCTGCTGGACGCTATCAGAAAGACAAATGTTACAGATAAAGAAGCCGGTGGTATCACACAGCACATTGGTGCGTATACTGTAAATGTAGGCGGAAGAAAAATTACCTTCCTGGATACACCGGGACATGAGGCCTTTACTGCCATGCGTATGCGCGGGGCCAATTCCACGGATATTGCTATCCTGGTGGTGGCGGCAGACGATGGCGTGATGCCTCAGACGGTGGAGGCCATAAGCCATGCCAAGGCTGCAGGCATAGAGATTGTTGTGGCTGTAAATAAGATCGATAAGCCCAGCGCGAATATCGAGCGGGTGAAGCAGGAGCTTACGGAATACGAGCTGATTGCCACAGATTGGGGTGGAAGCACGGAATTCGTTCCGGTGTCTGCAAAATCCGGAGAAGGTGTGGAGAATCTTTTGGAGACCATTCTGCTCACGGCGGATATTCTGGAGCTGAAGGCCAATCCTTCCAGACGTGCCAGAGGTCTTGTGATCGAGGCAGAGCTGGACAAAGGAAGAGGACCTGTGGCTACCGTCCTGGTACAGAAGGGAACGCTTCATGTGGGCGACTTTATTTCCGCAGGAGCCTGCCATGGTAAAGTGAGAGCCATGATCGATGATAAGGGAAGAAGAGTCAAGGAGGCGGATCCTTCCACTCCCGTGGAGATTCTGGGACTGTCCGATGTGCCCAGCGCAGGAGAGGTGTTCCTGGCTCATGACAGTGACAAAACCGCAAAATCCTATGCGGAGACCTACCTTGCCCAGAATAAGGAGAAGATGCTGGAGGAGACAAAATCCAAGATGTCGCTGGATGATCTGTTCTCCCAGATTAAGGAGGGCAATCTGAAGGAGCTGAACCTGATCGTGAAAGCGGATGTCCAGGGCAGCGTGGAGGCGGTGAAGCAGTCCCTGCTGAAGCTGTCAAATGAAGAAGTAGTAGTAAAATGCATCCATGGAGGCGTTGGCGCTATTAATGAATCCGATGTGACGCTGGCCAGCGCATCCAACGCCATAATTATCGGCTTCAATGTAAGACCCGACGCTACGGCAAAGGCTACGGCGGAGCGAGAGGGCGTTGACGTGAGACTGTATCGTGTGATTTATCAGGCCATCGAGGATGTGGAGGCGGCCATGAAGGGTATGCTGGATCCTGTCTTTGAGGAGAAGGTTATCGGTCACGCGGAGGTGCGCCAGATCTTCAAGGCTTCCCAGATCGGCAATATTGCCGGTTCCTATGTGATGGACGGCATACTTCAGCGAGGCTGCAAGGTGCGCATCAGCCGTGAGGGCACTCAGATCTATGAGGGTGCGTTGGCATCCCTGAAGAGATTTAAGGATGATGTAAAGGAAGTAAAAGAAGGCTTTGAGTGCGGACTTGTGTTTGAAGGCTTTGACCAGATACAGGAGTTGGATGTAGTAGAGGCGTATAACATGGTGGAGGTGCCCCGCTAAATCGGGGCGCTCCAAATGAAAATCCTGATTTGGGGCCTGCCCCAGGCAGGCAAAAGGGAGTCAGACTGAAGAAATGAGAAAAAACAGTGTAAAAAACACCCGTATTAACGGGGAAGTGCAGCGTGTTTTGGCCGAGATTATCCGGGGAGAGATCAAGGATCCCCGGATCAGTCCCTGGACAAGCGTCGTATCGGTACAGGTGGCTCCGGATTTGAAGAGCTGCAAGGCCTGGATCAGCGTGCTGGGAGACGAGGCTGCCAGGGAGGATACTTGGCAGGGACTGAAAAGTGCGGAAGGGTTTATCCGGAGACAGCTGGCGAGGACCATCAATCTGCGCAATACGCCGGAGATTACCTTTGTGATGGATCAGTCCATTGAGTATGGGGTCAATATGTCCCGTCGGATCGACGAAGTGATGAAGACCGGAGCATATGAAGATATTCCCGGCAGTATTCCAGCGGGGGAAGAAAATGAAGCTGTCTTTGCCAAAGCAGAGACGGAAGATGCTTCTGCGGATGAGAACAGCCGGGAAGAATAGGACGGTGAATGGCAGGAAGCCGCAGGCAGCAAGGAGGAATAGGACATTAAATTATGAAAATGGATTTATTAAAAGAGTGCAGCGGAGCGAAGAGGATCGGCATCAGCGGTCATGTGAGGCCGGACGGAGACTGCGTGGGTGCGGTTCTTGGCTTGCAGTTATATCTTCGGAAGTGCATGCCGGAGGCAGAGGTGAAGGTGCTTCTGGAAAAGCCGGCGGAGATTTTCAATGAGATAAAGGGGTTTGAGGAGATTGATTCCGATTTCGCGGATAAAGTGCCCTTTGATATATTTTTTGTATTGGATACTGCCGCAGACAGACTGGGCGGAGCGGAAAAGTATTTTAGATCGGCGGGTAAGAGGATAAATATTGATCATCATGTAAGCAATACGGGAACCGGCGATATCAATCTGGTTCTGCCTTCTGTGGGATCCACCTGTGAGATTCTTTTTGATTTGATGGAAGAGGATAAGATGGATCGTGATATTGCCATGGCTATTTATACAGGCATAATACATGATACCGGTGTATTCCAGTATTCTAACACCACGCCGTCCACGATGGAGAAGGGAGCCCGGCTGATCAGCTATGGTTTTGACTTTTCCCGTCTGATTCAAGAAACCTTTTATCAGAGGACCTATCTGCAGGCCCAGATTATGGGCCGGGCGCTTATGGAGAGCATCCGGTTCATGGAGGGAAGATGCATTGTCAGCGCGGTGGATCAGAAGACCATGGATTTTTATAACGTGGAGCCTAAGGATTTCGAGGGTATTGTAAATCAATTGAGAAATATCAAGGATGTGGACTGCGCTATTTTTATGTATCAGACAGGTGTGCAGGAATACAAAGTGAGCCTGCGCTCCAGCGATAAGGTGGATGTGGCAGAGGTGGCGGCCTATTTTGGCGGCGGCGGCCATGCGCGTGCGGCGGGATGTACCTTGAAAGGGAATTTTTACGATTGTGTGAATAATCTGTCGCTACATATCTCAAAGCAATTGGAAGTATGAAGAATGAATTTTCAAGCGGTTCCTGATTCCCGCGGGGGGTGTTGACTGCTTGCGCTGTGGGAGGCAGGGATGAACGGTATCATTATAGTGAATAAGGAAGCGGGCTTTACCTCCCATGACGTGGTGGCAAAGCTTCGGGGAATCTGCGGTCAAAGAAAAGTGGGACATACGGGAACGCTGGACCCGGCGGCTGTGGGTGTGTTGCCGGTGTGTCTGGGGACTGGCACAAGGCTTTGCGATATGCTGGCGGATCGGGATAAGGAATACGTGGCGGAGCTCCTTCTGGGAGTGGAGACGGATACGCAGGATACCACGGGACGTGTGACGGCAGAGCATTCTGTGGAGATTACAGAGGAAGAGATCCACAGGATCTGCCGGAGCTTCCTGGGGGAATATGAGCAGACGCCGCCCATGTATTCAGCGCTTAAGGTGAACGGCAAGAAGCTGTATGAGCTGGCAAGAGAGGGAAAAGAGGTGGAGCGCAGAGCGCGTCCGGTGCAGATTTACAGTCTGGAGGTGCTGGACTGCCGGCTTCCGGTGATAACCCTTCGGGTATCCTGCTCCAAGGGTACCTATATCCGCACCCTTTGTGCCGATATAGGTGCAAGAGCAGGCTGCGGCGGAACCATGCAGAGTCTGAAAAGGACCAGAGTAGGGCAGTTTGTACTGGAAGAGGCTTTGACCCTGGGGCAGCTTCAAAAGCTGAAGGATGAGGGCAGAATCCATCAATGCCTTCGTCCTGTGGACAGTGTTTTTACAGACTGTCCCATGCTTCATGTGAGAAAAGATGCTTTGCGGCTTTTAGATAACGGAAATCCTGTGAGACCGGAGCAGACATTGGAAAAGGAGTGCTTCGCTCCAAAACGGTGGGTGCGCTTTTACAGGCCGGACGAAAGCTTTGCAGGTATATATGCCTACGACTTGACTTTAGAGAAGTACAAGCCTGTGAAAATGTTTTTGGAGAAAGAGTGAATATATTTGGAAATCATTGCCAATACATTGGATTTTTATCTGAACAAGGAAACGGCGGCTGCCATTGGCAAGTTTGACGGGATACATATCGGCCACAGGCGGCTTCTGGACGAGATATTATCCCGAAAAAAGGATGGTCTGGCTGCCTGTGTTTTTACTTTTGACCCTGCACCTGCAGTGTTTTTCGGAGGATCCGACGGAAGAGAGCTGACCACAAAAGAGGAAAAGCGGTTTTTGTTTGAGCGCATGGGAGTGGATATTTTAGTAGAGTTCCCTTTGAACCGTGAGACAGCTGCCATGGCTCCGGAGACCTTCGTGTCGGAAGTGCTTGTCAGACGGATGAACGTCAGCTTTCTGGCTGCAGGGAAGGATTTGTCCTTTGGAGCCCGGGGAGCAGGGAACGCGGAGCTTCTGCGGCAAATGGGGCTGAAGCTGGGGTTTGGCGTGGGGATTATTGATAAGGTGTGCCTGGAGGACCGTGAGGTCAGCTCCACATACGTTCGTTCCCAAGTGGAAGCAGGGAACATGGAGCTTGCAGACCGGCTTCTTGGCATGCCATACATGGTTGCCGGAAGAGTGGTAAGAGGAAAGCAGCTTGGCCGTACCATAGGATTTCCTACAGTGAATATTATCCCTGGTTCAGGTAAATTGCTGCCGCCGGCGGGGGTGTATTTTTCGCAGGTGCGCTGTAAGGACAAATTGTACCGGGCCGTGAGTAATGTGGGGTATAAGCCTACGGTCACCAGCGAGAAAACTCTGGGAGTGGAGTCATACCTCTATGATTATGGCGGAGATATGTATGATATGCTTATTGAGGTTTATCTTCACAGCTTCCGCAGGCCGGAACAGCGTTTTGAAAGCGTGGAAGCTCTGCGGCGGCAGCTGGAGGAGGATATCCGGGCAGGCGTCAAATATAATATGTAGTGTTCCATTAACCGATTGGAAGGGAAACAAAGGATGAATATCAATATACTCTTGTCAATGGCCGGAGGACTGGGACTTTTTCTGTTTGGAATGCGCGTAATGAGCGATTCCATTGAGAAGGTGGCCGGCGCCAGGCTGCGCCGGATTCTGGAAATATTTACCACAAACCGTTTTTCCGGTATGGTGGTGGGGGTTGTATTTACTGCCATTATTCAGTCTTCTTCCGCCTGTACGGCCATGGTTGTCAGCTTTGTGAACGCGGGATTGATGAATTTGTATCAGGCGGCCGGTGTAATCTTTGGAGCTAATATCGGTACCACTGTAACTTCGCAGCTGGTTTCTTTCAATTTGTCTGCCTATGCTCCCGTCATCCTTTTGGCCGGAGTTCTGGCCGTCATGTTCTGCAAAAAAGAAAAGGTAAAAAAATTTGCGGAGATTATTATAGGCTTCGGAATTCTTTTTCTGGGATTGAGCACTATGTCTGCTTCTATGGCAAGCATGAGAGATGTGCCGGAGGTGGTAAATCTGCTGGGCTCTTTGAGGAACCCTTTGGTGGCGACTCTGGTGGGACTTGTGCTGACTACCGTGATTCAGAGCTCCTCTGTGACGGTCAGTATTGTTCTGCTTCTGGCCAATCAGGATCTGCTGGCGCTGAATATCTGTCTGTATATTATATTGGGCTGTAACATCGGCGCATGTTCCACGGCTCTTTTAGCATCACTGGCGGGAAAAAAGGATGCCAAGAGAGCGGCTTTGATTCATTTTTGGTTTAATGTGATCGGAACGGCAGTGCTGTATGTGATTCTGTTTGTTGCCCAGGGACCTGTCATGAAGCTGATCTGGGCCGTTTCCTCCGATAACGGAAGATTTGTGGCAAATGCCCACACGATGATCAAAATATTCCAGGTGATCGTTCTGTTCCCATTCTCCAAGTGGATTGTCAGGCTGTCCTGTCTGTGCGTGCCGGGAGAGGACAGAAATGTGAATTACCGAGAGAGCTATCAGCTGAAATACATAGGTGACAAGGTGGTATTCAACCCGGCTACGGCTGTGGTGGAGGTCATGCGCGAGCTGGATCGTATGGCGTCTCTGGCCAATGAAAACCTGAATCGGGCCATGAACGCGCTGATCACATTGGATGAGGAAGATATCCGGGAGGTGTATGAGGTGGAAAAAAATATTGATTTCCTGAATCATGCCATTACGGATTACCTTGTGAAGATCAATCAGACCACGCTGCCCATAGAGGACCTAAACAGCCTGGGCGCATTGTTCCATGTGGTTAACGACATCGAAAGGATCGGCGACCATGCGGAAAATGTGGCGGATGCAGCAAAGCTGCGCCAAGAGACGGGCATGTTCTTCAGCAAAGAGGCACAAAAGGAACTGGGCCAAATGCTGGACCTGGTAAACCAGCTGATTCAGTATGCAATCAATATGTTTGCCAGAAGCGACGAAAGCCATATGAAGGATATTATCCGGCTGGAGGATCAGGTGGATGCCATGGAAAAGAAGCTGCAAAAGACCCATGTAGAGCGCCTGACGAGAGGAGAATGCTCACCGGAAGCCGGCATGATCTTTTCCGATATTGTATCCGGATTGGAGAGAGTGGCAGACCATGCAACCAATATTGCGTTTGCCATTGCAGATGGGGAGACCGAAGCGGAGGAAGCGTAAAGTAACACTTTAATAACAGAAAAAGTGCAAAAATAGAAAAATGTGGTTGACAAATGCTATTCTTCGAGGTATACTAAATGAGTCGGTTGATTTTGAACCGTGTTGTTTTCAAATTGAGAACAACAGTATGGCGAGATAGCTCAGTTGGCTAGAGCATGCGGTTCATACCCGCAGTGTCGAGGGTTCAAATCCCCCTCTCGCTATGTTTGGGAATGCCTGAAATTGTGATGTTTCAGGCATTCTTTCTTTTTATTTAACTCGAAAAAATGACGTTTTAGACCGTTTCAAACCGTTTGAAATCATTTTGATTGGGGTCAAAATTGGGGTCAAAAAATTTATGAGAATAATTGCTAAGACAGTTTATAATTAAACTGTAACGATTGCAATTAGGTATGCCATAACCTACTACCAGACTAGTACAACTTGGAAAAATCCCTAAAATATGCTATTTCCATTGATTCTTTAGTCATTCTATGTTATCCCTACAGCATACCTAATCAGGTATGCTGTAAGGAGGAAGCTATGGTGGAAAAGCCCAATTATGTACTGAATTTTGTACGGCCTGTCAACACGGAAATCAAGTATATCCGGGGGCATTGGTATTTATATGAGCGGAGTAATGTTTATGATCCACAACTCGGAAGGTCAAGAAAAAAGTCCGGGAAAATACTTGGAAGCATAACTGAACAGGGGCTGGTTCCGAGCAGGGCAAAGCGTGAGTGCGTTAATCCGGTTCTGAATGATGTAGTGGAAGTCGGCGCCATAAATTATGTTTACCAGCGGACTGATTGGCTGCGCAGCAGACTGCAGAAATATTTTCCTGACTTGTGGGAACACATTTATGTGGCAGCGGTCATCCGCGCCATATATGACTGCCGTTTCCGGCGGCTGCAGCTCCATTATGAAGACAGCATTTTATCGTATCTCTATCCGGGACTTTCTTTCATGCCAAATGCTGTTACGGAGTTTCTGAACACTTTGGGGCGGATGAGGGGCGCAATACGCAGCTATATGCAGGAAATGGTCGCTGAACATGAACGGTTTCTCCTTTTTGACGGACACAGACTCCTGTCTGCATCCCACACTGTAGACAATGCAGAATACGGATATGATTCCAAAATGCGTTACAAGCCTCAGATCAATCTGCTGTATATGTTTACTTTGGGAGGAGACATTGGATATCCTGTTTATTATAAACAGTACCTTGGAAGCACTCTTGATGTTTCCGCTTTCTCGGACATACTCAAAGAGTCCACCGCTTATGCGGACAGATGTACTGTCGTAGCGGATAAGGGATTTGCAAGCGATGGTGATTTCACCCTGCTTGAGGAATGCGGCTTAAACTACGTAATTCCGCTGAAAAGGGGGAACCGTTTTGTAAAAGGCCATGTTCCGGCTTCGCCATTCGGATACGGAGAAGCCTTCAGCTTTAATGGGAGGGGAATACACAGCCTGACCATTAAAGGAGAAGGCTATAACATCCACCTGTTTCTTGATACGGATCTTCTGGCACAGGAAATTAATTTAGAGGGGCGGCAACACTTTTTGTTATCGTCCCTCTAAATAGCGATAATAATACTTGATGCTGTTATCAATAGCAGAATAAAACAATATTCATATTTCTGTTGACTTTCCCCTATTAGAATTTTGTTTTTAGCATTCTTTGATATATAAAACATCTGATAATCTGCTGGTATACTTACATTTATTCAAATCACAAGCAATCACTTCATCATTGGAAATGTTTTCAATAGTTACTGAATAAAATCCTCCGGGTTTATTAAATCCTAATCCCAAAAGCAAATTATTTTGTTTCAATCTCACATCACATCTTTTCCCTACAAGGTAATTGCCAATATCCTTAATGGATTCTTTGCTTGGAATAGGTGGTAGCTTCATTTGCTTTTTCTTATCAACAAAATCAGAAATGGTGCTAACAGAATATCCGTCTATAAATCCCAGCTTACCCTTGTCATTCATAATAATTAAATATGACTTCTGAATTGATACAAGAGCAACGCAGTGCAAACCGTTAAACTCTCGGTCTTTCAAAAAAATCCGCACCCATTTTCCAACATAAGATTCATAAGACGATATTTCCCTTTGTACGCTACAATCTTCTGCTGTTGCAGTTTTATCTCGCATAAGATAGTCTAAATCAACATCTAATATTTCGCAAAGTATCAATAACTTTTCCGTTTCGGGGTATCCTAAACCTGTTTCCCATTTTGAAACGGACTGTCTTGTTACATTGCACTTTTCAGCCAACTCTTCCTGCGACAATCCCTTTGATTTTCGCAAACTCTGTAATTTATCAGCAAACACCATTTGTATGCCCTCCTTATTTTTGATGGTTTTATTTTAACCTATACTCTTTATTATACCACCAATTTTGTCGTGCTTTTTCGCAACTTGAAGTTGCGATACCACTTTTACTCTATGTAATGCTTTTCTATACAGAAAATATTTAATCTCTTACGGGGTTAATTCTTCGTATCTTACTATGGAGAGGTCTATTTATGTACGTCAATTCAATCTTTCAAAAAAGAAATGCCATATATTTTGAGTGAATGAAAGAATGAGAGGGATTCCGTAGCAGTCGGCATTCGTGGGAATGTGTATAACTGGCTGTCTTATGGAATTGTGGGTAACTCTGTTTGCAG
>OFFL01000578.1_pt1 | contig 38135 bp, 40 predicted proteins | sample 1521391 | NCBI WGS metagenome assembly OFFL01 (sample SAMEA3504082, study PRJEB24116) | mouse gut metagenome | biome: mouse gut; feature: mouse-associated habitat; material: faeces | place: Denmark | collected 2011
TAGCAATTTTTTTCATTGTTTTTTCTATTTTATTTTCTGACATACACGCATAAGTTGCAACTGCGCCTGCCGTGATACCAAGCAGAATTCCAACTTTCATAATTCACCTCCCCACTATAGTTTGTATAATTAAAGGCAAATTATTAAATAATAATTATATTTTACAATATGATTAAATATCTATTTATCCAAACAATATTACACATAAATTAATTAGTATAAAACAGCAAAAAAAATAAATATTATCTTTTTATCACTACCCTAAAAATTAAAATGCCACCTTATATCGGTAGCATTTTAATTTTTATATTAGTTATTCTTTTTGTCACGGTAATCTTCTACCGCTTTTTTTATTGCTTCCTCTGCCAAAACCGAACAGTGAATTTTTTGTGGTGGCAAACCTTGAAGAGTTTCAACTACATCTTTATTTTTAATTTCCAATGCTTCGTCTAAAGTTTTACCAATAACCATTTGAGTTGCAACAGAACTACTAGCAATAGCTGCTGCACAACCGAATGTCCTAAACTTAGCATCTGTTATGATATCATTGTCTATCTTCAAACTGATTTCCATAATATCGCCGCAAGATGCATTACCTACTTTTCCTACGCCGTCTGCATTTTCAATAAAACCTACATTTTTAGGCTCAGCAAATTCTTTCATTACTCTTTCGTTATACATACTTGTTTTCTCCTTTTTTAATCAAAAATAATGGCGACAACTCTCTTAAATCTTGTACTATCTTAACCAAATTTTGTACGCAATAGTCAATTTCTTGCTTTGTATTGTTTTTGCCAAAGCTAAATCTCAATGAGCCGTGTGCAAGTTCGATAGCTCTGCCTGTTGCAAGCAATACATAAGATGGCTCTAAGCTGCCTGACGAGCAAGCTGACCCGCTTGAAACGGAAATTCCTGCCAAATCAAGCCTTAACAAAAGCGATTCGCCCTCTATAAATTCAAAACTGAAATTAGCATTTGAAGCCAATCTTTTATCGGATTTTGTTCCGTTATAATAAACATTATCAATCTTACTTTCTACTTGCGCTACAAAATAGTCCCTTAGCTCGGATACGTATTTGTTGTTTTTTTCTATATCTCTGGTAGCAATTTCAATAGCCTTGCCCATTCCAACAATACCGGGGGTATTTAATGTACCTGCTCTCATATTTCGCTCTTGCTCGCCGCCCGTCATATAACTACCGAGTTTAATGCCGTTACGTCTATACAAAACACCTATGCCTTTTGGACCGTAAAATTTGTGAGCAGACATTGAAAGTAAATCGATATTCATTTCTTTTACATCTATTTTAACATTACCTATTGCTTGCACTGCATCAGTATGAAAAATAATGTTGTTTGCTTTTGCAATAGCGCCTATTTCCTTTATGTCCTGAATTGTTCCTATTTCGTTATTTGCAGTCATTACTGATATTAAAACGGTATCCGGTCTAATTGCATTTTTTAATTCCTCCAAGCAAATAAAACCCTCGCTGTCAACGCCCAAAAATGTTACTTCAGCCAAGCCATTTTTTTGCAAACTTTCCAAGGTTTTAATCATTGCAGGGTGCTCAATACAAGTGGTTATAATATGTTTTCCCTTTGCCTTATATCCTGACAAAACTCCACGTATCGCCCAATTATCCGACTCGGTACCGCCGCTTGTAAAATAAATTTCACCGGGCTTTGCACCTATTGCATCCGCAACCTGACGTCTTGCTATATCTATATATTTTCCCGCTTCTCTGCCATGGGAATGTTGAGAACTGCCATTGCCATATATATCCGTAAAAAACGGTAACATTTCTTTAACAACTTCCTCACTTGTAGGTGTTGTTGCCGAATGGTCAAAATAAATTCTATTCATTTTCTTCTCCTTCGCAAATCTCTATTAGTTTCATATTATCTAAGGAATTATTTATCGTATCATAAAGCTTTTGCCAAACAGTGTAACATTTGCACTTTTTTTCACATTCTCCGCTTATACATTCTACAAACTTCAAATCGTCTTCCAATGCTCGCAAAATTTCGCCCACGCTGATATCGTAAGGACTTCTTGCAAGTTTGTATCCACCGCCCGCACCGCGAATGGAAACAATAAGCCCGGCACGTTTAAGTATTGCCATAAGTTGTTCTAGATAAGCTTCGGATGTACTTGTGCTTTCCGCAATTTGCAAAGTGCTTACCACTTCGTCGTATTTTACGGCAAGTTCACACATTGCTTTTAAGCCATATCTTGATTTTGATGATAACTTCATAATTTTAATTCCTACTATTTTACTAGGATTTATTTTATCACAACTTTTTTATATTGTCAACAACTTTCATACTACCCATAAAATAATTATTATGTAAAATTTGCTATATTTAAAAAAATGAAACAATTACTTTATTATAAGATTATTTTCAATCAAATAGTCTTTCATTTTTTGCAATGCTTTTTTTTCTATCCTGCTTACATACGAGCGTGAAATTTGCATTTTTGTTGCTATTTCTATTTGAGTGTAAACTGCTGAATTTTGCAGTCCGTATCTAAGTTGGATTATCTCGTATTCTCTGTCTGTTAGTATTTTTTTCATTATATCCAACAGTTTTTCCGCCATTATTTCATTTTCTACTTGCCCATAAACGCTTTCCTCGTCTGTCGCAATAATATCAATAAATGATATTTCGTTACCATCTTTATCAAAACTTAGCGGCTCATATAATGAACGGTCTTGTATTCTTTTTTTAGACGCCCTCAAAGTCATCAGTATCTCGTTTTCAATACACCTTGCGGCATAAGTTGCAAGTCCTGTTCCTTTGCCTTTTGAATAGGTTTTTACCGCTTTTATAAGTCCCAGAGAGCCAACGGATATCAACTCGTCGGTATCATAATAATTATTGTATTTTTTTACTACATGTATAACAAGTCTCATATTGTGCTTAATAAGTTTATCCCTTGCATCAATGTCTCCCTCCGCTATTTTATCAAGCAGTTCCGACTCCGTTTGTTTGTCAAGTGGCTTAGGAAAATTTCCGTCAGACCCAACATAACAAGTTTGAAAAATAACATTGGATAAAAAATCAAATACTCCTGAAATCATAAATTCACCTCATATTTACTTTATTTCACAAAAAAAATATAATTACATAAACCAAGCTTACTGCTTGTTTCTTTTTTACACTTGATTGCGATTTTGTATAAAATGAGACGAATTTAATTTAAAATTTAACAACAAATCACGTTTTTAATAGCGTTAATTTTTCATTTATACGTTTAATAACAGAATACTACGCAATTAAAAAAGGCGAACAAAAGTTCGCCTTTTTTTCACACAGTAACAGAAAAACAACACCCTATAAGAGTGCTGTTTTTGTTAGTAATCAAAATTAAGCATTTAAAAAATCTTTTAGAGACTTAGTTGCCTTGAAAGCAACAGAATTGCTAGCTGCAATATTGATTGTCTCGCCGGTGTGTGGGTTGCGACCTGTTCTAGCAGGTTTTGCTTTTAGCTCAAAGCTACCTAAACCTTGAACAACAACTTTGTCTTTCTTTGCCACATTTTCAGCAATAGCTTTTGTAAAAGCATCCATAACTTTTGCTACATCAACTTGAGTCATACCGGACTCGCTTGCAATACTTGCGATAAGTTCTTTATTAGTCATTTTATTCCTCCTAATTGTACATTCATAAATGATAATATTTTTATGAACTTTTAATCTTGTTTAAATTATACCATATTATGGACAAGTAATCAATAGTTTATGAAAATTTATACATATTTTTGACATATATTTTGCCTAATCTTTAGATAATGTCAATAATTTTAAATAAAAATTAAATTTTAGTACCGATTTTTAGGGGATTATTTTTTATTTAATAATTTTTTTATTGAACAATTTATGCAAAATTATTAGCATTTACAAGCATTTTGCGATTGTAAATGCATTTAAATCCAAATAGATTACCTTAACTTTACAATCTATATACCTATATAATACATGTTTGTCGTACAAAATTATTTTTTCTTTTTAGTAGTCTGCTTATTACTTTTGCTTATGTTTTTATTTGAATTAGTGTTTTTTTTGCTACTTGTTTTTTTACTAGATGAAGTGCCTTTTGAAAAATTCTTGCCGGATTTGGACGAACTTTTAGCTTTATTCCCTGCGACTTCTACATTAATTTTTCTGCCGTTAAAACGCAAATCTTTCATTGCAAGAATATTTTCTTCCAAGCCTTTTTTTACTTCAACAAAGCTAAACTTTTCCAATATCTTAACATCAACAATGTCATCAGCTGAAATATTTGCCTTTGAAGTTACAAAGTTAAGTACATCTTTTTCGTTTGCACCGTCCATTTCGCCAAATGTAATAAAAAATCTGGTGGAATCGACTTTTTGTTCTTCTTTTACTTCTTTTTTCTTTTGACCTTTGCTTTCGGTCATTTGCATATAGCTGTTGCCGTCAATTACAACTGCAAGCAAATCAAGCGGAGTATAGTTTGTATCATTTTCCTTATTAAATTTATCCAATTCTCGCAATAAAAAATCTTTTGTATTTTCTCTGTTTTTATCAACGGTTTTAAATATATTAGATAGTTTTTTACTACCAAAATCCCTACTTGCCTGCATATTATCCATTTTTGTCATATTTGTTTTTGTTATCCTTTCAAAATTTTCTATTAGGTGCTTTTGTCCTTTTGTATAAAAAGTATAAGCCACACCTGTTTTTTTGGCTCTTGCTGTTCTGCCTATCCTGTGCACATAAAATTCTTCGTCAATCGGTGGGTCAAAGTTAAAAATTGCATCTATATCGCTAACGTCAATACCTCTTGCAACAACATCGGTTGCAACCAAAATATTGATTTCTCCCGCTCTGTAACGTTTCATAATTTTATCACGCTGACTTTGTTTTAAATCTCCGTGCAAACCTGCTGCTACATATCCAAATCCACAAAGGATTTCGGTAAGCTCGTCCACACGTTTTTTTGTATTGCAAAAACAAATACACCGTTTATAGTCATTTATATCTAAAATATCTGTTATAAATGGTATTTTATCTGCCTCTTTACACTTTATTGCTATCTGTTCGATTTTCGGTTTCTCCGCGTTTGCAGTTGCTTGTATACGCACAGGGTCAACCGAGTATGTATCAATCATTTCCAAAATCGGTTTAGGCATTGTAGCACTAAACATAGCAAGTTGCTTATATTTTGGACAGGCATTCAAAATCTTATCGATATCAGGTTTGAAGCCCATATCCAACATTTCGTCTGCCTCGTCTAGAGTCACACATTCGATATTGTGCAATTTTATAGTACGTCTTTCTATATGGTCAAGTGCTCTTCCCGGAGTTGCAATGATAATTTGAGGTTTTTTCCTTAAATTTGCAAGCTGTCTTTCTATATTTTGTCCGCCGTATACTGCACAAACGCGAACATTTTCGGTATACTTTAAAAACTTTTTAAATTCATTTGCTATTTGAATAACAAGTTCTCTTGTAGGGCAAAGTATCAATGTTTTTACATCTTTACTGTCTTTTGGCGTATTTGTTATAATTGGCAAAGCAAAAGCACAAGTCTTGCCTGTTCCCGTAGGTGCTTGCGCCACTATATCTCGTCCGTCCAACATTGCGGGGATAACTTGCGACTGAATTTGTGTGGGCTCGCTAAACCCCATATCACGAACAGCCTTTTTCAGTTCTTCCGCAATTTCAAAATTATTAAAATCTGTCATTTTTTCCTTTTATCAACTGTTTTTATCAGTTAATTTTAAATTAAATTTCTTTGCTAATATTTTAGCATCGTTACTGTTATACATCATATTTATTCATATCTGTGATTACCTTTAAAATTTTACTTTTAAAACTTATTTAACAACTACAAAAAATTTTAAACAAGCAATTTTTCGCTAATATTAATTAAGAGATTGCCATTTTGCAATCTCTTAATAAGTTATTACTTTCTTGGATTTTTGATATTAGCTTGAGCTGCTGCTAGGCGTGCGATAGGAACTCTGAATGGAGAGCAAGAAACATAATTCAAACCTACATTGTGGCAGAATTCGATAGTTGATGGGTCTCCACCATGCTCGCCGCAAATACCCAACTTGATATTTGGTCTTGTCTTTTTACCATTTTGAATAGCAAGTTCAACAAGTTTGCCTACACCTGTTTGGTCAAGTTTTGCAAACGGGTCAGATTCAAAAATCTTTCTGCTGTAGTACTCTTCCAAGAATTTACCTGCATCGTCACGAGAGAAACCGAAAGTCATTTGAGTCAAATCGTTTGTACCGAATGAGAAGAATTCAGCCTCTTGAGCAATTTCGTCAGCAGTAATTGCTGCTCTTGGAATTTCTATCATAGTACCTACCATAAAGTCAACTTTAACACCGTGAGATGCCATAACTTTTTCGGCAGTTTTTGTTACAACATTTTTAACATACTTAAGCTCTTTAACATCGCCGACAAGTGGAATCATAATTTCAGGTACAATATTTCCGCCCTTCTTTGTGTTAATTTCAATAGCAGCCTCGATAACAGCTTGAGTTTGCATTTCTGCAATTTCAGGATAAGTAATACTCAAACGGCAACCACGGTGACCTAGCATTGGATTCATCTCGTGCAACTCGTCGATTGTCTTTTTCAAATCTTCGAATTTCAAGCCCATTTCTTTTGCAAGAGCTTGAATTTCACTATCCTTATGTGGTACGAACTCGTGTAAAGGTGGGTCTAAGAATCTAATAGTAACAGGTCTGTCGCCCATTGCCTCGTACAAACCGATAAAGTCAGCTCTTTGCATTGGCAACAATTTGTTTAATGCTCTGCGTCTTTCGTCCTCGTTTTTAGAAACAATCATTTCACGCATTGCAGGGATTCTATCTTCAGCAAAGAACATGTGCTCTGTACGGCAAAGACCAATACCCTCCGCGCCGAACTCAACAGCTTGTTTTGCATCGTTTGGAGTATCTGCATTTGTTCTGATTTTTAAAGCTCTGCGGTGGTCAGCCCATTTCATAATTGTAGCAAACTCTCCGCTTACAGTTGCGTTTACAGTTGCAATCTTTTCGCCATATATGTTACCTGTGCTACCATCAATAGAAATAAAATCGTTTTGAGTATAAGTTTTGCCGCCGATAATTAATTTCTTTTCAGCCTCATTTACCACCAACTCTTGGCAACCTGCCACACAGCAAGCACCCATACCACGAGCTACAACGGCTGCGTGAGAAGTCATACCTCCGCGTGCGGTCATAATACCCTCTGCTGCGTACATACCCTCGATATCTTCAGGAGAAGTTTCAAGTCTTACCAAAACAACTTTTTCTCCTTTATTTGCTCTTTCCACTGCCTCTTCTGCAGAGAAAGCGATTTTACCGCAAGCAGCTCCAGGAGATGCAGGCAAACCTTTTGCAACAGGTTTTGCTTTTTTGATAACTTTTTCGTCAAAAGTAGGATGTAGTAAAGCATCTAATTGTTTTGGCTCTATCTTCAAAAGTGCCTCATCTGTTGAAATCATACCCTCTTCAACCAAATCACAAGCAATCTTTAGTGCAGCACGAGCTGTTCTCTTTCCGTTACGAGTTTGCAACATATACAATTTTCCTCTTTCGATAGTAAACTCCATATCTTGCATATCTTTGTAATGGTCTTCAAGTCTTCTTGCTATTTCAACAAATTGCTCATATACCTCTTTGTTTGTCTCGGCTAATTGGTCGATTGACATTGGAGTACGGATACCTGCAACAACGTCCTCGCCTTGAGCATTCATAAGATATTCGCCGTAAAGTTTCTTTTCGCCGGTAGAAGGGTTACGTGTAAATGCAACACCTGTTCCGGATGTGTTACCCATGTTGCCGAATACCATTGATTGTACGTTTACTGCTGTACCCCAATCGCTAGGGATATCGTTCATTCTTCTATAAACAATAGCACGTGGGTTATTCCAAGACCTGAAAACTGCCTTTACAGCGCCGATTAATTGGTCTTTAGGGTCTTGTGGGAAATCTATACCTTGGTCAGCCTTGAAATAAGCTTTGAATTTAGCAATCAACTCTTTCAAATCGTCTGCAGTAAGCTCTGTATCAAGGATTACGCCTTTTTCTGCTTTCAACTCATCAATCATTTTACCGAATGCTTCCTTACCTACACCGATAACAACGTCACTGTACATTTGAATAAATCTTCTGTAGCAGTCATATGCAAAACGTGGGTCTTGTGTAAGCTCAGCCAATCCCTCAACGCTGACATCGTTCAAACCTAGGTTAAGTATTGTATCCATCATACCCGGCATACTTGCTCTTGAGCCTGAACGAACAGATACAAGGAACGGATTCTTTTTATCTCCAAACTTTTTACCGGCCATTTTTTCTACTTCAGCCAATTTTTGAAAAATTTCGGCAATTATATCATCATTGATTATCTCGCCGTCATTATAATATTGTGTACATGCTTCGGTTGTAATAGTAAAACCTTGCGGTACAGGCATACCAAGTCTAGTCATTTCTGCCAAATTTGCACCTTTACCACCAAACAAAGCACGGTTGTTACCGTCTGCTTCCATAAATAAATAAACAAACTTCTTATTAGCCATTATGTCCTCCAAACAAATTAATCACTTATATATACTATCGTACACTATTTTACCATTTATTTCAAGTGTTTTTCTAATAAATATTAACTTTATTATAAAATAAAATATATTCTTCGAATGTTTTGAATTTTTTAGCCAAATTTTTACCTATTATATCAAAATAAATTTGTATAACGGCAATTATATCGTCCGTATCAAATGTTGCCTGAATATTTTTGTTTTCTTCAAAGCATTTAAGCAGAGTTAAACTACCCATAAGTAGCTTTTTAGCAGTACTATCGTAGCAATTACCGCACAAAAGCCCGCCTTTTAAATAACTATAGTAAAAATTATCATTATTGATTTCTCCGCAATTAAGGCATTTTAATGGCAATTTATATCCCAATAAATTTACTACATTATTCAAATATTTTGCAAAACTTATAAAATTATCTTTCGACTTATAACATATTTCATTTAAAAATTCAAGAGTCAAAACAGCCAATTTATCTCCAATTTCTCTATCATCTGCAACTTTATCCAAAATTTCCACACTGCACAATGCAGGATAGTACTTATCAATATCCGTCCATATACCATAAAAGCTATCTATCAAATCGCAACCTATAACATTGTTATAACCGTTTTTACCTGTTAAATAGTATTTACCAAAACAAAGCAAAGCCCCGGCATACTTGAGCTTTGCTTTAGATTTTTTTACTCCTCTTAATAAACAAGTAATTTTACCCTCGCCAAAGGCATAAAGGGTAACCAACTTATCATTATCTTTATAGTCAATGCTTTTTATACAAAGGCAATCAAGGGTTTTCTCCTTTTCCATGGTCTTTGTCCTGCTCCTCACCCAAAGCCTTGTACAACATATAAAGTCCCGGGTCGCCTGTTTTTGTAAATTGTTGCCAAATTCTTTCTTTGATATCCATAAGTCCCTCCGATAAAAGTATTGACTGATATGGATAAATTAATACAAAAAATTCAACTTTTAAAATGCAATTTTTTACTCATAAAAATTGCATTTATTATATTACCTTAATTGACAAATTTAATAAATTAATGCCGATTTTCGCAAGGTTTTAATACATACATTTCTAACACATACATTTAAAATATTATATATAATTAAATATCTTTAATATTGTATCCCAATTCGTTAAGTAGTTGTTCGCTGTCCCTCCAATCATCCTTAACCCTTACCCAAAGATTTAAAAATACTTTGCTGTCAAGCAACTTTTCGATATCTTGCCTTGCGGTAGTTCCTATTTTTTTGAGCATAGCACCGCCCTTGCCTATAATTATAGGTTTATGTGCTTTTTTCTCACACACTATATCCGCATCGATATCAATCAAATTATCATCGCGTTCCTTGAACAAATTTATATTTACGGCAACACCGTAAGGAACTTCTTCTCCCAAAAACTTCATCGCTTTTTCGCGAATAATTTCCGCAACCATAAATCTGACCGATTTATCGGTTATCATATCTTCGGGATAAAACTGCACGCCTTCTTTCAAATTTTCTTGTATTCTTTCCTTTAAAATATCAAGTTTTTTGCCTTTCATTGCGGATATAGGTATAATACTATCAATACCCTCGATATCTTTTAAAGTATCTATCATTCCAAGTACTTTTTCCTTATCGGCAACATCCATCTTATTAATTACTACAATAAAAGGTGTTGCAGCCGCAGCATATTGTTTAATTAGCTTTAGGTCATTTTCGTCTATATTTTTTTCGCCGTTTATAACGTAAATAACGATATCCACGCCATCCAAAGCGGACTCGACATTTTTCATCATAAACTTGGAAAGCTCATTTTTGGCTTTATGTATACCTGGAGTATCAATAAATACCGCTTGATAGTTATCCCCGTTCATAATACCTATAATTTTATCTCGCGTAGTTTGAGGACGCCAAGATACTATAGCAACCTGCTCCCCAACCAAAGCATTTAACAATGTAGATTTACCTACATTTGCCTTACCTATAATCGTAACAAAACCCGATTTAAACATATTATATTCCTTTTTATTTTTATTAATTTAGTCTCTGAAAAACTTTGCGATTTGCAAAATTTCGTCTTCTTTAGCTCGCATAACTTTTCGCATATCTTCTTCTATGTGGTCATACCCTAACAAATGTAGCAAGCCATGTGTAATTAAAAATGCAAGTTCTCTTTGCTCCGAATGTCCGTATTCAACTGCTTGTTCAGCCATAATCTCACGACAAACTATAATCTCGCCTATGTACAATGTATTATTTTCGGGAGATAGCATATCAATATAATTTTTTTTGTCAAACGGAAAAATTATATTATCAAGTGCAGGATAACTAAGCACATCGGTAGGCTTGTCCACTTGTCTTGTGGTCAAATTAAGTTGATGTATTTCTCTCATATCAACCATTGAAATTTCAACACTGACAGCGTTGGTTTTTATTCCGTGTAACTTGCAAACAGTCCTAAAAACTTTTTTTGCGACCTTTTGCTCCTCTTTTGTAAATTCGTAAAGCTCTAACATATAACCTCTCTTAAGTGTACTAAAAAATGCCTATTTCTTTTTATTGTAATCAATACGTTTGTGATATACACCCGGTACAACTTTACAAATAGCAGCTGCAATCTTTTTCAAATCGGAAAAAGTAATTTCAGAATTTTCAAATTGATGGTCAGCAATTTTTTCTTTTATAACATTTTCCACAATCGATTTAAGTTCATCCATATTTGCCGTATTTCTTGAACGAGTTATAGCCTCTACAACGTCGGAAATCATAACTATTGCCGCAATCTTGGATGTCGGTCTAGGTCCCTCATACATATATAGCTTATCATTTACAGTACCCTCTGTAAGCAATTTAGCTTTATTATGGAAGTACTTAACAGTTGTCGTACCATGATGCTCTAATGCAACATTTGCAATTTCGTCAGGTAAATGTGCTTTTTTAAGCATATCATATCCTATTTTTGTATGCGACATAATCATTTTAGCACTGTGCATAGGTATCAAATCGTCGTGCGGGTTGTAGCCTTGTTGATTTTCGGTAAAAAACTCCGGAGCACTCAATTTGCCTATATCGTGATAAATACCGCACGCTTTTGCTAGATAAGGATTTTCTCCTACTGCTATAGCACATGCCTCAGCCAAGTTAGAAACAATAATGCAATGGTTAAATGTGCCAGGCGCTTCATTTGACAATCTTTGCAATAAAGGTCTTGCTAAACTACATATTTCCGCAAGTTTGAAGTTTGTCCATATATTGAAAATTTGCTCGTATAATGGAATTAAGGAAGTAAATATAATTATCGCAATAAATCCGCCTAAAATCGAATAGGTGTAAGATAATAACAAGTACTGTAAATCCGTTGAAACTATCATAGCAAGCAATACTATTGGTAGCGATGCAACTAAGTTAATCGCAGCGGCGCCCCACATCAGTTTGAAACGAGAATAATTCCTACGAATCAAAAACATAATCAACAATACTCTTATCATAGATACAATAAGCGAAACAGTTATCTCATAGAAAGTGTTTGATAGCTCGCCTACCATACCATAATCCATTACAGAATATGATAAAAGCAATGTAGAAATAGTAACTACAAGTCCCATAAATCCTGTCCTACCGCCTATCATAATGCTAAGTATAATAGGTAAAACCGCAAGCGGCGAGCAATAAGGACTAATCAAATGGCTGAACAGTTGACAACTAACCACGGTAATTACAAGTGTTACGCCAATCATTATAAGCTTTTTGTAAGATTTGTCTTTGGACATATAAGTATAATACTCATAAAACATAATCATTGCAATGAAATACACCGCAACAATAATAAGTACATCTACCCATTTTGTATAGAGCACACTAATACTCCATGTATATGTCGTAGCTGCGGAAATAGCAAGCAAACAGCTTATTATAATAATACTACCTATTACAATAAGTTGCTGAACCCATTCCTTATGCAAAATTTCCATAGTGTTCTCATTTTTATTTTTTTTCTTTTTTATCGGATATCCCGCCCTTGTTCTTTCCATCGTTTTCTCCTAATTTTAATATCGGAAATTGTTGTTTATTATTTATCGGTCTCAATTTCTTTTTTGTAAAAATCGTCATAAGCTTTAACAATTTTCATTACAAGCTCATGTCTTACGACGTCTTTTTCATTAAAATAATTGATTGAAATATCTTCTATCCCATTTAATATGTGACTCACTTCAATAAGTCCGCTTTTTTTACCGTAAGGCAAATCGATTTGCGTAATGTCGCCTGTTACCACAACCTTGCTACCCTCGCCGATTCGAGTCAAAAACATTTTCATTTGCTCGCGTGTGGTGTTTTGGGCTTCGTCCAAAATGATAAAGGAATTGGAAATTGTCCTACCTCTCATATACGCAAGCGGTGCAACTTCTATCACTCCCTTTTCTATTAGCCTATTATAAACTTCAAGCCCCAACATTTCACTTAAAGCATCAAATAACGGTTTCAAATACGGGTCAACTTTTTGTCCTAAATCGCCGGGTAAAAACCCAAGCTTCTCGCCCGCTTCGACGGCAGGTCTCGTCAAAACGATTTTTTCCACCTGCTTTGCTTTATAAAAGCTGACTGCCATAGCAACCGCAAGATAGGTTTTTCCCGTACCCGCAGGACCAATTCCAAAAGTCAACGAGTTTTTCTTTATAGCCTGCAAATATTTTGCTTGATTAATACTTTTAGGTTTTATAGGTTTACCTTTATTGGTATATGCAACGGCATCTGTCATACTCTCAATATTTTCGAATTCACCGTTTAACACCAAATCGGTTACCAAACGCAAAGTGGTTTTGTTTATACTTTCTCCTTTTTCCACCTTATCTAGCAAAGCGGCAATAATCTCTTCCAATTTGTTTCTGTTTGTTTCCTCTCCTATAACTTTCAAGCCGTTTGTATCACGCACAACACTTATTCCAAGTCGTTTGGAAAGATATTTTATATTGCTGTCATATTCTCCGAACACTTCCCTTAGCTGTTCTGTTGTATAATCATTAAAATTAATAATAATGTCCTCCGTTATCTAATCTTTGTTCTGTCTCGTAAAAGATATCCAAATATTTAACACCTTCTACTTCTTTTATTTCATAGTTTTTGGAAAGCAATCTGCAATCATTTTGCATTGCAGCCATAAACTCGCTGTCAAATTTGCTTTTTAAACTTTCTATGTATGCGTTTTGTTCGATTTCCACCCTTTGCATTTCAAAATATTCATAAGTGACAACCCTTATAGGCAACACCCCGAACAATTTAATTTCCGTAGTACGCAAATCGTAAAATTCGTAAGGCGGTTTACCTGCTTTTAATATGTCAAGCGTATTAAATCCCAAGCATCTTTTTACCACAGACTTACCTGTCTTTATAAAGGTATAATTTTGTTTAGGTACTAAAAAGCGTTTATGAGTATAAACTTTCCCGTACACTTCGCCATCTGCTGCAACTTCTATCCTATCGCCGTTTTCCTCTCCATCGGACGGAGTGTTATCCGCAATATGATATCCGCCAATCAAAATGTCTCCTGCTTTTACCCTTTCACCCACTTTAACTTCACTTGTACCCGAGCGGACAATAACTCGTGTAACAACACCATCGTAGTCAGAAATTAAGTCTTTTTGGTTTTCGGTCACTTTTGGTGGCTCGCTGGCAACGATTTTTACCATTAAGGAAAATCCCTCTATATAACAAGTTGCAAAACTGACCTCTTCTACATTTGTCAAAATCAAATTTTCGATTGCTTTTAAATCTATTTTGTTTTTTGCAACAATTCCGCCATAATTATTTTCTTTTAAAAAAGTATGCACTTTATTGGCGTAAATATCATTTTGAGCATCTACTTGTATATTGTAAACAAAAGCGGTCGATGCAAATAAAAATATAAGACAAATCGTCGCTGCAATCATATACGGCAAATGCTTGTAAGTGTTGTGCAAAATTTTTAACAAGCCGCCATTGTCTTTGATTTCAAGTTGAATGCTGTATACGTCAGCAAATTTTTTCACAACTTTAAAATCGTTATGTTTTATCCAAAAGACGCTCTTATCTTCTGACACCAAGTCATAAATGGCAATGTTTTCGTCTTTTAGCTTATTGATAAACCTTGTGCGGTTACTACCTGCTGCAACTACTTTTATTTTGGATAAAATCATAGCTCCACCGCCTTAAAATTATCCAATTTGCCTGTCACAATCAACAGTCCGTTTTGCAACTCTTTTATTACAAAATCACTACCGTCAAATTCAAGTTTTGTCTTGCCTGCACGCACCTCTATATGTTCTTTACTCTGATAAATAATATTTTTAAAATCTTCGACAATAAAGCCACTGTTGACAATAGTAATTTTGTAGCTTAACTTTTCTTTTACTGTTTTACAAATATCATCAAAATACGCCATAAACACCTCGCTTTTTATATTCTATGTTTTGGTATATTCGATTATACGTTTTACAGTATGATTATATATTATATTATTAAAATTATTATTCTTCGTCGTTCGGCGGAATTTTGATATTTGTTGCGGACACAGCATCTGAATATTCGGCAGCCCAATCCGGTTCTGTCATGCCATCGTCGTTAAATGTTACAGTGGTTTCCCCAAGCGGAGGAGGTGGCACTAAATCTTCCACTTGTACCTTATAGTCTTGAGTTTCATCCTCTGTACTAACAGGAGCATTCTTATCCGTATCCGATTGCTCAGCGTTTGCTTTACCTGCTTCTATAGCTTCGTTCACTGTCGCCTTTTGCTGTTTTAAATTACGAGTTTCCTCAATGGAAAGCGGCGTAAATTTAACCATATTACCTTGCCATTTAAAGCTTATAGTACCACACGCACCGCTACGGTGTTTAACAATATGCAAATTGATAATATCTTCCACACTGCCTTCGCCAAGCTTTTGTTTAACAAGAAAGTATACTTGGTCGGCATCTTGCTCGATAGCTCCAGACTCTCTAAGGTCGGACATTTTAGGGTCGCCGTCATCACGTTTTTCCAAATCACGCGAGGTTTGAGATAGTGCAAATACAGGCACGTCAAGCTCTTTTGCCATAATCTTTAAGCTACGCGAAATTTCGGTAACCTCTTGTTGTATACTTTGCCTGGATGTATGTGCCTTAAGCAGTTGCAAATAGTCGATTACAACAAAATCAAGCCTTTTTTTCATTTGTTTAAGCCTACGGCATTTACTCATAATTTGCTCGGGGGTTGTACTTGCCGTATCGTCAATGTAAACATTGGATTGTTCAAGAATTTTCTTTGCTTGCCACAATCTTTTAAACTCATCAGCAGATGCGCCTGACACTACACTTTCGTGAGGCACACTTGCCATTGTAAGCAAAATTCTTTGAGTAAGTTCACTCATACTCATTTCCAAGTTGAATACAGCAACAACTTTCTCCGGCTCATTTTTTGCGATATTACAAACAATGTTCATTGCAAAAGATGTTTTACCGCAACCGGGACGTGCCGCCAAGACAATCATTTGACCGCCTTTATAACCGTTTGTAATCTTATCCAAATTTTTAAAGTGCGACAACTGACCTTTATTGCAATCGGGATTGATTAGCACGTCTTCATAGCCTTTCAAAACTTGATTGATAGTACTGTTTACATGCATCAAATCTTTGTTTTCTTGATTATCGGATATATCGAAAATCGTTTTTTCCGCAAAAGCTAGTGCCATTTCCGCATCGTCGCTTTTGTATGTATTTTCGGAAATTTTATTGGACGCATTTATAATTGTCCTCAACATTCCGTTTTTCTTTACAATGTTAAAATAATACCTATAGTTAGCCGAGGACGGAATTGCATCCGTAAGCTCGGTAAGGTATGACATACCACCGACTTTTTGCAAATTGTCGGTAGTGCTTACATTGCCATACTTATCTTTTTCGGTTGATTTTGAAAGTTTGTCCGATAAAGTTATGATATCTACAGGTTTACCCTCACGTTGCAAATCATACATAGCGTTGAAAATCAACCTATGAGAATTCATATAAAAATCTTTTTCGTTAAGTTCACTTAAAATTTCGGTTGTGACTTCGTCATCAATCATCATGCTGCCCAAAAGCGATTGCTCTGCTTCCAAATTGTTAGGCATTATTTTAGGATTTTTTATTTCACTCATTTTTCTCCCCTTGCACACTCTTTTAATTGTTCCAAAGTATCTTTAAATTCTTTCATTGCTATATCAAAAGTCTTTTTGTCCTCCAAATTTACGCCCGCAACTTTTAGTATTTCAGACGGAGGCATACTGCCGCCCAAACTCAAAAACTTTTTATAGCTTTCCACATTTTTATCGTCATTTAATATACCGTTTGCAATAACTACAGCAGAAGTAATTCCCGTAGCGTATTTATAAACGTAAAAGCTGTTATAAAAATGTGGTATTCTTGCCCACTCGTAAGCAATCAAGCCGTCATCCAATGTGGACGATTTGTAATACTTATCATTCAACTTTTTATATTCATTACACAAAAATTCCGCCGTCAAAGCTTCGCCTTGCTCGTAAGCATTGTGGCAAATCATTTCAAACTCTGCAAATTGAGTTTGTCTGAACAAAGTTGTTCTGAACATATCCAAATAATAGGATAACAAATATTTTTTTTCATTACCTTCCGCTTTTGCAATCATATATTTTAAAAGCAATATTTCATTTACCGTACTTGCAACTTCGGCTACGAAAATTTCATACCCAGCTTTTTCATAAGGCAGGCTTGAATTTGAATAATAGCTGTGCATAGCGTGACCCAACTCATGCGCGATAGTAAATACATCGTGTGTTACACCACTAAAATTAAGTAACACATAAGGATGTACCCCATAGCATCCCCACGAATAAGCTCCGCTACGTTTACCTGTATTTTCGTAAACATCTATCCATTTATCGGCAAAAGCACTGTCTAGTAACTTCGCATAATTTTTACCAAGCGGCTCAAGTGCTTTTTTAACAATTTCCACTGCATCTTCATATTTATACAAGTGCTCTACTTCGTCCACGATAGGAGTATGCATATCCCACATAGCAAGTTTTGTATAGCCCAACTCTTTTTTACGCAACGCCAAATAATTATGCAACAATTTTATGTTTTTATCAACGCTATCGGTCAAATTTTTATAGATTATCGCAGGCACGTTTTCGTTAAACATTGCTTTATCTATGCTGCTGTTATATCCGCGTACTTTAGCAAAAAAACAATTCTTTTTTACATTTCCCGCATAAATACTTGCGATTGTATTTATCATTTTTTTATAAGCACCAAACATATTGTTGTAAGCAGTTCTTCTAACCTTTCTGTCATTTGACTGCAAAAGCATACTGTATGTGCCGTGTGTTAACTTGATTTTTTCTCCCTCAAACTTTACTTCTCCAAAATCGACATCTACATTGTCAAACATATTGAATGCCGCCTTAAAGTTATCGGTAAACGAGGACATATTGCTAAGTAATTTTTCCTCCGTTTCGCTTAAAATATGCTTTTTCTCGCGAATTACGCTTTCAAAATAACAAGAATGATTTACAAAATCTTTATCCGCTATAAAGCTATTAAGTTGCTCGTCACTCAATTTTGTAATTTCAGGTGTTATAAAACTCGAACTTACCGAATAGTCAACCAAAATCCTCTCCGCCTTGTCGGTAAGAGCTTGATACTTGGCAACAGCAGAGTCCTCGTCCATTTTCATTTTTGAGTAAACGTAAATTTTCTCCAATTTTTGAGACACTGACGAATTTAATTGCAAACATTGCAAAATATCAGCTTTGTTATCAAGTTTGCCCGCAAAATTAGCAATTTCCTTTACCCCAATTTGTATTTCGTTATATAGTTTATCCCACTCTTCTCCGTCCGCTACAATATCGGAAAGCTTCCATTTGTATTTGTCGTCAATTTCATTTCTTAGCATATCTCTCTCCCGAAAAAATATATTCACAATTAATTATGCCTAAAATAATTATCAATAGTCATAATTATTTTGATTTCCTTAAACATTTTACTGCCCGTATCAACGGATAATTTGTAAATGTTATCTTTAACCAATCCGATAAACTCGTCGAAATAGTAAATTTTAAGTCTGTCAACGCCTTCCAAATAAGCTATTTTTTCGTACAAACTCAAAATACTTTCCGCAAAATTTTTGCCTTTTAATTTTAGTTCTTTGTTTATAACCTCGGTCAGTTGTGGCAAGCCTGCATAAATTTCGCCAAAAATATGTGCAAGCTCTACATACAAATCGTCGTTTAAGTCACAAAGTCCGTACCCGAAAGGCGATTTGTTTGACACATCGATAAAATAATTTTGTCCCACATATCCTCTTAGTAGCTTTAAACCGTCAAGGTAACCGATTTGTATTGCTCGCTCTGTTGACTGCGAAGTAAAATTCATAACTCTGCCCGGTTTTTCGCTGGGTTTGATATAAAAAACTTGGCTATTTTTATCTTTTGGATATTTTTTTGGTATTGAGCTTTTTGTTTCGATTGCAACAATATCCTTATAGCCTTTATCGAGCAACATATTTATAGGCATATTGTCATAAACACCGCCGTCAATAAATTCCTGCCCATCCACAACAGTCTTTTTAAACCCGGGGAAAGATGCCGATGCCATAACATAGTCAGCAACTTTATCTTTTGCCATATCCTCCACAAAAATTGACAATGGTTGTTTTTCTGTTACGGAATATGTCATAATTCCAAAGTCAATGCCCGAATCCCTAAGCAAATCCTCATCAATATTGGCCTTAATCAAATTTTTAATTTTTGTAGTATCCAAACCGCCTTGACCGATAATCTTTTTGACATAGTTGTAAAAATATCTTATGGTCTCCTGGTCGAAATTTTTGTTTACCACATTTTCGCCATAGTTGTTGTTTATGTCAAGTACATTAGCAAAGTCGATTTCACGCCAAATTTTCATACTGTCTTCAAACCTGTTTTGTGCTACCATAACGCCGTTAAGTGCGCCAACGGAAGTCCCTGCAACGCCATCAAATTTATAACCTGCCTCAAAAAGTGCTTTTAATACTCCTGCTTGATAAGCACCTCTTGCGCCGCCGCCCTCCAAAACAAGTCCCAATCTCTTTTGATTTTCCACTAACGCTTTCTCCTAACGTAAAATTTTGACTTTGCAAACAAATCTGCATTTTATACTCCTACATTTTAACATTATTTTTAAATTTTGTAAAGTATTATTTTTAAATATAATATTATTAAAGAAAAACGATTGCGTGGTACAGATATAATTTATTACTAAAAATCACTAACAAAAACATATTTATTTTTTTTAAAATGTTCGACAAATAACAAATAGTATCGATTTTCATAAGGTTTTATGTGTTTTCCATTTATTCTCATATAAGTAGAAATATATTTCAAACAAAAAAATGACCTTTTGTAAATAAAAAGTCATTTTTTTAATTGTTATTGTTTTTTGTTGTACATATTTTGAAATTCGTCTAAAATAGTGTTTTTACTATCTCTTACACAATTTATAATATCTATCATTTTATTTTCGGAATCTTTTAAAAGTTCCATAAGCGAATCCATTGTTTCGTATATCATTCTGTCACTTTGCTCTTTTGCATCGTCAATAATTTGATTTGCTTCGTATTTAGCTTGTTTGGTTAGCTCCGATTCGTCCAAAATTTTATTTGCTTTTGCTTTGGCATCGCTAATCAAATGACTAGCATAGTCCTCCGCCTCCCTCATTATATTTTCCTTTTCGGTCAATATTATTTGAGCTTCCTTTATCTCTTGTGGCAAAAGAGACTTTAATGTCAAAATATAATCCATACATTTTCCCTCGTCAATATATCTGTTACCTCCGAGCATAGAACGTCTGGAATCTTTTATTTCACTTTCAAGTTCATTCAAAATTTTTACAAAATCATTCATATTTTATCCTCCTTATCTCTTCTGTCACGTCATCTGTCAAAAAGTTTTTTATATTAGTAAAATCATTATCTGATTCATTTTTTTTGTTACTTTTTATTATATCTCTTACTTTTGTACTGCTTATATTTAAATATTCACTACTGCTTGCAATAAAATGAGTGTTGATACCGCAGTGCTTATAATTATATACTGCCATCTCTGTTTCAAAAGCATAGTCCATATTATTTCGAAATCCGCGAATAATAACGTCGATATTATTACTTATGCAAAAATCGCTAACCATACCATTACTGCCAATTACTTGCACATTTTCAAGTCCTTGAATTGCAATTTTACACAGCTTTACACGTGTTTGTAAATCAAAAAAATGTGCTTTTTCCTCATTATTAAAAACACCGACAATTACGCTGTACCCCATATCCAATGCTTTTTTTATAATATCTATATGCCCTATTGTAATTGGGTCAAACGAGCCGCTAATCAAACACCTTTTCATTATTCCGCCTCGTAAATATCTATTGCTGTAATGCCATATTTTTTGGATTTTATTATCTTATAGCCGTCTACATTTTTATCAAAATCTTTTTCGTACAAACTCTCAAAAATTACTATCCCACTAGGTGCTAAAACATTGTTTGCCTTAATTGTATCTAGAATTTTTTTAATATCTTTAAAATTGTACGGTGGGTCTAAAAATATTATATCGAAATCGCTGTTTTTAAGCCTAGTCAAAGCGTACTCAAAGTCTCCAAAGATTACTTGAGCCTCTTCCTTTAACATTTGCAAATTTTGCTTTATCAAACTTATGCTTTCTTTACTATTGTCAACAAAAACAACTTTTTCCGCACCGCGACTGATTGCCTCAATACCTATGGCACCGCTACCCGCAAATAAATCAAGAAATTTAGAGCCGATAACATCGTTTTGTATTATATTAAATATTGATTCTTTAACCATATCGGTCGTAGGTCTGACATCGCTGTTTTTAGGCGAATATAAAAGTCTGCTCCTATGTTTTCCCGCTACTACTCTCATTTTACCTCACAAAAATTTTATCCATTTTAATATCGTGACTTTCCGTTACTATCTCATCCAAAACTTGTTCTTTAAATGCCACGGCAACTTTTTTGCAATTAGGAAACTTAGCAAAAAATCTATCGTAATATCCTTTACCTTTCCCCAATCTATTACCATGCTTGTCCACTGCAAGCACAGGAACAAAACAAAGGTCAATGTTGGTTTGAACACTCTCTCCAATCGGCTCTAAAATACCAAAAGTTCCTTTTTGCAACGGACAAGGGAACTTTACAAGTTCTATTTCATCCCCGCAAACTCTAGGCAAATAGCATTGTTTACCAAACGAAGTGGTAAATTCAAACAGCCAATCTATATTTACCTCCGTTATCATAGCCTTATACAACAAAATATGGCTATGCTCGTTAATTATCCTGCTGTTTATAATATCGCTTACTATCATTTGACTTTTAAAACTGCGGTCAAAATAGCTCATATTATTCAATTTTTCTCGTACTATAGCCCGTTGTTCCGCTTTAGTCAATGTACACATATTCAAATCTTCCTTTTAATGCTGTCATTAGCTCGTATTTAGAGATATTCATGATTTGTGCTCTGTTATCAAAGGACAAATTTTCAGTATCGTAAACTACTATTTTATCCCCTACTTTTGCCGAAATATCAGAGATGTCTATAATGAACGAATCCATACTTATTTTACCGATAACCTTACAAAAATCGGCATTAAATGCCATTTTTTGTCCGCAAAACCGCCTTATTATCCCGTCAAAATATCCACCATCGCAAACAGCGATTTTAAGTGGTTTATCGGCAACAAATTCCCCATCATATCCAATACATTCGCCACGTTTTATATCTTTTATTTGCAATATTTCGGATGTAACACCTATTGCATTGTCATATAATCCAATACCAAGTCTTACCATATTGCTATCAATAATATGACTGCAATTTTTGTAGTTCGTCGCAAAAATATGTGTCAATATTTCCCTATTAAACTTTTTTACGATATCTACGCTTTGATTAAATTTTTCCAGCTGACTGTCCGTCAATATTCTATTTGCGGAATAGATATGCGAGTATACTCCTTCAATATCTTTTGCATCCATTATTTTAAGCAGCTCTAACAAGTTATCTTTGCCTTTTACACCGCACCTATTCATACCACTGTCAACTGCAATGTGATATTTTAAACCTTTAACATAGTTGTCGGGTATACTTATTGATGATGTTATATTATATTTTTTGCAAACCGAATACTCATTTTTATTAAACGACAATGACAAAATAGGCTTGTTTATACCCATACTTCTAAGCTTTACTCCTTCCAAAACATTTGCAACTGCAAAACCGCAAACATAGTCTTGGATATAGGATGCAATAAGCATACCATTGTTATAACAGTTAGCTTTTACAACTGCCATAACCTCTGCCCCACAATGTAATTTTGCTTGTTCTATATTATTTTTAATTTGATTTATATCAATATACTTTGTTAAAATAATTACACCCCTAAATTATTAGCTTTCGGATATACATATTTTATTCACAAAGCAATATTTTTGTTATTATATAAATTAAATTATCGAATTTTCAAGCACTTTTATATTATTTTTTTCTATCACTGCCATAGCTTTTTGTATGTCGGATACTTTAAGCATTATTATTGCCTTTTTCGCCTCTGTTCTTGCATAGGAATATAAGTATTCGATTTCAACGCCGCCTATATACAAAAGTTCTAACACTTCGGATAATCCGCCTGCTCTATCTTCTACCTCAATACCAATCAAATCGGAACTAGTAACTGTAAAACCTGCCTCACGCAAAACTTTGACTGCTTTGGAATTATCACGTGTAATTGCACGTAAAATACCAAACTCCTTAGTATCCGCAATGCTCATAGATACCAAATCGATTTTGTTATCTGCTAAAACTTTTGCAAAATCGCCTACTCTGCCTTTACGGTTTTCCAAAAAAACTGCAATTTGATTAACTAACATATTTATCTCCCCTTATACTTAATTAGTTTTTTTACGATTATCGATTATACGCTTTGCTTTACCTTCGCTTCTACTCAAACTGTTAGGACTTACCAAAGTAATTTTTGCACTTATTCCAAGGTTAGAAGTCATTTCATGCTCGATTTCTTTCTTTAAAGCTTGAAGTTTACCTACTTCGTCGCTAAAATATGATTCGCTAATTTCTATTTGAATTTCAAAAGTATCCAAAGCACCAACTCTGTCAACAATAATTTGATAATGCGGAGAAATCCTATCTCCTATATTAAATAATACGCTTTCTATTTGAGACGGGAACACATTTACGCCACGTATGATAAGCATATCGTCTGTTCTGCCTGTTACTCTGTTCATACGAACAAGTGTTCTGCCACATTTACATTCGCCCAATTTAAAGCTGGTAATATCTCTTGTTCTATACCTAATAAGAGGAATACCCTCTTTCGTAAGCGTAGTAATAACAAGCTCACCCTTTTCGCCAAAAGGTACAGGCTCCAATGTATCAGGGTCAACAATTTCAGGGAAGAAATGGTCCTCATTGATATGAAGTCCGTCTTGCTCCTCACACTCCATAGCAACACCCGGTCCCATAATTTCGCTTAAACCATAAATATCGTAAGCTTTGATTTGCAATCTTTTTTCAATATCGCGACGCATTTCGTCAGACCAAGGCTCTGCACCGAATATGCCGCGTTTTAACTTAAATTGACTTCTATCCGTAAAGCCCTCTTTAGCCATAGCCTCGCTTAAATAAATTGCATAAGATGGTGTACAGCATAGTGTATCCGCACCGAAATCTCTCATCAACTGTAACTGTCTTAAAGTATTACCGCTTGAGGTAGGCACTGTAAGTGCACCCAATCTTTGGCTACCGTCATGTAATCCCAAACCGCCTGTAAACAACCCGTATCCGAATGACACTTGTACAACGGAATTATTATCTGCACCTGTCATACTCAAACATCTTGCAGCCATATCCGCCCAAACATCCAAATCGTTTTGTGTGTATCCCACAACTGTCAATTTACCCGTAGTACCGCTTGAGGCATGCACCCTTACGATTTCGCTTTGAGGAGCGCTGAAAAAATTAAACGGATAGCTCTCCCTTAAATCGTGCTTTACAGTAAACGGCAATTTAGTAATATCGTCAATAGATTTTATATCTTCAGGCTTTACACCTGCAGCATCCATCTTTTTACGGTAAATTTCCACATTGTCATACACTTTTTTTACAACTTTTACAAGCCTTTCGCTTTGAACTTTTTTAAGTTCTTCTCTACTCAAATATTGCATATTGTCGCTATACATAATCTTGTCCTCCGAGTTGTTTAGCTATTGATTAAATTTTATTATTTGGCATTAAAACCTTTTTCTATTGCCATTAAGTTGATATCCAAAAATCTTGCGGGAACAGTCATCTTAACTGCCTCGATAATATCTTCGTATTTAAAGCCCAAATTTTTTGCAAGTGCACCAAGCATAATCACATTGGCAACTTTAACATTACCGCATTCGTGTGCCAATTCCGCAGCATTTATAAACAATGTGTTTTTGCAAATTTCTTGCAACTTTTGTTTTATATCATTAGGATATTCCATAGCTCCCGTAATAACAGGCATTGGCATAATTTCTTGCTCGTTTACAACCATCATACCGTCCTTTTTAAGGTAATGCCGCCACCTTAACGCTTCCAATTTTTCAAAAGCGATTATGATATCCGCATCGCCTACGGCAACTATAGGGCTAAGTATATTGTTTCCTACTCTTACATGAGTAACAACACTGCCGCCTCTTTGGCTCATACCATGAACTTCCGACAATTTACAGTCTTGACCTGTAAGTACAGCATAATTACCCAAAACTCTTGATGCCAAAAGCGTACCTTGTCCACCAACTCCAACTATCAAAATATTAGCCATTAGTTTTTACCTCCCAACTTTATAGCATCAAACTTGCACATTTGCAAGCATACTCCGCACCCAACACATTGGTCGGCTTTAATGCTGAAAACTTTGTCCTTGGTCATCATTATAGCAGGACAACCTATTTTCATACACATACCGCATTTTTTGCATTTGTCATTGTCTATGTAATAAGGTGTTTTTACTTCCTTAGTCAAAAGTACACAAGGTTTTCTTGCAATAATTACGCTTACTTCGTCCTTTGCAAGTTCTTCTTTTATCGCTTTTTCAACGGCAACCATATCATAGGCGTCTACAGTTTGAACGCTGTTTACACCACAAGCCCTTACAACTTTTTCCAAATCAAGTTGATGTGTAACTTGGTCACGAATCGTTCTGCCTGTAGCAGGATTAGGTTGATGTCCCGTCATACCCGTAGTTGAATTATCAAGTATAATAATTGTACTGCTGCCTTGATTGTAAACAGCATCCACAACACCTGTTATACCGCTATGAACAAAAGTGGAGTCGCCTATAACTGCAACTGTTTTTTTGGATTGCTCTCTGCCAAGTGCCTTATCCACACCATGACACATACCAATACTTGCACCCATACATACAACTGTATCTACCGCATTTAATGGTTGACCTGCACCCAAAGTGTAGCAACCTATATCGGCAGTAACCATCAATTTTAATTTTTTCAAAACGTAAAACACGCTTCTGTGAGGGCAACCCGGACACATAACAGGCGGTCTTACAGGCAAAGTTGTATCCGCAACAGGGATAGGCTCGCCAAGCATTTTGTTTTTGATTAACGCAACAGAAAACTCCCCTTGGATAGAAAAAATTTCTTTTCCTATACACTCGATTCCTTGAGCTTTTATTTGAGTTTCAAAAATAGGTTCCAATTCCTCTATTACATACAATTTTTCCACTTTACCAGCGAACTCTTTTATCATTTCCATAGGCAAAGGATTTACCATCCCAAGCTTTAAAATACTTGCATCAGGCAAAGCCTCCTCAGCATATTTTGCAACAACACCGCTACAAATAATACCGATTTTCGTAGACTTATATGTAATTTTATTGATAGACATACTGTTTGCATCCACAGCAAGTTTTTTAATTCTCTCTTCCACAACCTTGTGTCTGCCTACTGCCATTGCAGGCATCATTGCATATTTGGTAATATCTTTTACATAAGGTTTAACTCCAACCTCGTTTCGCTCCTCAAGCTCAACAAACGATTGAGAGTGCGAAACTCTTGTAGTGCTTCTTAACATAACAGGAGTATCATATTTTTCGCTCATTTCAAAAGCAAGTTTTGTAAACTCCTTTGCCTCGCTCGAGTCACTCGGCTCAAGCATAGGTATACTGTTTGCTATTGCATAATATCTGCTGTCTTGCTCATTTTGTGAGCTGTGCATACCGGGGTCGTCCGCAACTACAAGCACCAAACCTCCGTTAACACCTGTATATGCAAGTGTAAACAATGGGTCCGCAGCCACATTTACACCAACATGTTTCATACAAACTATGCTTCTTGCTCCTACAACGCTTGCACCTATTGCAACTTCAAGTGCAACTTTTTCGTTCGGCGACCACTCCGCATAAATTTCTTTATACTTTGCTATTGCCTCAGTTATTTCCGTACTCGGTGTACCCGGATATGCAGTACTTACCTTTACGCCTGCCTCATAAGCACCGCGTGCGATAGCCTCATTACCTAGTAAAATTTTTTTCATAATTACCTCATTTATTTATTTCATATCGATTTTTGACGGGTTTTGGACATTAATTGCACTTGAAATAAACCATGTACAAATCAACTGCAAATATTAATCACTATATACTTTATCACGTCAAAAGATAAATTTTATATTTTTCTTAGGTCAGTTACTCTTTTTGCTTTACCCTCGAACCTTTTTAAAGATTGAGGCTCAACAAGCTTGACAACTGCATCGATTTGCAAAACCACTTTAAGCTTTTGCCTTACTTTCTTTACCAAATCTTCCAATTTAGAGTAGTTATCCAAAAGTGCAACTTCCTTAACTTCTACATTTATTGTAAGTTTATCCAAATGTCCTATTCTTTCCACAACGATTTCGTAGTTACCGCCAATCTCAGGTATACTCATAAGCACTCCTTCGATTTGAGATGGAAATACATTTACCCCACGAATAATAAGCATATCGTCCGAACGGCCTTGTATCTTATCCATTCTGGTAGTTGTTCTGCCACACTTACACTTGTCGGTTATAAGCCTTGTAATGTCTTTAGTGCGATATCTTAGCATTGGCAATCCCTCTTTTGTAAGGGTCGTAATTACAAGCTCTCCCCACTCTCCGTCTGCAACAGGCATCAAAGTCTCCCTGTCGATAATTTCGGGATAAAAATGGTCTTCGTTAATGTGCATACCGCATTTATACTCACATTCTCCGCTTACGCCCGGTCCGATTATTTCGCTCAAGCCATAGTTATCGGTAGGAAAAACTCCAAGTTTGTCTTGCAACTCTTTGTGCATTTCTGGACTTGAGGCCTCGCTGCCAAAAAGACCTATACGAAGTTTCAAGTCTTCCTTTTTTATACCCATTTTTTCCATAACTTCGCTGATATACAAGCCGTAAGACGGGGTTGCAACAAGTGCCGTAGCCCCCAAGTCTTTCATAAGCATTACTTGTCTTTCTGTATTTCCCGAAGATGCAGGTATAACAGATGCACCTACCTTTTCCCAACCTTGGTGCAAGCCCAATGCTCCTGTAAACAAACCATAGCCAAAGGAAATTTGAACAACATCCGACTTTTTACCGCCTGCAGCAACAATAAGTCTTGCTACGCAATCCGACCACATATCCAAATCATTTTTTGTATATGCCACAACTGTTGGTTTGCCCGAAGTTCCGCTTGAGGCATGCACTCTTACAATTTCATCCATCGGCACTGCAAGCAATCCATAAGGATAGTTATCACGCAAATCGGTTTTTGTTGTATAAGGTATTTTGCTGATATCTTCGAGTGTTTTAATATCTTCGGGTTTCAAACCGATTTCGTCAAATTTCTTTTTATAAAAAGGCACTCTTTCATAAGCATATTTTACGATTTTCTTTAGCCTATCTAATTGAAGAGCACGCATTTCATCTCTTCCCATTTGCTCTATTTTGCTGTCAAAAAACATTTCAATCCCCTTATTTTCTATCCCTGTAATAATTCATTAAGCAACCGGATACAATAATTTCTTTCTCGGTATCTGTCAAACTATCCAACTTAAGTGTTATTTCTCGAACATTTTTGCCGTTAATAACCACTGCTTTAAACTCCGTAGCACCGCTTTCAATGCCCGCTTTTACATTAGGTATAAACAAAATATCATCTACTTGGAAATTGTCGTTTTCACTGATAAACGGAATCATACCCCAATTTATTAGATTTGAACGATATCTTTTTGTTGCATATTCTCTTGCAATATTGCCTGCACCGCCAAGCACTCTTTGACAGCTTGCAGCTTGCTCTCTAGCACTTCCGTCACCCGGTTTTGTTGCATATATAACGCTTGCTATGCTTATGCTACCTTGAGGTTTAATACTTGCAACTTTTAAAGCGTCTTCATACTCTTTTGGCAAAATGTTGTTTTCCCTTCTTGCAAGTTCTTCGCTGTAAACAGCTTTTGCTCTAGGAACATAGTCAGGCACTTTCCTTGACAAAGCGAACTCGGCAAGTTTTAATGGATTTGAACGATAGCTTGAGGTCTCTCCCGACGGAATAAGCTCGTCCGTTGTAGTAACAGGGTCATTGATTACCGCTGTCATTTTTAGCAAAATATTATCCGTCAAATGTATAACTTCCGGCCAATCTTTAATGTTTGGTCCATATATCAACTCTTGATTAATAGGCTTTTTAACACCATTGTAGCATCTGTTTTCGTAAATACTGCTGTCATAACTAAATTTAGGTATTGTGTTATCATAATCCAAATCCATTGCACTTGTAAGAATACCACCGTTCATAGCAGTTGCTGCAATACTTCTTGCATCCATCAATGCAACTGAAGAAATTTGACCATTAGCAGGCTTACTGCCCTCACGGCTTTCAAAGTTTCTTGTAGTATGTCTTATGCTTAATGCGTTGTTTGCAGGGACATCTCCCGCGCCAAAGCATGGTCCGCAGAAAGAGGTTTTAATATTTGCACCCGCTTTTACAAGCTTGGAAATCGCACCTTTATTCATCAAGTCGTAATAAATAGGTTGACTTGACGGATAAACGCTTAAAGTAAATTCGTTTTTACCTATGTATTTGCCGTCGATAATGCTGCTTGCCTCAAAAATATTGTCATAAGTACCGCCCGCACAACCTGCGATAATACCTTGTTGTACTTGTACTTTTCCGTCTTTAGTAATCTTATCCAAAAGATTGAATTTAACTTTATTTGCCGATAAAAGTTTGTTACCCTCAGCTTCGACTTTAGCAAATATATCTTTTGGATTTGAGATAACATCTTTTAAATTGTAAACATTGCTTGGATGGAATGGAAGAGCGATTTGCGGCTCGATTTTGCCCAAATCGACTTCTACAACTCCGTCATACATTGCTATTTCTGCCGGATTTAACTCCTTATAGTCCTCAGGTCTGCCATGCTCGATATAATAATTTTTAACTTTTTCGTCAGTCTTCCAAATAGAGCTTAAACAAGTAGTCTCTGTTGTCATTACATCTATTCCGTTACGATATTCAATAGGAAGATTAGCAATGCCATCGCCTATGAATTCCATAATTTTATTTTTTACAAAACCTTGTTTAAATACCGCACCTATTATGCTAAGAGCAACGTCTTGAGGTCCTACGCCACGTCTTGGCTTTCCTGTAAGATTAATTGCGATAACATCGGGATAGTTTATATCATAAGTTCTGCACAATAATTGTTTAACAAGCTCCGGTCCACCCTCACCAACAGCAATAGTACCAAGCGCACCATATCTCGTGTGAGAGTCACTGCCCAAAATCATTTTGCCACAACCGGACATATTCTCACGCATAAAAGTATGAATAACCGCTTGATGAGGAGGTACAAATATACCACCGTATTTTTTAGCTGCCGAAAGACCGAAAACGTGGTCATCTTCGTTTATTGTACCGCCAACCGCACAAAGTGAGTTATGACAGTTAGTCAAAACATACGGAATAGGAAATTTTTCAAGTCCGCTTGCTTTTGCAGTTTGAATAATACCTACATAAGTAATATCATGTGATGCCATTGCATCAAATTTGATTTGTAATCCTCTACCTTTTTCGGTAATGCCACTGATATTGTGTTTTTCAAGTATTCCGTAAGCGATTGTACCTTTATAAGCATTGTCAATTATTTTGCTGTCAACACCTTGACTAGCAAGATAATCTCCATCCACAAACTTACCCTTGTACAAATATTTTTTACCGCTAATTAGATTAATCATATTGTCTCCTTATTTACAAAAGTTACTTTTTATCATTTAAATATTTCTAAAATCACAATTTGCATTATAATTTTATTTATATATACGCTATTTTATAATACAATATTTTTTTGATTTTTGCAAGGGTTATTTTAAAAAAAATACATATTTCTACATATATTGAATAAAATGTAGCACAATTTAACAATTAAGTTATATTCTGTTATGAAATTTTATTCCACGATACGTAGATATATAATTAATTAAAATCTCTTTATTGCGGATTATTGATAAATTTATAAAAAAAGATAGTAATTTCATTTTAAATTTGCTATAATAAATATATGGACAAAAAATACAAATTCAAATTAAATAAAAAAATTAATTTCACTTTAGTTACAATAGTATTAATTTGCATAATAGGCATAATTTGCGATGCAGTATTTATGTCTTTTGCTATAAAAGATGAACTATCTGTTACTGCATATATTATCAGCTTGGCACTTTTAATTGCTTTATTGGCATTTATACCGATTTTTATTTTCGGCAGCTCATACACTTTAGGTAAGGACAAATTCACTCTTTCTATGTGTTTTATCAAAAAGACAATAGCTTATAGTGACTTGCTTAACATAAGACACGACGCCAATATCAATCAAACAATTATGTACTACTATACTTACAATAAAAGCGGCGAACAGCTTGTCAGTATGCTATATCTTAACATTGACAAGAAAAATTTAGATAGCTTTGTGCAAGATTTGAAAGACAAAAACAATATGATAATTTACGACATATTTAATAAAGAGGAAGATAATGCAAAAAATTAATGAGCTTATAATTGCAAGCAATAATAAACACAAGATAATTGAAATTAAAGACATTTTGGGAGAATTTTTTAAAAATATTTATAGTCTTAGCGAAAAAAATATAAATGTAGAAATTGAAGAAACAGGCAAAACTTTTGAAGAAAATGCAATAATAAAGGCAAAATACATTTCGGAACTTACAGGTTTACCTGCCCTAAGCGATGACAGCGGACTTGAGGTAGAAGCTTTAAATGGAGCTCCGGGTGTTTATTCTGCAAGATATGCGGGCGAGCCAAGCAACAGCGACATTAACAATAAAAAATTACTTAAAGAAATGCAAGGTAAATCTAATAGAAACGCTAATTTTACAAGCGTAATTGCTATCTGCTATCCAAATGGTAAAATTATAACCGCAAACGGCAAGACTTATGGTAAAATTTTAACCGAATTACAAGGCGAAAACGGTTTTGGCTATGACCCGCTTTTTTATTCAAACGATTTGAAAAAAAGTTTTGGACTAGCTACTTCGGAAGAAAAAAATGCAGTCAGCCATCGCGGACGTGCTTTACAAAATTTAAAAGAAATTTTAAGTAAAAGAAAGTAATATTTTATTAAAGATTTGATATATACTATTTGTTTTACAAATTCACTAAAAATCAATATTTAAAGAATATTCATCAAGCCATTAATAATTTTTTATAATTTCCTTCGCCCAAGCAAATATGTCTTTAGACATTAGTTCAAAATCTACTTGTCCATTTATTTTTATATTAATATAATTTTGCAAAATAATTTTTTCAGACATTTCCACAACTTCAAGTAGTTGTAAGGTATCTTTCACATATTTCCCTGTTTGATAAAAATATATCGCTTGAATAACAAACTTGGCAGATTTATAGATATTTTTTAATATTTCCTCTCTTTTTTCGTGAACAAAATTGTGAACTACAGTATGATAAATATTGCATGCTCCGCTTTTAATTGCATTTTTTATATCACTTTTAGTAATTTTATTCAACAATACATCAAGTGAGCCGATAATAGACAAAGTATCGTAATAAAATTGGAACAAGTCGGCAGCAGACCAATTCATGAGTTCTTGTTTGCCCGATACAAATCCGCATATTAAATCTCGGTTGGGCAATTTATCCAACATTCCCCTATAAATTATCAAATCTTGTATATCAACTTTATCCAAAATCACAACAATATCTATATCACTATTTTCATTTGCTTCATTTCTTGCATAACTGCCTTGCAACCCCACAAACCAAATACGTTTTTTAAATGTTTCTTCCAACCTATTTACAAATATTTCTATCCAATTTTTTATATTTATCACATCGCACCTCTTAATTTATACTAAAATTTTATTACAAATTGATTAAAAATTCAATTATATACACTTTAAAATTAGATTTGATATTATTGATTTTTTCTTTTTATAATGGTATACTATTTTTGTAAATAATATAATTAGGAGTTTATATGCTTAAAGTCACATTTGTATGCCTTGGGAATATCTGCCGTTCGCCAATGGCAGAACTTATTTTTAAAAATATGCTTGAAAAACAAGGTTTGTCGGATAAATTTGAAATAACATCTTCTGCTACTTCTAATTACGAGACAGGAAATCCAATTTACTATTTAGCACAACAAATTCTATCAAAACACAATATTAAAGGTAGACATACAGCAAAAAGAATAAGCAAGCAAGAGCTTGCTAGTAGCGATTTTATTCTTGTTATGGATAGCGAAAACTATCAAGATATCATGCGAATAAATGGGGTAGATAAAAATAAGGTTTTCAAACTATGTGATTTTACATCCAATCCACGCGATGTCGCAGACCCTTGGTACACCCGCGACTTCGAAACAACCTACAACGACATCCTAGACGGCTGCACCTCATTTTTGGAGTATTTGAAATCTAATAATTTTTTAAAATAATTAAATACCATTAATTTATACTATATCAAAATCTACTGTGCCAATATCGCTGTGATAAACAGCACCTATAACTTTTAAATGCGAATTTTGGGTACATAATGCTGCTTTTATTTCGTTAACACCAAAAATAACATTTTTACAAGTAGCAAGGTAATCATACTTGATTTCGCCGATTATTTTATATATTTTGTCTATTGTAGTTTTTATCATACCACTAGCATTACCATTGATTGCACTGTTTATAGCACCGCAACCTGTGTGACCCAAAACCACAACAAGCGGTGCTTTTAAATGAGAAACCGCATAATCAACACTCGAAAGCACTGTTTTATCTACAAAATTACCAACAACACGGATTACAAACAACTCCCCAATCCCCGCAAAAAATATGCTTTCTGGTATGCCAACACGAGAATCTGAACAAGAAATAATAACCGCATATGTTTTTTGACCATTATCAAAAGTCTTTTCCCTTATTGCCTGCGATATATCTCCGCCACTTGTTTTCGCTGTTAAATATTTACCATTTCTATCTTTTAAAGTTTGCAAAACTTCTTCCCATCTCTCAATATTACTCATATAAACACATAAATAAATATTTTTTTATTATAATATGAATGTTAAATATTAAAAAATTTATAACATAATATCAAATTATTTTCAATAAACCTTATAAAACTACATTTCGATTTCACTAACAAAATATTTTTCTTGAAAACTTATTTGCTCCATAATTTCTTGTTTTGAAAATGTCACGTTATCGGGAACAACAATAAGTTTATCTTCTATATCATTTATTCTTCGTACAATAGCAATAACTTTACCTGTAAATCGCCTAACAGGCATATTTACTCCTAAAATATATGCATCCTGTTCTTCTCCGTCAGGTGCGAATATCCCCTTAATGTATCCATAATTAACCTTGTAAACAATTTCAGGATAATTCGGATGACACGTTTTAAGCGGTCTATCCACAATAACCGTCACAGTTTTACCTATTATGTTTTTATCCATTTTACTCCTTTATTTTTATTGTGCCTACTTTTATTTTGTTTTGCAAATAACACATTGTAGATTTTGCTATTTTTGAACTGTTTTATTATCCATATTCTACTTTTATTAATTAAGGAAAATTACTTTTTATTAGGTTTTCTTTTAATACTTAGGAGTTTTATAAAATCTTTAAATAAAGTGGTGTCGTTAGGTTTAAACATAAGCCATTTACCGTCATGATATGTATGCGTTTCGTCATAAATTTGCTGTACTTCTTTTGAATAATTAGTTCTACTTTCTTCAAATTTTGCACGTTCGTCTTTCCCTAAAATAACCATAAAACCTAAGCAATTTTCTTTTGCATATAGTGCGCAAAGTGTTTTACCGCCTCGGCGATATTTATACTCATACTCCCATGCTTTTCCACCTTTATTCCATACGCATTCCATATCGTAATTTTCATTGATTAAATCACATAATTTGTTCCAAATATCATATAAATTATCCCCAATCAAGGAAATCATTTCTTCTCTCGTAGGTTTAATATCAATCATAATAAACTCCAATTTATATCAACATTTATTTTAATTTTGCTAATTTTGTATACTTTTGCACAAACTTTGTTTTAGCGTTAGTATAAGCATCTCTGTCAAATTCATATTTTTTCCATAGCATTATTTTCAATTCTTCATACTCTTTTGCAATGTCGGGATTATCGATTAAATAATTTTTAAAATAAACCTCGTCAATATCACCCTTTAATCGTAAATGAATATGGTATACTTTTTCAGCAAAGCCACTTTCTGTATATCCTTTGTTCAATGACATCCGATTATCTTTTTCGGACATAATTATATACCCATTCTCTTTCAAAATATTTGCAACCTGGCTCATTTGATTGCAAGTGTCAACTGCCACTATAATATCGATTATTGGTTTAGCCATAATACCGCTTATGGCAGTACTGCCGATATGATAAAAATCAATAGCTTGTGGCAAAATATTTTTTAAATTTTTCACTTCCTCATTGTACCAATCAACCCAATATGTTTTATGGTTTTCTAAAAAAATGGGGAATAATTGCCATAGCTCTTCAAGCGACATTTCCGATAATTTTTTACTCATTTTAATTTTGCTCCGTTTTTTATATTATACCATACAAAAACCTTAAATGCAATATATAAAATCTTTGACATACACACTTTTCACATGTAAATGACAAAAAATAAAAAGTACAAACTTTTAGCCTATACTTTTTAAAATTATGTATCCAAGATATTACAAAACAACTACGAATCAAATACTATACTATAAATATTTTTATTAGCTATTTTTTCAAAATACTCTTTTAATTCTATATTTTTATCCCATTTATCATGTGGATAATAACCATATCGATTTTTCACGTCTTGCATACGTAATTCTATCTCAACCACTCCGTCAGCAGTCCCCAAAGCATCACAAAGTTGAATCAGCTTGTCATAATCGTCATACTCCAACGTCAAAAGTTCATTTTCAAGTTCTTTTTGTTCATCTAAAGAAATATCGAAATTTCCTATATATGAGTGCATATCCTTAATGCCGAACGAATGTGTCAAGCATATTCTTGCGACTTGAAAATATCCTAATTTCAACATATATTTATACCCGTCATAAACATGACCCAAATGGCGCGTCCCAAACTTTCTACCTATATCATGCAATAATCCCAATACATACGCTTTTTCGCTATCCATACCACATGCATCGGCAATTTTTTGAGCGCAAATAGCAACATAACGACTATGGTTGCTCCATAGCCCTATATTGTGTGTTTCAGCTTCTTTTAACAACTCTTCCGCTGCTTTACGTGAAGGTAATCCTGTATCAAATTCATTCATATAAATATTTTAACACAGCTGAATAAAAAAATCAAATCAATTAAACAAAGCATGCAGATGTTTTTTTTGCTATACCAAAATTCGAAGCAAAATGCTGGTTTTCAATGGCATTTCTACGGCTTATCACGACACAATTACAAATCAAAAATGGCATAAAAAAACCACTAGACTACTCGCCTAGTGATTTGGTGGGCAGGGGTGGATTCGAACCACCGAAAGCGCTGCTGACGGATTTACAGTCCGTTCCCTTTGGCCACTCGGGAACCTGCCCATATAAATGGAGCTGGTGATCGGAATCGAACCAACAACCTGCTGATTACAAATCAAGCAAATAAAATGTGTAACCAATAACGCAAAGCGACCATACTATTTCTTTATTAGGAATAAAAAACTTTTCTCGTGACACAAATTCCCCGCCCCTTGTGGGCTTTATACAGGTGGAATTTGTGCAAATGCTCATAGGCGGTAGGACCAGCAAGGACCTACAAATCAACCCGATAGCCGAGCCCAAAGGTAGTCGCAGCGCGACGACTGCGGGAGTAAAATTATGCTTAGAAATAAATAATGCTAGAGTGCTAAAATTATTTGCATTCAATTACTCCATAGGTATATTGTTTTATATCAAAAATTTCACTAAGTGAAAGTTTATATTCAACTTGTCTTAGTTCTCCACGTTTCATATTGTCTTCTCTTAATGTAAAATTTTTTATTTTGTTTTTATTTTTATCATCCCACAATAAATGTTGTAAAATTTACAACATTTATTGTGCCTCTACAGCTTGAGCAAGTTGGCCTCAGTCTACTCTTGCCACTGAATATTCAAGCAAAATTTCCACACTCTACTTGAGTTTTTTGGCAGCTCGTAGCTTTGCGCTCCTCGCTCTAGGGTTGATAAACAACTCTGATTCCTCCGCAATTATCGGTTTCTTCGTGACAATCTGCAGTTCTGATTCCTCGCCGTGACTGGCTACTTCCTTGAAATAAGTTTTCACTAAACGGTCTTCTAAGCTATGAAAAGTGATCGCTGCCACTCGCCCACCCGGTTTTAATACCTCTGGGATCAAAGGCAAAGTGCGTTCGATTTCTCCTAGCTCGTCATTCACGGCGATTCGAATTGCCTGGAACGTGCGTGTCGCAGGATGAATCTTACCACCACGCCCATATTTCTTTAAGGCCGATGCTAATTCACCTGTGCCAAGGTCGCCCATGCACGATCGCTCTCGCGATCAATCTAGCAAACCCCAGTTTTTCTTCGCCATACTCTTGTAGAATCTCTTCGAGATGTCTTTCGCTCCACTTGTTTACGATCTCAGACGCCGTCAATTTTTGGCCCTGATCCATTCGCATATCTAGTGGCCCGTCATGGTTAATAGAAAAACCTCGCTCAGCAATATCTAATTGCGGAGAAGAAACCCCAAAATCCATTAATATCATATCATAGATATTTCCACACTCAATTTCCTGTAGCACCGCATTATAAAAATCCTGCTGAATGATCCTTGGGGTTTCACTTTCGTACTTCGCCCGCAAAAAATTCACCGCATTCGCATCTCTATCTACTAGAGTTGTACCTTTATAATTCTGTGTTACATCCAAAATTTTGCTCGCATGTCCCGCATATCCCGCCGTCAAGTCTAAATACGACTC
>OFFL01000581.1_pt1 | contig 37967 bp, 38 predicted proteins | sample 1521391 | NCBI WGS metagenome assembly OFFL01 (sample SAMEA3504082, study PRJEB24116) | mouse gut metagenome | biome: mouse gut; feature: mouse-associated habitat; material: faeces | place: Denmark | collected 2011
AGAGGGGTAAAGCCGCCTTTGGCTCTATGGTTTCCCATGAATGGAGTATAGCACATATTTCTTTTTCCGACAATGCCTATATTAAGTTTTAAAGCCTCTTTTCACCCTTTATCCCCCTCCCCTTATATTTCTACCCTTGCGCCATTTCAAGCTGAATTTCCCCCACTGTCAAGCCGGCTGCATCCGCTATCCATTCCGCTGCGTCCTCGGATGCAAAGCCCTCTTTTACAATCCACTGGAAAGACTTCTGATAAAGCCCGTCCTGCTGCATACCGTTTCTTCTGTTAGGCTCTTTTCCTCCATGACTTCCACAACTCTTTTACCGTTCAATCTCATACTGTGCCTATCCTTTCCCTGCTCATAGTGCCGTTACAATAACCATTCTCTTTTTTGGGATGCTTTTCGCACGATTTACACCGAAAATCTCCAACATTTTCCAACACTGGCAGCAGGCGCATAATGCCCGGAAAAACTAAGTTTTGCAGAGGACAGCAGGGCTATAAAGCATCTTCTTTAGGGATATTTAGGGGTAAAGGTTCAGGTTCTATACTCTGAAAATGTCAAGTTTTGACAAGTTCTATATCTACCAAAAAGACAGGTTTTGGCAAGCTTTACCCAGATAGTTTAAGACATTTTACAATATCAGGGGCTGTCGCAATAAGCTTTAATGATACAAGATATAGTATAAATTGCAACATGGTACTAGACAATATTGTATGCATTTGGCTTAGTGCGACAGGCCCATTTTTATTTTTGTTTCCCCTTAAAAACTGTGTAGCACAACCCAATTAGAGAAACAATGAATATTCCAGTCTGAGTCAATTCAGAATATGAAATCATCATTAGCATCTCCCTCCTCTCTCTATATATTAAAGTTTTGCTTCGCTTATAAATATAATAAATGGGTTTTGACAAATATACCATTTCTAAAAACTATCAAAAAACTGTCAAAAAACTTTCTAAAGCTTTTTACCAGGCAGATCTTGAATTTTACCCCATAAGAACCCTGCGCCGTCAAACGCACCCACAAAAAAAGAGACTGTAAAAATTAATTTTTCAGCCCCTTTTATATATTTCAATTATATTTCATGTCCAATTCGTAGTTTTTTGGTATGCATTTCCATCAGTTGATAGCGATATTCATCATCTGTAATAACCTGCTCTAGTGTATCCATATCGCCTTCTTCCAGCAGTGTTTTTAAAAGTTCATTATAATTTTTAATAATATTGCGCTCCAAAAGCTCCATTTCATTCAGTTCTTTTTTGTTCTCTTCCATCTACATCCCCCCCCTTTTTGTATCAAATGTATTCTCGGAATTTCTCCAGCATCTAATCTTGTGAAATACATTCAATCTATTATAATATGTTTATAAAACTTTCACTTCTTTTCCTCGTGTAACAATTCGAAATGCACCGCTTCCTGGCTCAAAAACTACTGTTCTGGCATGATGTCCGCCTACTTCTGAGGCAAGTACAGGTATGTTCATCTCTCCAAGTTTTTTCTCAACTGCTTCTAAATTTCTTGATGAAATATCACTGCTTTCTGGAATCTGAACTGATTTTAGCATATGTGCACCGCCTGCAATCTTTGCAACTAAATGTTCTCTTCTGCCCCCTTGATGGACAATCGCTTGTACCATCTCATCGAGTCCGGTATTGGCATATTTTGCTGCTGTAAATGGTTCTGTCTTACTCGAACAAGTATGGTGAGGCAGCATGATATGTAAAAGTCCTCCCACACCGGAGACCGGGTCCCGCAGGGCAATGCCAATACACGAACCTAAATCCCATGTGATAAGTTTCCTGCCTCCCTTTGCAGTCTTATAAGCACCCATTTCCACTACAATCATACTTTCTAGTTCTTCCACTGAAAATGCTCCCACACTCATACCTCCATTATCAGTTCCGCTTCTGCACTTCCAACTGCAGGTTGGCAGAGAAAATTCTGGCTTTTCACCCAGCATTTCCTCTGTGCTGTTGTCCGTGCCTTCGCTGTCTTGCATCAGTTCCGCCCCCTAATTCCAAATAATCTATAAATATTGGAAATAATAGGCACTCCTATTCTACCATAGAATACCTATTGTTTCCAGTATTTTTTGTCTGATTATCAGTGCAACCGTAACAGTTCTAAGCTGAACTGTTATGTGCAACCTTTTTCTGTCTGCTGCACAACAAAAACCATGTACCAAACAGTTTTCAAGCCGCTTGGTACATGGTCTAACTGGTTTTTTTATTTGATAATAGAAAATATAGAACTATTCTTTCTCATACTTTCCAAAAAATTCATTCAAATTCAAAAGGCACTTAATCATTACTTTCATTTCATCTTCATCCAAATCCTTCACAATCGCTTTTATCATATTTTTATGGAAATCACGATGATGATAAAATGCCTTTTTTCCCTTTGGTGTCAGCACTACCAAAACGACACGTTTATCCGTTTTGCTGCGCTCTCGTACTATGTACCCCTTATCCTCAAGACTGTTCATATTGGTGGTAAGTGTACCCATGGTAACATCCAGGCGCTTTGCAATGTCTGACATTCTACGCGGCTCTTCTATTCCAATCGCTTCTATTATATGCATATCATTGTTTGTGATGTCTTCGAATTCCTTTGTGATAACTGCTCGTTCTTCTGTATCCATCACATTATTAAAAAGCTTCACCAACAATTCATTCAATGTCCTGTTTGTGCTCTTTCCCATGTCACCAAATCCTTACTTTTAACTATACTCCCCAGACAAGTATACTTGCCCCGTAGGTCAATCCTGCGCCAAATCCTGAAAGCACAAGTCTGTCTCCCTTTTTTATTTTACCACTACGATTTAATTCGTCAAGAAGCACAGGTACTGTAGCAGACGACATATTTCCGATTTTATCAAGATTCAATGGAAATTTAGAAATATCTGCCTTTAACCTTTTTGCAACAGACTCTATAATACGCACATTTGCCTGGTGCAATATAAACAAATCAACATCCTCCACTGTGAGATTTGCCTTGGCTAGTGCATCGTGTATACAGGCTGGAACTTGCCTTGTCGCAAATTTATAGACTTCCTGCCCGTCCATCTGAATATAGGGATTTTGCATGATATCCTCAGAAATAAATGCATTTTTTACAGGCCGCTCTTCACAGGAAAGTACCATCCCTTTAGCACCATCTGAACCTTGCACCATACACTCCATGCCTGCCCGACGCCCATTTTCACATACAATATCATCCACGGATGCCTCAACAAATGCTGCTCCTGCGCCATCTCCAAAAAGAACGCACGTTCCTCTATCTGTCCAATCGACAAGCTTTGATAGCACCTCACTTCCTACAATCAGTGCATTTTGATAAATTCCTGTCTGTAAATATGCATATGCTGTATTTAACGCAAACAGAAATCCAGAACAAGCAGCATTTACATCAAATGCCACTGCCTTCACAGCCCCTATTCTGTCCTGCACCTGACATGCACAGCATGGCAGAAGAAGCTCTGGCGAGCAAGTTGCCACCAATATCAAATCTACTTCTTCGGGCTGCCTGCCTGCCATTTCCAATGCTTTTATACATGCCTCTGCTGACAAAGAGGACACTGTTTCTCCTGTGGAAATTCTGCGTTCTGCAATACCTGTCCGTTCACGAATCCATTCATCAGAAGTTTCCACCAGTTTTTGCAGCTCAAAATTTGTCACTATTTTTTCTGGCAGCGCGCTCCCTGTGCCGGTTACTCTAATCGTCATTATGAAAATTCCTCCATTATATCCGATACTGTCTCCATTTTATCAGCTCTGTAGGCGTTACTTCCGCAAAAAATAAGTCCTTCATTCAGATTCCCTTTGACAGCGTTAATAAGCGCCTCTGTAATACAGTAAGGGATTGTGTCTGGTTTGCAGGTGCTAATGCACTGTCTGCATCCTCTCATAAAACGTTCTCCGGCTTTTACCTTATCCAGAAAAGCATTGTGTATCGCACGCCCTGGCATTCCCACTGGGCTTTTGACGAGAACAATATCTTCCTTTTTCGCATCAATATATGCCTGTTTGTAGGCATCGGAAGCATCGCACTCCGGTGTTGTGACAAAACGTGTGGCAATCTGCACCCCTTTTGCGCCCAATGCCAAATAATGTTCCATATCCTTACGCTCATAAACGCCGCCTGCCACTACCACAGGTACTTGCAGCTCATCAGCCAAATCGATAATAGCTTTTACTTCATCATCATAGTCCTTTTGTTTTGTCACAGTATACGCTTCAATTTCTTCTGCTGTAAACCCTAAATGTCCTCCTGCCAAAGGCCCTTCTATAACAACCAAATCCGGTTTTCTATCAAACTTTTTTTTCCAATACTTTGCTATAACACCCAAGGATTTTCTACTTGAAACAATTGGTGCGATTTTGGATTTTCCTGCTACTTCAGGAAGCGTCATTGGCAGCCCTGCACCAGATATTATCAAATCAACACCGGCTGCTACAGCCGCTTTTACATAGTCCTCATATCTTTTGGTTGCCACCATAATATTCACACCAATGATTCCGCCATTTGCCTTCTTGCGTGCTTTTGCTATTTCATCACCAATTGCCTTTAAATTACATGCTATCGGGTTTTTGTCAAAATCAGGGTCCCGGAAACCAATCTGCGCAGTTGATATCACACCTACTCCTCCTGCCGCAGCACATGCTCCTGCCAAACCTGCCAGACTCACTCCGACTCCCATTCCGCCTTGTATTACTGGAATGCGCGCGCAAAGATCCCCTATCCTCAATTCACTCATAATTATTTTAATCCTCTTTATATGTGTTTGCTCTGCAATCAGAATTTTCTGAATCGCTCATATCGTTCTGCCGCAATCTGCTCACCAGACTTCCCATTATACTTTTCCAAAAACTCTTTGATATGTTCTTTCATATAGCCTGCAATTGCCTCTGTTGTCTTTTTGTCGGCACCACCAAATTCCGGAATAATCTGCTCAATGACACCAAGACGTTTCAAATCCTGTGCAGTGATGTTCATAACCTCGCTTGCTTCCTGCGCTCTGTTGGAATCCTTCCATAAAATAGAAGCAAAGCCTTCTGGTGATAAGATAGAATAGGTTGCGTTTTCCATCATCCAAACTTCATTTCCCACTGCGGTTGCAAGCGCGCCGCCACTGCCGCCTTCTCCAATCAAAATGCAAAGCACCGGAACCTTAAGCCCTGACATTTCCAGCAGATTTCTGGCAATTGCCTCTCCCTGTCCGCGTTCCTCTGCCTCAATCCCGCAAAACGCACCAGATGTATTGACAAAACTGATAATCGGACGATTAAACTTTTCTGCCTGCTTCATCAGACGAAGCGCCTTTCTATATCCTTCCGGCAATGGCATTCCAAAGTTTCTCTCCTGACACTCTTTTATATCTTTTCCCTTCAAATCAGCAATTACTGTCATTGGCTGACCGCCAATAAAACCGATGCCGCCAATAAGCGCTTTGTCATCCGAAAAACCTCTGTCCCCATGTGCTTCAACGAAAATATCAAAAATATGTTCCATATAATCAGTAGCGGAAGGCCGCTCTACCTGGCGGACTGCTTTCACTTTCTCCCATGCACTGCGCGGTTTGGAATACCATGACTGCTCCTTTAAATCCTCACTCAGCTCAAAGTGAAAATTTGATTCATCGCAAAAGTCCGCATAGGTTTTTTTGCCTGTTCCACGATGTGATTTTATGAGAAAATGAATTGTTTTTTTCAAGTTTTCCCGAAGAACAATTCCATCTACAAAACCATGCTCTACCAAAAACTCTGATGTTTGAAATCCTTCTGGCAGTTCCTGTCCAATTGTCTGCTTAATCACTCTAGGGCCTGCAAATCCAATCAATGCCCCTGGTTCAGCCATAATCACATCTCCAAGCATTGCAAAACTTGCTGTCACACCACCTGTTGTTGGGTCTGTGAGAATAGAGCAGTACAGCAATCCTTCATCACCATGTTTCTTGATAGCCGAGGATGTCTTTGCCATCTGCATCAGTGACACAATTCCTTCCTGCATTCTGGCACCGCCTGAACAGCAAAACATAAATACAGGAAGTCTAAGCTCTGTAGCGCGTTCAATTGCCTTTGTAATTTTTTCTCCTACAACGTGGCCCATGCTTGCCATCATAAAGCGGGAATCACAAACTCCAAGAACAATATCATTCCCGTAGACCTTGCAGCGTCCCACAGTCACTGCTTCTTTCAATCCCGTCTTTTCCCGTGCTGCCGCCAATTTCTCTTCATATCCCTCATACTCAAGCGGATTGCTAACTTCCATATCTTCAAACCATGGCTCAAAGCTTTTGGGATCTGCCACCATACGTATACGATTGTTTGTTTTTATTCTGAAATATCCGCCACATTCATAACATACATATTTTTTCTTTACGACGCGTGTGCGGTCCACCATTTTGCCGCACTTTGGACATTTTATCAGATTTACTTCCTCTGTCTTTGTCTCTGCGGTCTTTATTTCTTCTACGGTTTCCTGTGTATCCTCTGATTTATTTTTGAGCTTTTCTTCAAGCTTATTGTACAGGTTCATAGGAAATCTTCTTTTTGTCTTGATTTGTTGTGATTTGTCCATTTTACTAAACCCCTGTTTTTGATTTGCTATTGACAATTTTTTTGAATATGTTTCTGTTATTTTGAGCGAAAACAATTATCCGATTGCAAACGTCAATTCTGCTTTGCAGACCATTTTTCCATTCACAGTTGCGACAGCTTCCCCTACACCGATAGGTCCTTTTACTTTTATAATCTTTGTTTCTAGCATCAGCACGTCCCCAGGAAGTACCTTCTGTTTGAAACGTGCTTTGTCAATCCCTACAAAATAAGCTGTTTTTCCCTTCCACTCTGGAAGCCCCAAAATTGCAACGGCACCGACCTGCGCCAACGCTTCTATAATCAATACGCCCGGCATTACTGGATTGCCTGGAAAGTGCCCTGCAAAATATGGTTCATTAAAACTCACGCATTTTTTTCCTAATGCCCTGACGCCTTCCTCAAGCTCTTCAATCGTATCAATCAACAGAAACGGGTGCCTGTGAGGAATAATTTCCATAATTTCTTTTGCTGTATAAACTGACATGTTTTTCCTCCCCTGCTGCGTATTATTTTATGATTCCATGTATTTTTTTATCAAAATACTGGTGTTGTGTCCGCCAAATCCCAATGAATTGCTAAGTGCATAACAAATGTCTTCCTTACTGCTCTCTTTGCAGTAGTTCAAATCCATCTCTTCCTCACTCTCTGTCAATCCAACGGTCTGATGGATATATCCTTCCTCAAGTTCTTTTACGCAGGCAACAAACTCTACTGCTCCGGCTGCACCCAGCAAATGTCCAATCATTGATTTTGTTGAATTGATTTTGATATTTTTGGCATGTTCTCCAAACGCAAGTTTGATTGCCCTTGTCTCAAAAAGGTCATTGTGATGTGTCGCAGTTCCATGTGCATTAATATAAGTAATATCTTCTAACTGTGCGCCTGCGTCCTTTACTGCATTTTTCATTGCTGTCGCCGCACCTTCTCCGTCTTCTGCCGGTGAAGTGATATGATATGCATCAGATGAACACCCATAGCCTACTACTTCCGCATAGATTTTAGCACCGCGCGCCCTGGCATGCTCTAACTCCTCAAGCACAACAATTCCTGCGCCTTCTCCCATGACAAAACCGCTTCTGTCCTTGTCAAATGGTATCGAACAGCGTGTTGGGTTCTCACAGGTTGACAGTGCTGTGAGTGCAGAGAATCCTGCAATGCCAATTGGTGTAATAGAGCTTTCTGTTCCGCCTGCAACCATAATATCCGCATCTCCATACTGAATGGTTCGGAATGCCTCTCCAATGGAGTTTGTACCTGTTGCACATGCCGTCACTACATTGATGCTCTTTCCCTTTAGCTGAAATGCAATGCTTACATTTCCTGCTGCCATATTCGATATCATCAAAGGAACCAAAAGCGGCGCTACTTTAGAAGGGCCTTTTTCTTCAAGTTTTGTATGCTCTTTTTCCATCACCTGAAGGCTCCCGATTCCGCTTCCTACTGCGCAGCCTGCTCTGTAGGGATCTTCTTTGGACATATCAATTCCAGCGTCCTCCATTGCTTCTTTTGCCGCCGCAACCGCAAACTGACAAAACCGCTCCATTCTGCGTGCTGCCTTTTTATCTATAAAATCAGCAGCATTAAAGTCCTTGACTTCTGCTGCCAGCTTACATTTATAATCTGTTGTGTCAAAGTACGAAATCGGACCAAAACCAATTTTCCCTTGCTTCACACTGTCCCAAAAAGACGCTGTATTATTACCGATAGGGGTTATTGCCCCCATTCCCGTTACTACCACTCTCTTTTTCATCTATTCCCCATTCCTTTCCCAAAAAGCGCAGCTTTTTGCAGATTGAGCGCGCCGGCGCTCAATTTTTTTACATCGACATTCCTCCGTCTACGCAGATGACCTGTCCAGTAATGTAGTCCGAGGAACTGCCTGCCAAAAACAAAACAAGGTCTGCAATATCTTTTGTATTCCCCATTCTTCCCAAAGGAATCATACTACTAAGTTCCTTTTTCGCATCATCGGTCATCGCCTTTGTCATATCTGTATCAATAAACCCAGGCGCAACTGCATTGACATTAATTCCACGGCTTGAAAATTCTCTTGCTACACTCTTGGTAAGCCCAATAAGACCTGCTTTAGACGCAGAATAATTGGATTGTCCTGCATTTCCAAGAATACCGCTTACCGAAGAAATATTAATAATCTTTCCACTTTTCTGTTTGATAAAGCTGCGGGAAAGATGCCGGATCATATTAAAAGCCCCCTTTAAATTCGTATCAAGAACCGCGTCATAATCCTGCTCTGACATCCGCATAATCAAATTATCTCTGGTGACACCTGCATTGTTTACGAGTATATCTATCTTTTTGTATTTTTCAAGAATCTCTTTGACAAACGCTTCACTTGCAGCAAAATCAGATACATTACACTGCATTGCCTCCGCGCTCCCGCCGTTTTTTTCAATCTCTGCGACAACATCTTCCGCATCTGCCTTAGAACCATTATAATTTACAATAACTACCGCTCCGTTCTTTGCCAGTGTCTGTGCAATTTCTCTGCCTATACCTCTTCCAGCTCCTGTTACAAGAGCAACTTTTCCCGTTAACATCCTATTCCCCCCAATCAAAAGCGTCAGCCTTATGCTGATACTGTTTCCAATACCTTGTCTAAGTCTGCCAGCTTATCTATATTCATGCATTTGACATCTTTATTGATTTTTTTCATAAATCCGCTCAGTGTTTTTCCTGGCCCAATCTCTATGAATGTATCGACACCCTCTGCAATCATTTTCTCTATTGTCTGCTGCCAACATACAGAATTTGACACCTGATTTTTCAAAAGTGTTTTAATCGGCGCCGCCTCTGTCACTTCACAGGCGCCTACATTGCTGATATATGGAATCGAAGGATTTCTAAGCGTAATCCCCTCCAACTCTTTCTCAAGCTTTTCTCCTGCGCCTTTTAATAATTCTGAATGAAATGGTCCGCTTACCTTCAGCGGAACACACCGCTTTGCCCCAGCTTCTGAAAGCGCTTGTGCGGCTGCCAAAACTGCTGTTTCCTCACCTGTTATAACAATCTGCCCTGGACAATTATAATTTGCGATTGTGACAATTCCTTCTGTCTGCTGACAGATTTGTTCAATCTTGTCACTGTCAAGCCCCAGCACTGCTGTCATGGCTCCGCCTATGGGGTATGCCTCCTGCATAAAAATCCCGCGCTTCCTTATAATATAAAATAAATCCTTTAAATCCATAACATCTGCCGCCGCCAATGCACCATACTCGCCAAGGCTTAGACCTGCTGTAATGTCTGCCTGAACTCCTTTTGATTCGAGCACTTTCAAAATTGCCACCTCTGTAGCAAGCATTGCAATCTGTGTGTATTCTGTAATATGAATTTTCTCATTCTCTGTAAAGCAAAGCGCTTCCATATCAAGCCCTGATACCTCACCTGCAATCTGGTAGACATTCTTTGCTTCCTCATATGTATCATAAAAGTCCTTTCCCATGCCCACGTACTGAGAACCCTGTCCTGGGAAAATAAATGCTATTTTACTCATTTTTATAACCATGCTCCTTTCAGAGTCTGCGAGTCTGTATCTCTTTTTTGATGCTTCCAGCGCAAAACATTGGCGCTGCATCTGCAAATTTCTCTTTTTGCAATCACTTATCAGTCAAATTTCTTGTTGAGAAGCATTGTCCCCTGTTCTATAATTTCGTCGATGATTTCCTTGCATGGCTGTTCTTTTCTAACAAGCCCGGCAATCTGTCCCGCCATCACTGAACCATTCACCACATCGCCTTCCATTACCGCTTTTCTAAGTCCTCCCAGCGTGAGCTTCTCAAGCTCCATAAAATCTGTCCCTTCTTTTTCAAGACGAAGATATTCCTTTGTCATTTTGTTGCGAAGGGTACGTATCGGATGTCCGTGTGTCATTCCTGTAACGGTAGAGTCAATATCTTTTGACTTTATCAGCATTGCTTTGTAATTTTCATGCACAATGGACTCTTTGGCAGCTACAAAACGCGTGCCAATCTGTACTCCTTCTGCGCCAAGCATAAATGCTGCGGCAAATCCTCTTCCGTCTGCGATACCTCCAGCTGCGATAACTGGTATATTTACAGCATCTGCTACCTGTGGAACAAGCGCCATTGTTGTGAGCGAACCAATATGTCCGCCGCTTTCCATTCCCTCCGCGATTACTGCGTCTGCCTTGCCTCTCTCCATCAGTTTTGCCATCGCAACACTTGCTACAACAGGAATCACTTTGACTCCTGCTGCCTTCCACATTTCCATATATTTTGACGGATTTCCAGCCCCAGTTGTCACTACCTTAACCCCTTCGTCTACAATCACCTGCGCAATTGCGTCTGCCTCCGGATTCATCAGCATAATATTTACGCCAAAGGGATTATTGGTCACTGCTTTCACTTTTTGAATCTGCTCTCTGACAGCCTCTGCCGGTGCACCGCCTGCACCAATAATTCCCAAGCCGCCAGCTTCTGACACGGCTGCCGCAAGATTATGCTCGGCAACCCATGCCATACCGCCCTGCAAAATTGGATGCTCAATCTCTAAGATTTCTGTAATTCTTGTTTTCATACAAGCTCCTGTTTCAATCTGTTATTTCTGAACAGTTCCTACTCATTCACACCTTTGTCCTGCATATACTTGATAACAGAACCAACGGTTGTGATTTGCTCTAAATCCTCAGAAGGAATCTCAACGCCATACTCTTCCTCAAATGCCATTACAAGCTCAAATAAATCAAGTGAATCGGCCTCTAAATCCTCTTTGAACCGTGTCTCCTCTGTAATCTCAACACCCTCAAGATTTAACTGCTCCTCAATAATTTCCTTCACTCTTTCAAACATGATTTTTTCCATCCTTTCGATTCATAATGCTTTTTTGCGATTCAAATACTTTGATTCTCAAATATTTTGAATCTCAAAGTATTTACTTGCTACAGAATATACCGAAACTGACCTGTTGTCAACTACCTTTTTTATTTTTTTCTTATTTTTATTTTTTGTTTAGAATCTGTTATTTTGGCGCCGAATAGACAAGCATAGTGCATGGACATGCTTCACAAACCTTGCTATAATAACTATGTCTATCTTTTCTGAAATGTTTTGGAATTCATAAGGAGGATATCATTATGGAATTAAAAGAAGTGGAACTTCGTTTCGGTGTGCAGTTTCCGAATCTATTTCATGAAATCTATCTGTCTGGAATGATGGAGTATCTCATTCACCCCAACGAATGTCCTTTTCAACAGGAACAATTTTTTGGCAACTATATGGACGACTGTATTCTGATAGCCTTTGAAAATCTGCCAGATGCTTACGCAGACTTACAGGAATGTTTTGATCTTGATTTAACATTGTATCCACAACACAAATCTATGAATCCCAATTACAGAATAATTCCTTTTGCGCGCAAGATTTCTGGTGACAAATACTGTTTTTTATATACAGCCGAAGAAACTGAACCAAAAATTATCCTGTATGGGCACGATACTGGAGATGTGGATTTATGGGCAGACAACTTTGAGGAACTAATCTATTTTCAGCTTGTTGCTGAAGCATCCTCTGGAGAACAAAGCCTGGATTCTGATTATATGAAGGCGCACATCAAATGGCTGAATGAAGAGCATCAGCAGCTTTTGGCCGCTCTGCCTGCACAGACGCTTTGGGAACAACTGCCCGAACCAGAGGAATTTGATATTTGGATATAGCACTGATTTTTAAAAGACGCACTAACAACACAATGTATGTATAGGAATTTTTAAATATGAAACGAATACTTATAACTGGCGGTACGGTATTTGTCAGCCGTTTTATCGCCGAATATTATATTGTTATGGGATATGAGGTCTATGTCCTCAACCGAAACCAACGTCCGCAGCCTGCCAATGCAAAACTCATTTTGGCGGATCGTCATCATTTGGGAGAAAAACTTCGTCAGTTTTACTTTGATGCTGTGATTGATACCGCGTATACCGCCCAGGATATTAATCTACTGCTCGATGCCTTAGGCGGCTGTGACCAATATCTTTTAATCAGTTCAAGCGCGGTATATCCTGAAAACGCTCTCCAGCCATTTATGGAAGAAACCCCGCTTGGCGCCAATCAGTATTGGGGAAGCTATGGAACCAATAAAATTGCAGCAGAACAAGCATTGCAAAAAAGAAAGCCTGATGCCTATATTCTGCGGCCGCCTTATTTATATGGCCCGATGAACAATATCTACCGAGAAGCATTTGTTTTTGACTGCGCACTACAAGATCGTCCTTTTTATATTCCACAAAATGATACATTGAAACTGCAGTTTTTTCATATTGATGATCTTTGTCGATTCATTGATATTATTTTGCAGCAAAAACCTGCACAGCACATTTATAACGTTGGCAGCAAAAAGGCTGTCTCCATCCGTGATTGGGTCACAATCTGCTATCATGCCGCAAAGAAACAGGTACGCTTTATTCCAGTATCTGATGACATCGCACAGAGAAATTATTTTTGCTTCTATAATTATGAATATTATCTCGATGTATCAAAACAATACAAGCTCATGAAACAAACAAAACCATTGGAAGATGGATTAAAAGAGTCCTTTGATTGGTATAGGCAACATCCTGATGCTGTCAGCAAAAAACCTTATTTGGATTTTATTGAACAAAATCTGTTATGTTAGTGGGAGCAACAAACTCATTTTGATTTTGACTTAACAATCTGTCTATGATATACTATATGGCAAAGCACACCTTATTCTTTGGAAGAGAACAAATATTTGTTTTTCTGACAGTAGCATAAATGGGCTTTTATTTATTATATAAATAATTAATTAATAATACACTGTATCCTTAAAATCTCTTTGTACCTGATATTGTGCAAGGAAATCTTTAAGCGTACATACTGCAAAAAGGAGAGATTGAATCGTGACTGAAAAAAATACCGGTTTCCAGCACTGGAAACCCAGACGAAGTCTCAATGGAAGAATCTTGAGAAGCACTACTCTTAATATCCTCATACTGGTAATTGTAAGCTGCGTTTTTATGGCGATGGCCATGCAGTATCTGGCAACCAATATCCTGCTTGACAGTCTCCAGCCCATGGCACGGCAGTCGGCCAAAACGGTGGAAGCTAACATCCACATGCTAGCAGACCGCATGATGACTCTGGCTGGGAATCTTGGCGAAAAAGGTGCATCACAATCGGAGATTCTGGCAAAAACTGCGGAAATCTACGAATTGCATACCATTGCCCTGTATGACCTGGACGGAAAACTGATTCAAGGTATTGATGGTGCACCACAAAGTATTGATGGAGATTTCTTTGCACTCCTACAGGAGACCGATAATTTCACGACCAGTTCTTCCACCATTTTTCAGGAAAAACTAGGCATCACTATGGGAATGCCTGTGAAGGAAGATGGTGAAACAACCTCGTATGTAGTAGGTGTCTACAAATATGACACACTCAACGATGTAATTAGCAGCATTAATCTGGGTGCGCACAGTACAGCATATATGGTTGACCACAAAGGTATCATCGCCGGACACACAGACCAGTCTCTCGTTCTGTCAGGTAGTACACTGGCCCAGATCGGCGGGGAAAATGAAGATGCTCTCAAACACATTATTGCCAGAGAAACTGGCTCTACAGAATTTCCTGTGAATGGAGAACATATACTGGTTGCGTTCTCTCCTATCCGCGGCACACAGTGGTCCTTAGTGCTGCACATTCCAGAGGCGGATTACGCCCATACGATTCGCGGCGCAATATATGTCTCAGTGGCAGCTACGCTTGCAGTGCTGGTTATCTCCATTCTGCTCGTCCTGCAGCTTGCACGGTCAATTTCCCGCCCTGTTAAGAGTGTGACAACCCGCATGGTCTCCCTCTCTGACGGTGACCTGCATACCGCCGTAACTCCTGTTCATTCTAAAGATGAACTTGAAGTGCTGACACGCACACTTGGCACTACCGTAGAAAGCATCAACAATTACATATCAGATATCGAGCAAGTACTGACACAAGTGGCAAACGGCAATCTGTGTGTCGCTCCCCAAATGGATTACAGGGGCGATTTCACCTTGATTCGAAACAGTCTGCGCACAATTATCCAATCCATGCATAATACAATTGCGGGATTTCGCAACGCCACTTCCCAGCTTGCCCATATGTCCGAGGAACTGAATGGACAGTCCAGTCAGCTGCATCAGGCATCTATGGAACAGAATCAGTCCACAGAAGCATTGGTCTGTGAAGTTTCCCATGTGAAGGAACAACTGTCTAATGTCACGGAAAGTACTAGCCAGACTCGCAGCAAGACTGAGGAAATTGCCCAGTGTATCCAAGATGCAAATACCCATATGTCCTCTCTGTCTAGTGCCATGGACAACATCAGCACCAACGCCGAGGAGATCACTAAAATTGCAAAATCCATTGAGGATATCGCATTCCAAACCAGCATTCTTGCACTCAACGCCTCCATAGAGGCAAGCCGCGCCGGAAGCTCCGGAAGAGGATTTGCTGTCGTGGCTGCTCAAGTCAAAGACCTTGCTGCCAAAAGCGGCGAGGCTGCACAAAACGCAACAGAGATGGTAACGCACACCAGCACTATGATTCAGACGGGTGTGAAACTGACCGCCGACACTGCCGATTCACTTCGTGCTATCTCCCGTGTCTCTGACCAGATCAGTGTTATCTCTGACCATTTGGTTGCGGCTGTCCAGGGTCAGGAAAGCGCGCTTGCCATCATGGACGAACGAATTGAGACAATCTCCGGCATTGCAGACCAGAACCTTCAAAACGCTGGCGAAATAGAACAATCAAGTGGACTTCTCGCAAGGGAAGCAGAAGTTCTTCAATCTCATGTAAAGAAATTTGTATTGAAGGGGGAAAATGACAAATGATACGGAAACTACGCCTATCACTGATTTCACTGATGCTTTTGGCACTTATGACAGCATGTGGTGACGAATCAGCAAAAACAGCACTACAGGACGGCTACTACACTGCACAAGCCGCTGAATTTAGCCATGGTTGGAAGGAATATATCACAATCATGGTCAAGAGCGGCAGCATTGTCTCCGTGGAATATAATGCGGAAAACGCAAGCGGTTTTATCAAGAGCTGGGACAGCAACTATATGCAGACTATGCTCAATGCACAGGGAACTTATCCAAATGAATACACCCGTTACTACGCTAGCCAATTGCAGGAGGGACAGGGTGAAGGTGCAATTGATGCGCTGACAGGCGCCACTTCCTCCTACAACTCATTCCAGAAATTGTCCGCCGCTGTCGTCGAACAGGCACGCCAAGGCGATTCCAGCATTGCGATTGTGAATACTTCCTCATAGAAACAAAGAACAGCAGAAAATAGAGTATTCCGCAATCTGCAAAAAGCTGCGCTTTTTGTTTCAATGATTTACTATAATATTAAAAAAGGAACATTACAAGAACTGAATGGTGTTTCATCGTCATTCAGTTCTTGCAATGTTCCTTTTCTTTTTATTCAATTGGCAATTTGGTGTTCAATCTGTGTCCTGTATATTACATATATGCTCGCAATCTCTTTATGACTGATATCACAAGCGTACATTGTTCTGACATGAATGATTAATTCTCAACAGCCCCTTTGATTGCCTCCATCAATTTCTCATATGTCTCATATGCTGGAATTTCCGGATAATCTGCCTTAATTTTTTCTGTACTTTTGAATAGAAATCCTGTTTTTCCTGCCTGAATCATACCAAGATCATTGTAGCTGTCTCCGACAGCAATTGTATCATATCCGATTGATTGCAGCGCCTTTACCGTTGTAAGTTTTGACTGCTCACAGCGCATCTTAAAACCTGTGATACTGCCATCCTGCGCAACATCTAATGAATTGCAGAAAATTGTCGGCCAGCCAAGTTTCTCCATAAGCGGTTTCGCAAATTCCGAAAAAGTATCACTGATAATAATAACCTGTGTGATAGACCGAAGTTCATCCAAGAATTCTTTCGCCCCTGGAATGGGGTCAATTGTTGCAATGGTTTCTTGTATCTGTTTTAACCCCAGTCCATGCTCTCTGAGAATATCCAAACGCCAGTTCATCAGTTTATTATAATCTGGTTCATCACGTGTTGTCCGCTTTAATTCAGGGATATTGCTTGCCCCCGCAAAAGCAATCCAAATTTCAGGAACCAATACTCCTTCCAAATCCAGACAAATCATATGCATCATTTCATTTCCTCCCTCAACTTATCTTCGTATGTTCGGAGTCTCTTTGTGCCTGACATTACAAGAAGGTATTTAGATCATCGTTGGCGGAAAAGCAGGTGCAAGGAAGATTCCAAACGTACATTATCTATATGTTTCCCATCGGGATTCATTATAACATACTTTTTAGGCTGGATAAAGAATTATTTTCGATACGCTTTATCGCACGCTTTTAACGTAATTGTGTAATTTGGATATCACCGCTGGTCGTTTCAATATCAATCAGGCCACCCTGAACGTTGCTGCCATATGTTCCCTGCGCCTGGTTTCCTTTTTTGGAATAATTCAAATGATTGTCAAAAAAGGTATTGATATCACCGCTGGTCGTACTTGCTTCAAATTCAAAAGCGTTCTTTTCTGACAACCTTATATCCACGTGGCCGCTGTTACTGTTTATTGTCAGTTTATTTTTTAGCTCTTCCAGTTCCAATTGAATATCGCCGCTTATTGTCTCAATCGCTCCTGCTCCACTGCGCGCTTTTATGATAACATCTCCACTTGTTGCACTGATATCAAAATTGCCATCAAATTCTTCAGCGAAAACATCCCCAGAAGTGCTCGTCACATTTCTGTCACCATTTCCCTCATGAATGGAAATATTTCCGCTTGTTGTAGTAATAGCCGCACTGCCATCCATGTATTGAATGGTAGTATCTCCACTTGTTGTAGAGATAACCGCACTGCCGCCCATGTGTTGAATGGTAATATCTCCACTTGTTGTAGAAAACTGTCCATCTCCAGATAATGTTTCCATCGTAGTATATCCGCTTGTAGTGCTCAAGTTCAATTCGCCTGTAACCTGCTTTAAATTGATATCCCCACTGGTCGTTGCGATACGAACCGCCCCATTGGAACCGTTATCGTCTGCATGGATTGTCTCTGTTTTGATATATCCGCTTGTACTGGATATTGAAATATTTTTTGCTGTGAGTACAGGCAGGCTTATATCGCCGCTTATACTTTGCGCTTTAAAATCTTTTGCTAGATTGATAGCTGGTTCTGCGATGATATCACCGCTGACTGCCTCTAATGAAATCTCGCCATGATAAGATTCTGGAAGCCATAACTCTGTGTAAAATTTGCCACCTGCAAAAGAAAACGGGCCACGATAGTATCCTATCTGATTTTTTCGCTTTCCTGCTACTTCAAGACGACCATTATTTACCTTAACCGTAGAAATTTCATCTTCCGTAAGTTTAAATTCACTGTATTCCTTTACTGTTATTGTATCGGTTTCACTTTCATAAATATATATATCATTGCTGCACACCTTATTGGATATCAAAATACTGTCAATTTCATCTCCAGATATCTCTTTTTCCAATACAAGCTGTATCCCTGTATACTCCCTGTTTTTAATACCGCGATAGATATTATGCCCTGTCATGCCATAAACAAAAATACCACATAAGGCAGCGGTAAGAATGCACAATGCTACCAGAAGTCCTATTCTTAGACGTTTCATAATTTTCCCCATTTCTGTATAACTATTTCATATACTTACAAATATTTATCCTCCGCCCGCATACTAAACAGCAATCCAATGATAGACTGAATGCAGGCTGCTATCGGAAAAATAATCCATGTGATATGCCATTCATATGTCGAAAAACTAACTAAAAAATATGTCACTAATGCAAAGGTCCATACAATAGAACTAATAGATTTTTTGAGCGCTTTTTCTTTGTTGCTGTTGTATTTTACTTGCTTATATTGTTCTACCATATCACTTTTTTCCTTTCTGGAATAATCAGGATACATATTTGCCGCATATACAATCATAATTGTTGGCGGAATACAAATCAGTATTGCCAGAACGCATCCAAGCGGCGCAAATTCATAGCTGTAATTTCTGGTCAATTCATTGAGTGTCGCAAAAAACATAAAAACAGCGCCCGCAAAAATATATATACCAACCGCTACAGATGTCAGCATTGCTTTCTTCTTTCTGTCCTTCTCCGGTAAAGTAAGCAGGTTCTTTTCCTCCATCTCCGAAAAAAGTTCCCGTACATCACCAATAGAGGTAATCACGTTCTGATAGGCATCCTCTTCTGAATACCCGTCCATTATCATATCATCATATTTGTCCAATGCATTCTGCATCATTTCCTGTTTCAAATCAAGTGCCTTTCTTGTTTTTGGCGCATCTGCAAATATTTTGTTAAAGTGCTGTTTGATTCTTTCTTTCATCATAGTCCTCCATTGAAAATCGCTGATTTTGATACATTTCCTACGATTTTTTCTGCTATTTTAATAGCTTGTCGATTATTTCTTTCGCTTCCTGCCACTCCTGCTTATATCCATGATATGCTTTTCTGCCATCATCTGTTATGGCATAATAACGGCGTCTGGCCCCAACTGTTTCATCTCCCCAATAAGTTCTGATACAGCCAGCCTGCTCTAATCGTCGAAATGCCGAATAAAGTGTTGCCTCTTTCAATTCATATGCATTGTTTGTCTTCTTCATAATATCCTTATTGATTTGATACCCATAACCATCCTGATCCAACAAATGCGAAAGGATAATTGCCTCTGTATGCCCTCTGAGAATGTCCGATGTAATTGACATGATTCTCCCCCTTTCCTGATAATAATTTTCGAACACTTTACTGTTGATATATATCATATATTAATATACCTCGCCTGTCAAGGTATATTATACTAAAAAGCTGCCGCATTAAGCATTCTTAATGCGACAGCCTCTATTATTGATACAAATTATAAAATTACTTAAGTGTAATCTTTGCGCCTTCTGCCTCAAGCTTTGTCTTGATTTCTTCAGCTTCAGCCTTTGTTGCAGCTTCCTTAACCATCTTAGGAGCTCCGTCAACCAAATCTTTTGCTTCCTTCAATCCAAGACCTGTTATCTCACGTACAACCTTGATAACCTTAACCTTGTTTGGTCCTACTTCTGAAAGCTCTACATCAAACTCGTCCTTCTCTTCCTCTGCTGGACCTGCTGCGCCTGTCTGTGCAACAACAACGCCTGCTGCTGCTGATACGCCAAATTCTTCCTCACAAGCTTTTACTAAATCATTTAACTCTAAAACTGTAAGCTCTTTAATTGCTTCAATAAATTCTGCTGTTGTTAACTTTGCCATGATTGTTTACCTCCATAATAAATTTCATTCATTGAATTATTTTTCTGTTTTCTTCTGTTTATGTCATTCGCTTTATCGACAGCTTATTCTGCTGCTTCAGAAACTTCTGCTGTTTCCTCTGCTTCATGTGCAGGCTCACAAGCATCTGGACCGCCTTTTTCTGCAATTTGATTAAGCACACGAGCGAAGTTTGTGATAGGAGACTGAATACTTCCAAGGAACTTGGCAATAAGTTCGTCTCTTGATGGAATGCTTGCAATGGCAGCCATTCCTTTTGCATCATAAACAATGCCTTCCACAATACCTGCTTTTAACTCAATTGCAGGACATGTTTTTGCAAAATTGCTCAAAATTCTTGCTGGAGCTGTCGCATCTTCTTTGCATACAGCAATCGCATTGGTTCCCTTGAGGTTTTCAATCAAGCCCTCAAACTCTGTCCCCTGAAAAGCACGCGTCATAAGTGTATTTTTATAAACTTTGTAAGTAACGCCTGCTTCACGAAGCTGTTTACGAAGCTGTGTGTCCTGTTCAACAGTAATCCCACTGTAATTTACAATAACAACTGTTGTTGCGTCCTTAACTACTGATGCGATTTCCTCAACAATAGGCTGTTTTAATTCAATCTTTGCCATTTTCTTACCTCCTTATAGATTCTAAATGTACTCTCGAAATCTCTTTTCACAACGTTGATGGACAAGTGAACTATTTCTGATATTGCGAAAATACATATCTGGACCTTGGATTTAAAAATCCTGGTCCTGCCGAAAGGAGCCTAAAATGATAACACTACTATAACTAATCGAGCAGAGAAGATTTTCCCTGCTCGCCGCGCGGGGTGCGTACAGCTTTAGCTGCTAATTTCCTTACGCGCCCCTGTGCATAAAAAAACCTCTCCTATATGCCTGAACATATCCTGAGAGGTAAAAGTAATCATCATAAAAACTCTTTTTCCTCGGTAGGCGGTATCCTTACGCCAAATATACGCTTTTGTATATCAGCACCTACTGTCTTCGGCATGGTCGTTTGACCTCTACTACCATATCATATACCTCATTATCTTGTCAATCTTTTTTTATCCCGTTTTGGTGTAACAGTTCAGCCTATAAGAAAAAATTTATTTGTCAGAATTGAAAATGAATTATCTCCTGCCGCCCTTCTGTTTGATATCATAGAAAAATCATCAATATATTCACCTGTCTGATAATCATAGATAAGAATTTTATGGGGCTTTTCAAGAGAAATCCATATTTCAAAATCTGCCGCTCCAAATTCTCCGTCCGTTGTCAGCATACCATTAAACCACCAGTAGGATGCGTCTTCCCCATATATAAAATCCACAGAAAAACTAATTCCCTCCATTTCTTCCACTGTTGTTACTCCCTTCATACAGTTTAAAGCATCTGTTTTTTCGTTAAGTTCTGGTATTTTGCTGTATATTTCTTTTTTCAAATTTTCTATTTCCTCATAGTGATACGTCTGCCAGTCATATATTTCCCTTCGGTCATATTCCGGGCAGGCAAGGTAAACCTTTTTCCCTTTTATATCAGGAATTACAACAGAAAAATCAGTCTTATCTTTTGCAAAGGGAAGTGTTTCCGCATAATAAACTATCACATTCACAACATTTGTATCATTCTTATCTTCTTCCCACACCACTTTACTGACATGGAAGGAATACAGATTTATTTCTCCGTTCACAGTAAGCTGCCCTGTTTCTTCGTCATATATAGTGTCTGATATGGACATATATCCTGTTTCAAGCGGCTTGCCAATCACATAAATTTTAAGAGCAGCCGATAACAGGCATAGAAAGAGAATACCTGCCAGTATTCCTATGGTTATTTTCAGGCGGTTCATGCGCCTTCGTATCTTTTTTAGTGCATCGACAGCAATCGTATCATGGGCAGATAAATCATCTTTTCCGATATCTTCCTTCATTTCTGTATAAATTTTATGGCATTCCTCACATTCCTCTAAATGATTTTTCACCAGTTCACTTCCTGTGTCACTTAAAATGTTGTCAATGTAGCCGGGAAGAAGATCCCGTATCACATCACAGTTATATTTTTCATTCATTCCGACTGATCTCCTTTCTGATTTTTTGTTTGGCACGAAAAAAAATAGTCCTGCACCAATTTTCGCTTTTTCCCATTATTTCCCCGATTTCACGGAAAGACAATTCTCCACTTATACGGTACAATACAACTTCTCTCTCCTGTTCTGGAAGAAGGTGGATTGCCTGATAAAGCTCGATCTTATTTTCCTGCCGAATAACAAAAGTTTCCCCATCCGATATTGAATCATCTGGAAGATCATCGGAAAGCTCCGCCATTTTCAAACGGTTCTTTTTCCGAAGTTCCTGCCATAATATATGCTTTGCAATCTGACAAAGCCATACAGATAATTTACAGGAAGCATCATAACGTGAAATAGACATACTTGCCTTCAAAAAAGTTTCCTGCGTCATTTCCTCCGACCATTCGGCATTATGCGTATGGGAATATAAAAATCCATAAACTACTCTGGAATACTTCTGATAAACATTTTCCATATCTGAGTAATCCATTCCTTAACTCACCCCCTCTACCCTTTATATCACATTAATTTATCATTCGTTACAAAAAATTATGATTTTCTAGAGCATGTTTGAAAAATCGAGCAGGGTGCGTGCATAAAAAGGCAGCAGATTGTCTGTCAAGATAATCTGCTGCCAAAGGGTAAAGAGTAGTAACAGTATTCAATTTTATCATTTTTCTAGTTGGATGGAGCACTAAGTTTTTCCCAGCAAACAGGAATTGAATAAAACCGGTGCGCGATAATCTGTCAAGACCGTGGTACAGTTTTTGCGTCCCTCCATCCGTCTATTATCACAAACAACCGTTATCATTCGAACACAATCTCAAAATCCTCGTCATCTTCGTCATAGTCTTCTTTTTCCACTGCATAAAAGCTTTTTCCGATAATTGTCCGCAGCTTTTGAATATTCGCCAAATCCGATGCGCCAAATTCCTGGTAGCACACAGTTTCACTCTCTTCATTCAACGAATCATAAAAGTCCGTGACATACACTGAAAATTCGTCCAACAAACATTCAAAAGGAATCTGCGTAATATTTCTGGGTGAGGCGTCTTCCTCACAATAGCGTTCCGGTTCCATTTCAAAAGAAAGTGAAGTCACATAAATATCCTTACTCGAAATACCATACGGATCTTTTGTACAATAAATGCCTTCTTCCACTTGTTGAAATTTTGATTCAGAGTATTTTTCTGGTGTATAGTTTTTAAAATTTTTCATTGTGTTCTCCTTTATTCTTATACATATCAAGATATCTTCAATATACTTGTGTTTCTGTTTCAAATTACCTGTCCTCAATTATCTGAAAAATATAAAATTTAAGATAATAGCTCTCCTGTGCCGCCCACAATATTGGATGGTCTGGCGCCTGGGTACGGTATTCTACCTGGCGCAGCCGCTTATGCGCACTGGCTGCTGCCTGATAAATCGTCTTTGTAAACAACTCGTACTCCATAAAATGGGAGCAGGAACATGTTGCAAGAAATCCGCCATCCTTCACAAGTTTCATGGCACGCAGGTTAATCTCACGATATCCCTTTACTGCATTTTTAACAGCAGTTCTGGACTTTGCAAATGCCGGAGGGTCCAAAATCACGACATCAAACTGCTCTTTTTTGCGTTCTAGCTCCGGCAGCAGTTCAAATACATCTGCACAGCGAAATTGTACCGTTTCGCCAAGTCCATTTAATGCTGCATTTTGAATAGCCTGTGCAACCGCAAGCTCAGAGGCGTCCACACCAAGCACGCTGCACGCTCCTGCTATCCCTGCGTTGAGTGCAAACGAACCTGTATGGGTGAAGCAGTCCAGCACTTTTGCCTTTTTACAGAGCCTTTGTATTGCAAGTCGATTATACTTCTGATCTAGGAAGAAACCTGTTTTTTGCCCTTCCTTTACATCGACAAGGTATTGCACCCCATTCTCTGTAATCGGTACCATGGTGTCAAATGGTTCTCCAATAAACCCTTTTTCTCGTTCCATCCCCTCATTTAAGCGTACTTTTGCATCACTCCTCTCATAAACGCCGCGAACATGAATACCATCCTGCTCCAGCAATATCTTTAAGTCCTCGATAATTTCAAGTTTGAATCGGTCAATGCCAAGTGCCAATGATTCCACCACGAGAACATCTGAAAACTTGTCCACCACAAGCCCTGGCAAAAAATCCGCCTCGCCAAAAATCACGCGGCAGCTACTGATATCTACTGTCTTTTTGCGGTATTCCCACGCGTTCCGCACACGCTCCATTATAAACTCACTGTCAATTTCCTGCTCAATGCAGCGCGTCATAAGGCGCACGCGAATTTTTGAATGCAGATTCACAAATCCTTTTCCCAACGGATAACCGTCAAAATCTCTGACACTAACGATATCCCCATTATCAAATGCACCGCTGATAGTGTCAATCTCATTGTCAAAAATCCACAAACCTCCTGCCTTTATAGTTCTGCCCTCACCTTTTTTCAATGTCATCACTGCACTCATATTATCCTCCATGTCGTCTTTGAACGGCTCAAATAGATATGAAAAACGCTGTCTTTTACTGCCTTAGAACTATTTTTCACACTATTCCTCCAAACTCTCGTTCTCTAAGTCATTCCATACAAAACTGTCTGCCAACGCTTTTGCTGCATCTTCTACACGCTCTGAACCTGTAAAATTGGTAAGATGAATCAGGCAGTAGCGCTTATCGTCCACAATATAATACTGTTTGGTAACAATTTCCTCCTCACTGATTGTAAAAATATAGAGAATGTAATCCTGAGCCGTTGTGCTTCCACTCCCTGTTACTTGCGCATCACTGCTGCTAATTTGCATGGAAAGCTGTCGGACAATTGCATTCCGAAATTGCTCATGCTCCTCCAAGGAATAGCGATTTGTTCCTATTTCAATTGAAATATTGTCTGGCATTTCATCCTCTTCATGCCCTTCCTCCACATAAAAAATCTTGTTTTTTGTCGAATATTGTTCTGCCTTTACCCAACCGTCCGGCACTGTATAGCTTCCAGGGAAGTCCATTTCTTCATCAATTTCAGAAGGTATGCTTTCTGATTGTTCCACCTTTGAATTATTTTCTGATTTAAGCGATTCATCAAATATACGTTTTGTCTTACTTGTGCTGTCTGATGACACCTCTGTTATTTTTTTAGAACAGCCTGTGAACGTTCCGAACGAAACAAGAACAGCCAACAAGATCACAACTATTTTTTTACAAATCAATATCTGCTGCTTCATCAAATAATGCACCTTTCATTTATTGAATTAAATATTATATGACAATACAATAGACCCTTTTTCGTATAGAAATAACACACTCATCTATCAAACAGCGAGCCTGTACTACTATGTGTGCTCCCGTCATTTTCTGTATATGTCAGGATAAACCGAGGTTCTCGCTTTGTGCAATGATAAAATCGCAGCAATAACTCTGCAACATCAGATTTTATCTCTATCCCCAAACGCTTTGCTAATTCTTGTTGCGCCTCACGCAAATCAAACGCGACTTCCTGTGCATTTTCTTCATATTCCTCAAAGATTTCTTCTGCAAATGCACCAAGCTCTTGTTTATTGATATATTCTTCTTTACATAAATAATCTAACCAATAAGGACAATTTATCATGAACTCAAAGAACTCGTCCAGGTTATCTGCAATTCTGCCGCACTCGCCCTCACTTCCCCAATAGCCTATTGAGCCATCTTCAAGCAAGATATATTCACTTCCACTCCCTGCCATTGCGAATGTTTTCCCGGAAATATTGTAGGTTATATGTCCATCTTCATCTTGCGGTATTTTAAATTCTGGAAGAATTTCGATATCGCACACATCGCATAATAAGTCTGATAAATCATTATCTTCTCGCAGTATTTTTATATAATCCATTGCGTCACACCTTCTATTTCATATGATGTACTCTTTCTTTGCTCTTTTATCAGTCCCATACAATTCCAAAACAAGAAAAGCCATCTGGAACCGGCGGCCTGCACTTTTTGATTTTTCGATGACTTAATTATATCACAATGGTTCTCCAAATAAAATAAATTTTATATAAATGCAAACCTTACCATTTCGTAACCGTTCAGCCTTCGGCTTCCTGTTACAAGCATCAAGCCATGCATAATCGCTTCGCGATGCCTTGATGCACCTCAACCTCAACGTTATTCCACGAACTTTGCAGCAAGTGCAAAATTCTGGGCTGAACTGTTACCCATTTCTTCTATGTTTCTAATTTCTTGCAAGATTTCATTACATAGTGTATACTGTTTATTGCGCTCTGACACACGCACAAATTTTTCAACCTCACAGCTTCTAAAAACAACCAGAAGCTAAAATAACTATAGGGAGAATTTCATAAAATGAAACTAAAACTTGTAGCATTGGATATGGATGGAACTTTACTAGACAGTCAAAAAAGACTACCGCCAGACTTCATTCCTTGGGTGGAGCATCATCCAGATATCAAAACCATAATTGCCAGCGGAAGACAGTATCACACCCTAATCAAAGATTTTATTCCCATCAAAGACAAGCTGATTTTTGTGGCAGAGAATGGCGGAATCGTATTTGAAAAAGACACCATCGTTTATTGTAATGAAATGCCAAAAGATGAAATTTTCAGGTGTCTTGAACGAATTGAACCAATCAAAAATTTGACTCCTGTCGTTTGCGGCGCAAACTCTGCCTATATGAAAGCCTCCTCTGATTCTGCCTATGAGGAAACCAAACGATACTATTCCCGCCTACAGTCTGTCACAGATATGAAAGAGGCGGTTTGTCACGACACCATTGTTAAAATTGCTGTGTTTGCCGAAGAAAAGAAGGCGGAACAGGCAACAAAATATTTTGCGGATTTGCCAGATTCCCTATCTGCTGTACTCTCTGGTGTCAGTTGGATTGATATTTCCAACCGCACGGCCAACAAGGGCAGCGCAATTGCTGCGATCCAGAAAAAATATGGCATTGACAGAACAGAATCTATGGCATTTGGCGATTATTTGAATGATGTGGAGCTTCTACAATGCTGCGAAGAAAGCTATTGTATGGAAAATGGGCATCCAGATTTAAAAGCGCTGGCAAAATATACTACTGCGTCAAATGATAACAATGGCGTTATGAATATATTGAATCAATTATGATCGGAGACGAAACGAACGATGTTAGAATTCATGAATCCACAACAATTTGATCAGGTATTTTCTATTATGGAACACAGTTTCCCTATAGATGAATACCGCACCTATGCGGAACAAAAATGTTTGTTGGACAATCCAAAATACAAACTGTATACGCTTCCTGATACCCAAAACAGCCAAATAAGTGCATTTGTATCAATATGGCAGTTTTCTGACTTTGCTTATCTTGAACATTTTGCAGTAAGCGCCGCCGCTCGCTGTCAGGGACTTGGTTCCTCTATTTTGAATGAGATAAAACACATATTATCCTGTCAGATTTGTCTGGAAGTTGAACTGCCCAAAACCGATCTTGCCAAAAGGAGAATTGCCTTTTACAAAAGAAATGGGTTTGCTCTTAACGACTATCCTTATATCCAGCCGGCTCTCTCCAAAGGCAGGCACCCTTTGCCACTCCTTCTTATGACGACAGATGGGACCATCACTCCCGACAGATTTGCATATATAAAAACAACGCTCTACCAGCATGTATATAACATCAGTCCTTCTGATATCAATACATACTTAGGTTAAGAGCGTGTTCTCTTTCAGGAATTTCAAAATAGGAGTCTTTCCTGCCCAATTACTTCTATTTGTGAGCTGACAATAGTTTCCTCCTCTGTACCGCGCAAATGTTCTCCTCTTAGATACTGCATCCCGCCGCGCAGATTAGACGCGACTAGATTGAGCACATAAATATTGTCAAATCTTCCATAAATAGAATCGCCTCCCAGTCCCGAAAAGCAGATTAACTGCGTATTCATCTTGTCTGCCATATCCATCAGCGGCTTGAGCAAATGCGCCGCGTTTGTCTGGGCAAAAGGGTTGTCCATGACAAGCACCTTTCCTTCATTTCGATCTGCAAAAATATCTGTTTCATCACGCCGCATATAATATAACAGACTTGAAAGTATGACAAACGCTGTCAGAAATCCTTCTCCGCCGGAATTTTTGGCCGCCTGCGCCCAAGTAATCGGATACTCGCGCTGCGCCTCAACTTTATACAATTTGATTTGCACATTTGCGATGCCAACAATGCTGTCATAAAGATTCTTTGTTGTGATTCTAGTGCCAAAATACTCCTGCGGATTCTCATTTTTCTCAAGAATTTCGACACCTTTCAAAGTCAGTTCATCAAGGAAATCACTTAATTTCAACTGATACATTCCTTCTTGTTCTGTCCAGTCTGGAATCTGCAGCTTTAACATCTTAACTGCCTTCTCTCTGATAGTAATTGTAGAATTGCTGTCAATCTGTCCCAAATTATTATGCACATCCTGACAGTAATCGCTCAAAAGCTCTATGATACGTCCTTTCTCCTTTTCGATCAGTGAAATATCCACCGCAAGTTTTTCCATCTGACTGTCATAGGACTGCAGCGTTGTATCAAGCTGTGCCAGAATCATAGAAGCGCTGTCCGTCAACGACAACATTGATTCAAGGGGTTTTCTGTAATAATCCTCCTGATACCTATCTTTTTGCATCATCTTATAGAGATAGGCAGTTATCTTACTCTTTTTGCGCTCACGTTCTTCTTTGTGATTTCTATAATCTCGCAGCAGCCGTCCTTGAAAATCCCTTAGCTCCTTTGTACCAAGCAGCGTGATATCTGTCTCCCACTGCGGTTCATGACTGCATACAAAATCCTCATATTCTGCAAGGGTACTCAAGTTTTCACCCAATCCCTTTAATCTGTGCTCAACTTTTTTGATATCCTCCTTGATATTTCTGATTCGAAAATCAATTTGATTCATTTCTGACTCAAATTCTGTTGTCTTGATTTCCTCCTTCGCAAGCGGTTCCTCTATCCCACATTTTTCCAGCATATCTTTTTTCTTTGCGGTGATGCCGCTTTGACAGACTGCAGTTTCCTTATCTTCATCATTCCACTGCCTATCTTTTATTTTCCATTTATTTCTCCTGTCTTCAAGCAAAATCTCCTGATGAGTCTGTTCCTTTTCATTATAAATGATGCCCTCCCAGTCCTGTTTTGAAAGAGCATATTTCTTTGACATGCGATCAAGCTCTTTTTGCAGTTTATTTAGACTTGCTAAGGTCTTTTGAAGCTGCTGCTCCAAGTCCTGTACCTGCATAGACATTTTGGAAGTAATCGCCTCAAATCTTGCCTCCTGCTCCTGTGCTGTCGCCGGCAAAGGAATATCCTCTATTTGTGCGGCATTTTGATAACCTTCATAAATGCTGCGTTTGTTCTGATATTCCAGTGCCTTTCTGTCAAGTTCAGTATGTGCACGCTCAATACTCTTAAGACGTTCCTGGCTTGTTTCCATAGCGTCCTTAATTCGTTTTCTGTTCTGCTCATGCCGTTCTTGCTCCTTCTGGCTGCGATTTAGCTGTTCCATACATTCCAAGTATGCCTCATACTCGCTGCAGAACAGTGCAAACTCTTTGTCACGTCTCTGCATTTTTTCTAATAATACTTGTTCTTTTGCAATATCCGCTGCAAGCTTATTTATTTGCTCCTCATTTTTTTGCACATCACTTTTTAAGGTATAGATTGTTCTGCGAATTTCTTCTGCTGCAGCTTCCATCTCTGACAGTTGTGCTGCATTTTTATCGTATACTTCCTTTGTTAACTTCTGATTTTTCAGCCGCTCCCTTTTCTCGAAGTACTCCTCATACTCTTTCCTGCGCACTGCTATTTGCTCATTCTTTTCCTGAATTTGCATTTCCTTTTCCGTTATCAACAACCGAAGCGCTTCTTCGTCAAGCAGTTTTTCATTAAACCACAAGAAGAAATGAATCCCCTGAAGCGCAAGAAGACCGCTGTCCTGCTGTGCAACTATCTCCTCAAGCTGCTCACGCAGTATAATCGGAATTGGAAATGATGTATATATCTCCCTGTCATGTTCAGACAACACTTTCATGTCCTGTTTTGACAAGATCAATGCATAGGGTAAAAATGGCTGTCTGCGCACAATTTCCTCATTCTTTTGCAGAGAATAACCATTTTTCTTTAACCAATCCATACCATAAATCACATGAATATTCAGCCGCTCAAACAACGCTAGAATTTCCTTGGGAAGTTCGAGCACTTTTCCCTGTGTCAAACGTATGAACTCTTTTTGCAGCGCATCTTCTTCTTTTTCTAATTTTCGCTTTGCCTGGTCACATACTGCTAGCTTTTTATCTACCGCGGCAAGAATTCTGTCCAAATTCCACTGTTCATTTATCGTGATATCAAAATAACGCATCATAACAAGCCGTTCCGAAAGCTCTTTCTCCAAATCTGCCTTCTCCCGCTCCAAATCTGCAATCATAAAATTTTGGCGAATCTGTTCCTGCTGTTTGTCCTCGATATCGCGAAGCAGTGATTTCTGCCATTCATTTGCCGCCTCATGCTGTTTTCTATGCGCAGTACAGCTTCTTGTCCCCTCTTCAAGTTCTTTCTGATACTGTTCCTTCTTTATATCCAAAAATCCTGGCTCATATTCTCCAATAATTGTTCTGGCATATGACTCCTGAAACGTTTTATTGAAGATCTCCTCAATCCGCCCAAAGCCATTCATTCGCTCTTTGTAGGTGCTGATTCTGGATATCAACTGAATTATCATCTCATCCAGCCATTGCTCTTTATTCGCCAGCTCCTGTAATTTTTTAGTTTCTGCCTCACAATCGGCTTCATTTTGTTCCAACTGCCTTGTCATATCCTCGGCAAGCTGCCCATAATAACGATTTAATGCCCTTCCAAGCGCTATCCGTTCAGGTTCCAGTTTCCCCTCACCTTCATGCAGTACCTTAAGTCGTTCTCTGATAAAAAGCTCATCTTGGCGTACTTCCTCGACCTGCTCTTCCTGCTTTGCAAGCTCCATCTTGTGCAGCAACCTCTCGATTCGCTGCATTTCTTCCTCCAATGTATCCCGTTCCATCCCAATCATATCGCGGTTGCTCACATGAAACCGAAGCAAATCCATCAGGTTTTGAATTTCATAAGAGTACTTCTCATATGAAATGCGTGCAAGTTTTTCATCACATTCTGCCATATCATCAAGCAGTCGGGCCTTTGCCTCATCTTGCTCTGCCTCCATGCGTACAAGCAATGCACGAAAGCCTGCGATACTGTTTTCTTGCTCCTCCACCTTGTCAGTCATCAGTTTGTATTCACTGGCAGAAGAAAAAATCTCCGCCGCATCCTCTTTAAACTGGCATATTGTATTTCTGCGTGCAATCTTCGACTGATTTGCCTTGTAGGAAATCACATATTTTTCTATGATATTCTGAAATTCCTTCATGCGGTCTTTTTCTCGGTTCAGTTTACTCTCCACCGCGTCCAAAAACCATTTTTCAATCAGTCCCTTCTCGTCACGGCAGTCAGAAAAAAGTTCAGAAAGTCCAGATTCCTTTAAATTAACCTTCTTAATAATATTTTCCCACTCTTTATAATAAATCTGGTACTCTGCAAGTTTATCAAAATACTGCTTGGACTGAGCGCCGTTGTTCATATCATAATAACTGAACTTGACCGCATGATCTTTTTTGTATGATTCAAAAAGCTGCCTGCATTCACGATAGCTTTTCAATACAATTTCTTTATTCTTTTTCTCAACTACAGGCAGGCTGTAAATATCCTGCGCACACCTTTCGCGATACTCACAAATAAAATGGATTAATTCCAAGCGGTTGTTTTCATCTTCCGCCTCCTCCTGACTTCTGCGCACCATCATTCCTGTCAGGCAATACCCTGCTCCGCGATCAAGTTTCCACTCTACCATAATAAACGTGGGTTTGCTGGTGGTAAAATAGCTGTCAAAGGGCCTGTCCTTGGCATCACGGTAGCGCTTATGCACAAATGGGGCCGTCATCATCTGCACCAGTACAGACTTTCCGCCCCCGTTTTGCAGCGACATCAGCGTGCTTCTACCTTGCATTTGAAATATATCGTCACTGATGCGCATTGTATTATTATTGTAATTTAGATTGATAAATCGTACTGCATTTATTTTACTCATCGCGGCCTCCTGACAATACTTTGCTGATTCTCTGATAATGATTCTGGTTCAGCAAATTCCAATCCATCAGATTATCAAGCTTCTTTGTCGTTTTTATCATCTCATCCTCCTGGACATATTCAATCAGACCCTGATTTTCCAAAAAAAGAAAAATATGGTGCAAAAATCCCTCCTTTGTCGTTCGCGCACGCGAACCACGCTCATCTGACTTTAGCGCCTCATATGCCTCCTGCATATTGCGAAATGCCAGGCCATTCTTTTCTTCCTCTTCCACAGAAGTATTCTCAACACCATTTTTCAATCGGTCTGTTACACAATTTTGCAGTTCTCCTACGCGGATATAGTCCCTCGACTTGGCACTCGCTCCCTGACCATCATAGAATTCCGCTAGAAGTGTTAGAATGACAAACTGCGACAAATAAAAATCCTTGTCTGTACCACCCGACTTGCAAAGAATTTCTTTTAATTTTGCCTTAGAAAACCCTAAAAATACATTTTCCTCTTTCGGAATCAAATATATGACGTCCCCATACCGTTCAATATTGCTCTGTGCCTGGTCTCCTTGGCTTTTAACCAAATTCTGAACCTGCTCTTTCTCCACATAAGCCCGATAAAGCGCCGCCGCCTCATCCTCCCGAAGCTCAAAATGCTCTAAAAGATAATAAAAAATCTGCTGGCTGAGACGGATTTCTTCTATTTCATATGCCATTTTGTCCCCCTAATTTTACACGAATCACCACATTGGTACAACGTATAGTCTTCTCATTGCCAAACGCATCAAGCACCTTCTCAAACTCCACAATCCTTCCGTCATTTGATCGGTCCGTAAAAATCTTCTGTATTTTCCTTCTGTCTGTATGATTGTCTTTGCTATTCTCTGTCAGAGAAAGAAGCATATCATTTAACTGAAAATCATTTACCTGCTCGGTAATAAATTCACGTTTTTCCTTTCGCAGCGTTTCCATGCAGATTTCACGGTTTTTTATCAGCTCAACCATAATCTCTTTAAACACATCAATGGATGGAATGCAAGTATTACGTGATGCTGCATCTTTTTCCAAAAGCGCTTTTAATTCCACCAAAGACAGACTTCCTTTTTTCAACACTGCATCCAGGATAAAAGCCAAACTATTCTCATATTTTTTGAGTTTTTCCCTCTTTTTGCATTCCAGCTCATTCTGCCATTGCTTTTCATCAAAATCCAACAACTCATCTGTATCCTGCACCGCCTTTTTCCTGACTGGACGCTGCAGTTCCATACATTTATTCAAATTATAAATTTTGGGAATCTGTTGGTGGAACAGTGGTCTGAAAAACAAGTCGATTGATTCAAGATATTGTGGGTTTTCCAAAATCTTGTCATACAGCTCTGTCCGAATAGAAAAACGTTGAATCAGTGACATCTGCGCAAGAGATTGCAGTTCTCTGTCATACAACAGCTTCAGATCAAAGTGAGAATTTAGAATCTTTTGGTGCTCATCAATTGTTCGATTCAAATACCGCTCAATAATATGAAGATTTTCCAGCTTTTCCTCTTCTTTTGCATCAAGCTTACGCACATTAATGTTCTGCTGTTCGAGTTCCAATGCCCTAAGTTTTACCATCTCACGGTAGCCTGTAAACTTTTCTTTGGTGTCACCGATGGTTTCCATATTTTCCAACATCAAGGTTTCATAATCAGCCACTGAATAACTTAGCGCATTGCGCCGCACACGCAGCATTGCCTCCTCAATTTTTTGGAGCTGTATTCGCATAAAATTAAAGACATTTTTAATTTCATCAACCGCTTTATCATAGCTTTGTTTTTCTAGATGCATTTTAAAAATCATCTCGTGAATTGTGAGCTTCATGTTGTTCTCGATTTCGAGAGTGGAAAGCATCAGATTGTAACCATCCTCTGTCAAATAATAAGATGTTCGCTTTACTCCCTCTTCCACATAGATAACACGGTTTGCAATATAGCTGATATTCATGCTCTTATATGCTCTGTTGTCAAAATCATATCCCTCAAAATACATTGCTTTGCCTTCGTTTGACAAAATCACATTTACCACAAAATCGCCAAGCTTCTTGCAGTCATCATAAGACATATTTTTTTGAAATCCACCTGAATTGAGGTTGTCAATGTATGCGCCAATATCATCCATTGTACAGCTTTCTTCACGCAGGGATTGTTCCATAATATACAACATAACCGCAAAAATCATGTTGATTTGTTCATCTGCCTTCACAAAACCATACTGTTTCCAGGTCTGTTTTGCCATGCTGTTCTGCAAAAGAATCGCATACATTCCAACATGTTTCATTCTTTTGGCAAACTGCTTTAAAAATTCATACTGCATTGTTTCTCCCTATGCTTTGGATATTTTCTAAAATTGCTTTTGAAGCAGCGCGAATCGTCTGGTATCATCATTTATCACATCATATCCTCAATATTCAATATCTCCTGGGGAATATATTTGTCACATTCCAGAATTTCTTTTATTGTTTCCTGTTGCGGCTGTGAAAACTGGTCCAAAAACAGATTTTCAATCTTTCGGTTTTGCCCCTCTTTTGTAACTGGAAGCTTATCAATACCAATACGCTGCGCCTTTGCAAGCATCCGGTCATAAGCGCCTTTCAATATTGCAATTGCATATTGTGTCCCATATGTTGCAGCAAAACTTTCATAGATTCCTATCCCTTCATAATCTAAATCACCAAAATAAAGAATTTTATTTTCCTGATGCAGCATATAAGGTTCCCCGCTGATATGAAAGTCAGAAAATGCTGAAATAATTCCTTTGCCTGCACCATAAATCAGCGTTCCTACTGTCTCTCCACAAATTTGAAACTGCTCTGTTCCCATCAGGCACTTACGCATACTGTAAAAAGTATCTTTATTCTCGATTATCACAAGATTTTGCGATGTTTTCTTTGTTGCAGAATAATACGCAATTGGCTCTGTTGTCCTGTAATAATTCAAAAAATTGGTATCTAGTCCGCAACGCTTCAGAATCTTTTTTCCTTGTTCCTGCTTCAAAAATTTTTCCCTATGCCAGATATCAAAACTGCGCTCATTTTCTGACATCAGCGTATGAAAAGGATTCTTTTTGATATAATTATTGAGAAGCAGCACCCATATTCTATCCTGAATGTACTGTTCAATATGGGTCTGATAATAGTCTGTAGAAATGGCTGGTACAATCTCATAATTCAATTCGTCTAAATATTTTGTCACATCCTGTTTCGGTTCAATAATCCAATATTCTCTATAAAGAGCCGGTGACTTCCCATTAATTCCAGACGCTTTCACTGGCTTTATTTGCTGTGATTCAATTAACGCAATCACTTTTGCGTAGAGTTCCTTATAGTCAGAGATGCGATATTTTAATGAAAGTGCATCAAGATTTATTTTCTTCATTGATGTGTGCCATTCCTTTTCAAAATCAATCCTTGATTCTGTCTACACTACTTTTTATTTAAGATATGTGCTCATCTTTTCCCGAATTTTTGCAAATTGTGCATTGGTTTCTGGAAGCGCTGACTGGAAATCCATCAGCTTATCCAGATACCCCTGTTCACGCACTAACTTGCGGCTAATGGGATAGACAAGTTCATATACCAATGAAATATGTCCAACTACATTGTCAACTGGTGTTTTTTTCAAACTTCTAAGTATTGCATGTTCTTCATAAAACGCTTCCATTACTGCCTGTGTCACTTTGCAGTGTTTTAAGTCATAGGTTGTCACATTGTAAATTTCCTCAATTGGCACAATAATGTTAACCTTTAAGATATCAATCTTGTCCGCATCACGAAGTAAGTCTGCAAACTTCTTTTCACGCTGTGTATAATCGGAGGGAACACGGTATGCACTATGGCACCGTACTGCCTTTTCTATTAATTCATCTTCCGAATCATCTTCCACATACGCTCTGATTTTTCCTTCTTGGAATAAAATATCCGCACCAAACGCTGCATGATCTATGGACTGCGCATCTATAAAGGTACCATATCTTTTTAGCTGTTCAAAACGTCCAATATCATGCAAAAGCCCTGTTAACCACGCTAAATCTATCTCGTTTTCGCCAAATCCTGACTGCTCCGCAATCTGCTGGCAAAGCCCACATACGCGATATGTATGAACAATCTTTAATTTTACTTTTTCATCTGATGCATCATAGCGGCTGGTGTATTCTTCAAATGCCTTCAAAGCTTTTTTTCTGTCAATAATCATGTACCAAACACTCCTTTGCATACTCCGTCTTGCAACCGCCACTCAAATAATAGTTCTGGTCCCGCTGCTCTGTGAATTGCACCATCAACGCCGCCATTAAGCAAGCTGATGTTTGTAGTATTTGCATTTGCATCTACATTATCAATTTTTGTTATATCTCCTTTTAAAAGCCTAATCATATCAAATGTACCTATATCCATCGTTTGTATTCATCAAAAAAGCTTCGGGTCCATAAAAATAATAACAAGTTCGCATTGTTCACCTGACGCGTCAACACCCCAATAATCGGTGTAATATCCATCTCCCATACCCGACGCAAACATTGCTATCATGGAGCCATCTAGCGGATTGTTCCACATTAAAATATCCCCAGCTTCCCGCTGCACAGCTGGATTTTTCTTGAAACTTTCTGCAAACAGTGCTGCAAAATAATCATCATAAATATTGCCACCCTTATGCTCTTTGTACCAGCCATCCAAAAATCTCCAATAACTTTGTGCCGCCTGCTCATCGCAAAAACATGCCAAACCACATTCTACTGGAAATCCCGCAAATGTTATCTTGTTGTCTTCCTTCTCACCATGCGCCAGCTCATAAGCAACCGCTTCATTGTTATTCAGCTTAAGACGTGCGCCAACAATTCGCATTCCTGCTAGCTGTGAATTCATAATGGAAAGCTGAACTGGATACGTACCTGGACGAATACGTTTTGCCTTCACCAACACTTCTTTTGGATTTTTCAGATAGTATAGGGGGTCTGCGGTCAAAACTCTGCCCGATGAAAATGTGCACTCTCCCATCGTATATTGCTGTAAATCCTCGGTATTGCCAAAAATATACTGCACAAGTTCTACATCTAGTGCATCTTTACTGATAAATTTCAGATTTTGCTCAAATGCTCGTTGTAATGCCGGCTTCTCGGCATTTTCTTCTTCCTTATCCTTTGCTTCCTGTATTTTAGCCTGTTCTTCCCAATATACAGCTTTCTCACTATCTGGCGCTACACCAACTCCATCGCGGTATAGTATCGCAACCTGATGCATCGCATTGGGATGTCCTCCCTCTGCCGCTTTTAAAAAATACTCAAACCCTTTTGTTTTGTTCTTTTCAACGCCGTATCCATTCATATATGCCATACCAAGATTGCCCAGTGCTGTTGTATTCCCCATTTCTGCGGCCTGTTTGTAATAATTTATTCCTTTTGCATAATCTGGCTGCATATGTTTCCCTGCACAATAAATATATCCCAGCTCCAATAAAGCGTCCTCCATGCCGCCTTCTGCTGCCTTTTCATAATATTCCAACGCCTTATTTAAATCTGGCTGAATATCATTCTCCTCATAACCATTTAAATAAAGATCTCCCAAAATCTTTAAGGCTGGCAAAATCCCCTGTTCCGCATCTGCAAACAGTCTTTCCATATCAAACATCTGTATCATCTCCCTTCTATATTTATTTAATATATCACACTCTATTCATTAACACAACCACACATTCTCTGTGTCACAGAATAAACGCATGAACGGATATTCTCTAATTGCCATCCAATTATTTGGTGAGTTCGTCAATGGAATCTAATAAATCATTGGTATATAATACTCTCAGGACAGCAAG
>OFFL01000583.1_pt1 | contig 37898 bp, 34 predicted proteins | sample 1521391 | NCBI WGS metagenome assembly OFFL01 (sample SAMEA3504082, study PRJEB24116) | mouse gut metagenome | biome: mouse gut; feature: mouse-associated habitat; material: faeces | place: Denmark | collected 2011
AAATACCAAGGCGATTTTTGTGGAAACGCTTGGAAACCCCAATTCCAACCTGGCGGATTTGGAGAATTTAGCCAACCTGGCCCATAAATATCGTATTCCTCTGGTGGTGGATTCCACCTTCGCTACGCCATATCTGATTCGTCCGATAGAATACGGCGCAGATATCGTGGTACATTCCGCAACGAAATTCATCGGCGGACACGGGACCACGATCGGAGGCGTCATCGTTGACAGCGGAAGATTTGACTGGATGGCCCACGCAGATAAATATCCGGGGCTGTGTACTCCTGATGAAAGCTATCACGGCGTGATTTATGCGGAAAGGTTTGGGAAGGAAGGGGCGTTCATCACCAAGTGTACCACCCAGCTTATGAGAGATCTTGGATCTATTCAAAGTCCTCAAAATGCATTTTTGCTGAACCTGGGTCTGGAAAGTCTGCATGTGCGCGTGAAGCGTCACTGTGAAAATGGATTGGCTGTGGCGGAGTTCCTATCGGGCCATGAGGCGGTGGAGTATGTGAATTACAGCAGTCTGCCGGGAGACAAATACTACCCGCTGGCTCGGAAATATCTGCCGGGGGGAAGCTGTGGTGTAGTATCCTTCGGCTTGAAGGGCGGCAGAGAGGCGGCGGAGATATTTATGAAAAGTCTGAAATTTGCGGCCATTGAAACCCATGTGGCCGACGCCCGCACCTGTTGTCTGAACCCGGCGTCCACCACCCATCGCCAGCTGACGGATCAGCAGCTGCGGGAGGCCGGAGTACCCGGTGAATTGATCCGGTTAAGCTGTGGTATCGAGGATACAAATGATCTGATCGCTGATATTGCCCAGGCCCTGGATAAATGTGAGAAGAGATGATTTTATGGACTGCAAAGAATTCGAGAGACTGATTCCCGATTTTATGGGAAAGAAAATGGACCATTATACCATGAAAAGCTTTATGGGACATCTGGATCGCTGTGCAGACTGTCGGGAAGAGCTGATCATCCAGTTTTTGGTCACAGAGGGGATACAGCGTCTGGAGGATGGCAATGTGTTTGATCTGCAGAAGGAACTGGATCTGCGTCTGGAGGAGGCGAAGCGTGGAATACGGTTTCGCGGCAGGATTCTGCAGGTAGTATTTGCCATGCAGATACTGGCGGTCAGCCTGATGGCGGGGATTGCTGTCTGGATTTTGCTGTAACCCTGCCGAATGGGCACAAAAAACAGGAAGAAAACCGGAAAAAAGGCTGAAGTGCACATAGGAATGCGAACGGATAAAAGGCTGAAAGAAGGATATTAAAAGAAAGGCCAAAACAAGGATATCAAAAGGAGAGAAAGGGAGAATGAGCGGAAAGCTTGTGCTGATAGACGGACACAGTATATTGAACAGAGCATTTTACGGAGTGCCGGAGCTGAGTACCGTCGGAGGGCTCCATACCAACGCTGTCTACGGTTTTTTGAATATCATGTTTCGAATTCTGGAAGAGGAAAAGCCGGAGTACCTGGCCGTTGCCTTTGACGTTCATGCGCCCACCTTCCGGCATGAAATGTATGCGGCTTATAAGGGAACGCGCAAGCCCATGCCCGGAGAGCTGGTGGAACAAGTGCCGGTGATCCAGCAGGTTCTGAAAGCCATGGGAATTGTTATCTGCCGGAAGGAAGGCTATGAGGCGGATGATATTCTGGGAACTCTGGCAAAAAAAGCGGCGGCAGATGGGCTGGAGGTCACTTTGGTATCAGGGGACCGGGATCTTTTGCAGATTGCCGATGAGCATATTAAGATCAGAATTCCCAAAACCAAGCAGGGACGGACGGAGATAGAGGATTATTATCCGGAGGATGTAGTCAGAACATATCAGGTGACGCCGGCGCAGTTTATTGATTTGAAGGCGTTGATGGGCGATCCTTCGGACAATATTCCCGGTGTCCCCAAGGTGGGGCAGAAAACCGCAGGAGAGCTGATGGCGGCCTATGGATCCCTGGATAATATATATGCACATGTGGAGGAGATTACCAAAAAGAGTATTCGGGAGTCTCTTCAGCAAAACCGCGGTCTGGCAGATTTGAGCAAAGCCCTTGCTGCCATTAAAATCGACTGTGACATCACACTGGATTATCAGGAGGCGAAAGCGGAAGGGTTTTATACGCAGGAGGCTTACGAGCTGTTCCGTCAGCTGGAATTTAAAAATTTGCTGGGACGATTTAATGTGGAAAAGGAAGCTGCCGATCTGGAAGAGATCGAAAGGACTTTCCGCAGAGCACAGAATCAGAAGGAGTTTCTGGCATATATAGGAAAGATCAAGGCAGCAGATCAGGCAGGGCTCTATTTGGCCCTGGAGGAGGGCAGGCTTCTGGGTGCGGCAGTCTGCGTCCCGGAAAAGGACACCTGCTTTTATGGTCTTCCTCCCCGGGAAAATGTTCAGCTGTCCTTGTTTGACCAGGAGATTCACAGCTCCCAGGACGGGGACAGCGCCCTGATTCGTCAGGCTCTTCTTGAGTTGTCCGGGAGAGCAAAGATTGCCGCATTTGATATAAAGAAAATGTACCAATGGCTGGACTGCAGCACCACTGACCGCTATTTTGATATTCTGATCGGAGCGTACCTGCTGTATCCTCTAAAGAGCGATTATGATCCGGAGACCATCGCATCGGAGCATTTGGGAATTATGGTTTCCGGCAGAAAGGAAAGTTTCGGCAAGTCATCTCTGGCGGAGGCGGCGGCTGCCCAGCCGGAAAAGTTTATGCAATATTGCTGTTATACGGCGTATATCTGTGCCATGGCTTCCCGGGTGCTGGAGAAAAAGCTGCAGGAAACGGGGATGGATCGGTTGATGAGGGAAGTGGAAATGCCTCTTTCTCTGGTGCTTTACGATATGGAGAAGGAGGGAGTGGAGGTCCGCCGGGAGGAGCTGAAGGCCTACGGCGACGCTTTGGTGGAACGGATCCGGGAGCTGGAGAAAGCCATTCACATTCAGGCAGGTGTGGAATTCAACATCAATTCCCCCAAACAGCTGGGAGAGGTGCTTTTTGACACCATGCACCTGCCCGGAGGAAAAAAGACAAAGACAGGGTATTCCACGGCGGCGGATGTGCTGGAAAAGCTGGCGGGGGATTATCAGATTGTCAAGGACATTCTGGAATACAGAACTCTCACCAAATTGAAATCCACCTATGCGGACGGGCTGGCTGCCTGCATCAGGGAGGACAGGAGGATTCACACAAGCTTCAACCAGACCATCACAGCCACAGGAAGAATCAGCTCCACAGAGCCGAATCTGCAGAACATCCCCATGCGGATGGAGTTGGGGAGGCGTATCCGAAAGGTGTTTGTACCCCGGCAGGGATGGGAATTTATGGATGCGGATTACTCTCAGATTGAGTTGAGGGTGCTGGCTCATATGTCAGGAGACGATCAGCTGATAGAGGCCTATCGTATGGATCAGGATATTCACAGGATTACTGCTTCCAAGGTATTCCACACGCCCTTTGAGGAGGTCACGGATCTGCAGCGGCGCAACGCCAAGGCGGTGAATTTCGGGATTGTGTACGGCATCAGCTCCTTTGGGCTGAGCCAGGATCTGAGTATCAGCAAAAAGGAAGCGGCAGAGTATATCGAGCAATACTTTGCCACTTATCCCGGTGTAAAGGAATTTCTGGATAATCTGGTGAAGGATGCCAGGGAAAAGGGATATGTGACCACTATGTTCGGCAGGCGCAGGCCGATTCCTGAGCTGTCCTCCTCCAATTTCATGCAGCGGTCCTTTGGAGAGCGTGTGGCTATGAATTCCCCTATTCAGGGCACGGCGGCAGACATTATCAAGATCGCCATGATTCGTGTGTGGAGAGCGCTTCGGGATGCGGGACTGAAATCCAGATTGATTCTGCAGGTGCACGATGAGCTGGTAATTGAAACCCTTCGGGAGGAAGAAGAGCAGGTGCGGCAGATTTTGACAGAAAATATGAAATCCGCTGCCGATCTGGCCGTTACGCTGGAAATTGATCTTCACACTGGAGACAACTGGTATGAGGCCAAATAATTTATTACCGATCAACTGGATTTGAAAAGGCTTTTTCTTGAGGGACAGATAAGAGGGGCATCAGAGATACAATATGAGATTTATAGGGATAACCGGCGGAATCGGAGCCGGGAAATCGGAGCTGCTTTGTTATATACAAAGGCATTACAGGTGTGAGATTTATCTGGCAGACCAGGCTGCTCATGAGGTGAAGCAGGCCGGAACGGCCTGTTACCGGCAGCTGGTGGAATTGCTGGGCCGGGACATTTTGGATCCCCGGGGCGAAATTGACAGACAGAGGATGGCGGAGAGGATCTTTGCTTCTTCGGATTTGTTGGAGCAGGTAAATCATATTATTCACCCGGCGGTAAAGGAATACCTGCTGAATCGTCTGAAGGCGGCCCGGGTAAAGGGAGAAGCGGAGCTGTTTTTTGTGGAGGCGGCGCTTTTGGTGGAGTGCGGGTACGGCGGTTTGGTGGATGAAATGTGGTATATTTATGCGGATGAGGAGACCAGGAGACGCAGATTGTCCCAGTCCCGGGGGTACAGCGGGGAGAGGATCGATCAGATCATGGACAGCCAGCTGTCGGAGCAGGCTTTTCGTAATGCCTGTGACTTTGTCATCGATAACAGCGGCGCCCTGGAGGAGAGTTTCAGACAAATAGACAGAAAACTGGAGGCTTATACATGGCGGGAGTGAGAGAAGGACAGGGGCAGCTGGTGTTCGGACTGGATATCGGTACCAGGAGCATTATTGGCACAGTAGGTTACCTGAACGGAGATAAATTCCATGTGCTGGCGCAGAGGGGCAGGGAGCATGAGACCAGAGCCATGCTGGACGGACAGATTCATGATATCGGCAAGGTGGGACAGACCATTACCCAGGTCAAGGAACAGCTGGAGGAGGATCTGAGCCGAAAGCTGACGGAGGTCTGTATCGCAGCCGCAGGGCGCGTGTTGCGGACGGTGACCACCCATGCGGAGACAAGCTTCGACGAGGACCACGAGGTCACGGAGGAGGATGTGTATTCCCTGTCTACCATGGGGGTGGAGCAGGCCTACGAGGAATTTCAGAAAACCAATGATACGGATATGAAATTTTACTGTGTAGGCTATACGCCTATGCGTTACTATATGAACGGTTACCAGATTGGAAACCTGGAGGGCCACAAGGTAAAACATATGGCGGTGGACTTGATCGCCACGTTTTTGCCGGATGATGTGGTGGACGGTCTCTACAAGGCGGTGGAGCTGGCGGGGCTGCATGTGGCAAACATGACGCTGGAGCCCATTGCCGCCATTCAGGTGGCCATTCCGGAGAAGTTTCGCATGCTGAATATGGCGCTGGTGGATGTGGGGGCAGGCACCAGCGATATTTCCATTACAAAGGATGGAACTATTACGGCCTACGGAATGATTCCCGTGGCGGGAGACAGTCTCACAGATATTATCGTTCAGCATTGTCTGGTAGATTTTGATACCGCGGAGCAGATCAAACGAAAGGCAGGAGTCCAGGAGTCTGTTGAATATCTGGATATTATGGGACTGCCTCAGGTGATCGCTGCAAAGGAGGTTGAGTCCCTTTTGGCGGATCACGTCCAGGAAATGGCAAAGATGGTGGCGGCCTGTATCAGGGAGCTGAACGGGGAAAAGTCTGTCAGCGCAGTATTTGTGGTGGGAGGCGGCGGAATGGTTCCCGGCTACACGGAATTTCTGGCAAAGGAGCTGGATATTGTCAAGGAGCGTGTGGCCATCCGGGGTCAGGAAGTCATGCAAAACATTGAGTTTGAAAATGAGCAGCCCCGCAGGGATTCCATGATGGTAACGCCTATCGGAATCTGCCTGAGCTATTACGAACAGAGCAATAATTTTATTTTCGTAGAGTTTAACGGCAAGCGGGTTAAGCTTTATGACAACGGAAGACTGTCTGTGGCAGATGCGGCTGTCCAGTCCGATTTTCCCAACGAGGAGCTGTTCCCACGGCGGGGGACGCCGCTGACCTTTACGGTGAATGGGAAAAGCCGGATGGTGAGGGGAATCCAGGGGGAAGCGGCAGTGATTACCGTCAATGGAGAGAATGCGGATATTTACGCCCAGGTACATAACGGAGACCATATTCAGGTGACATCCTCTACCGTGGGCGAGGCGGCGGCTCTGGAGCTGGGCAGACTGCCCGAGCTTTCGGAAAGATTGCATGTATATGTGAACGGCGCAAAAATCGACCTGCCAAAGACGGCAGCCGTGAATGGACGGATGGAAAACGAATTTTATCTGATCCGGGAGGGAGACGGCATTCAGATCAGAAATTCCTATACGGTACGGGAGATTGCGGAGTTTATGGATGTTCCTCTGGGCGGCAGGATATTGGTAAATGAAACGCCCGCCAGACCTGAGACCAGAGTTTATGAAAATTTTACATTGAGCTGGGATGTAACGGCGGAGGTTACCTACGCTGATTTGGAGGAAGAAACGGAGGAAGAGGCCGAAAAGCGCCGGGCTGCCAAGGAGGCCGCTGCTGCCCGGGAAATCCGGGAGGCGGCTCAAAGGTCCCTTGCATTTGCTCAAAGCCTGCTGGGAGGAGAGCGGAGAGACGGCAGGCCTGACACCGGGGAAAATCCGGAATCCGTTTCGGAATCCGGTTTCGGGGAGAGCGGTATTGATAAGTCCGGGTACGGAAATGCGGAATCCGGCAAGACCGAATATAGGGAGACCGAATTTGGGAGCGATTTCAGTAAAATAAACCGGGAGAAACACACAGAGACGGAAGCCGGGCAGGGGACGGAAAATATATCGGTGATAGTAAACGGATATCCTGTGACCCTGTCCGGCAAGGAGCGGTATGTGTTCGTGGACATATTTTCCTTCATTGATTTTGATTTAAACAATCCGGCGGGCCGCGATATTGTCACAAACCTTAACGGACGAAAGGCTGAGTATCTGGAGTCCATTCAAAACGGTGATGTGATAGAAATATACTGGGAAGCTAGAGGGACAGGGCGATGAGACTGTGCAGTATTGCAAGCGGAAGCAGCGGGAATTGTATCTACGTGGGGTCGGAGGCCACACATCTGCTTGTAGACGTGGGCATCAGCGGGAAAAGAACGGAAAACGGCCTTCATGAGTTGGGGCTTACGGGCAGAGATATCGACGGAATATTGATTACTCATGAGCATGCGGACCATATTCAAGGGCTTGGAGTGATAGCCAGAAAATATGAGATTCCCATTTACGCCACTGCAGGAACCATCAAGGCCATGAAATCCTGCAGCAGTCTGGGAAATGTGGAGGAGAGTCTGTATCGTGAGGTACAGGAGGACCGGAAGCTGACCATTAAGGATCTGACCATCAACCCCATGCATATATCCCATGATGCCGCACAGCCGGTGGGCTACCGTATTTCCTATGGAAGCCGGCGGGTGGCAGTATGTACGGATCTGGGAGTCTACAATGATTATACGGTGGAATGCCTCAAGGGGATGGATGCCCTTCTGCTGGAGGCAAACCATGATGTAAACATGCTCCAGGTAGGGCCATATCCTTATTATCTGAAACAGCGCATTCTGGGAGACCGGGGACATTTATCCAATGAGAATTCGGGACGGCTTTTGGGAAGGATTTTGCACGACGGACTGTGTACTATACTTTTGGGACATTTGAGCAAGGAAAATAATCTTCCGGAACTGGCTTACGAATCGGTGCGGCTGGAGATCAATCTGGGAGATAATCCTTATCAGGCCAAGGATTTTGATATCAGGGTAGCCAGGCGCAGTGATCTGACGCCGGCGGTAGTACTGTGAAATGCGGAAAATCAAAATATGGAAAAATGTGCGCTTCAGGAGCGCGGAAACGGAGAGTCTATGAAGAGAGCGATTATTACGGTGGTGGGGAAGGATACGGTGGGAATCATTGCAAAGGTCTGTACCTATCTGGCCGGAAACGACGTTAACATTCTTGATATATCTCAGACTATAGTGCAGGAATATTTTAACATGATGATGATTGTGGATACCAGCCGCATGAGCAAACAGTTTGGGGATATGGCTGACGAGCTGGCGGCGCTGGGACAGGAGATCGGTGTGGCGGTCAGATGCCAGAAGGAAGAGATTTTTGACATGATGCATCGTCTGTAAGAATGTATGGACTAAAGCCGGAATAGTCTCCGGGAATTTTTTCTGCGGCAGCAAAGACGGGCAGTAGTCAAAATTCCAGGAGTATAGAAACATTGGGAGGCATGAATGATCAATTTACATGAAGTGACGCAGACAAACAAAATGATCACGGAGGAAAACCTGGATGTGCGGACCATTACTCTGGGGATCAGTCTTCTGGACTGTATAGATTCCGACCTGGAAAAGCTGAAGGAAAAGATCTACCGAAAGATATATGAATCGGCGAAGGATCTGGTAAGCACGGGGGAGCAGATATCCAGGGAATTTGGAATACCAATCGTAAATAAGCGAATCTCCGTGACCCCGATTGCCCTGATCGGCGGCACCGCCTGCAGGACAAAGGAGGATTTTGCGTCTATAGCCGGGACGCTGGACAGGGTGGCCTGTGAGGTGGGAGTAAACTTTATAGGCGGTTATTCCGCTCTGGTCAGCAAGGGAATGTCTCAGGCTGAGGAATTGCTGATTCGTTCCATCCCGCTGGCGCTGTCAACTACGGAGAGAGTATGCAGCTCCGTAAATCTGGGGTCTACCAGAACCGGCATCAATATGGATGCGGTAAGACTTATGGGAGAGATTATTCGGAAAACTGCGGAATGCACCAAAGAAAATGACTCTCTGGGCTGTGCCAAGCTGGTGGTATTCTGCAACGCGCCCGATGACAATCCTTTTATGGCGGGAGCCTTTCACGGGGTTACAGAGGCGGATAAGGTAGTTAATGTGGGTGTCAGCGGTCCCGGGGTGGTAAAGACTGCTCTGGAAAAGATCCGGGGGGAAAGCTTCGAGGTACTTTGTGAGACCATCAAAAGAACGGCCTTTCAGGTTACCCGGGTGGGACAGCTGGTGGCCAGAGAAGCCTCCAGAAGGCTGAAGGTTCCCTTTGGCATTGTGGATCTGTCTCTGGCGCCCACTCCTGCCATCGGAGACAGCGTGGCGGACATTTTGTGCGAAATGGGACTGGAATACGCAGGGGCTCCCGGCACCACAGCTGCCCTTGCCCTGTTGAATGATCAGGTGAAGAAGGGCGGCGTTATGGCGTCCTCCTATGTGGGAGGACTGAGCGGAGCGTTCATCCCGGTCAGCGAGGATCAGGGAATGATCGATGCGGTGAAGGCGGGTGCGCTGACCTTGGAGAAGCTGGAGGCCATGACCTGCGTCTGCTCCGTGGGACTGGATATGATCGCGATTCCCGGCGATACCAGGGCTTCCACTATTTCCGGCATCATAGCGGATGAAATGGCGATCGGCATGGTGAATCAGAAGACAACGGCGGTGCGCATTATTCCTGTCATCGGCAAGGGAGTGGGAGATATCGTGGAGTTCGGCGGCCTTTTGGGGTATGCGCCGGTGATGCCTGTGAACCAGTTCTCCTGCGATGCCTTTATAGGCCGCGGCGGGCGTATCCCTGCACCGATCCACAGCTTTAAGAATTGACATTTCATTTGTCGGCGGATACCCGCTCCAGGATGTCCCGGATCGTATCCAGCTGTTCGGCAGTGAGGGATACCTGTTCGTCTTCACAGCGGACGTAGCCCTCTGTCAGATTGATTCCGTAATTCTGGTCAAATTCTGTGCTTACAGTGTATTCCGGCATACAACGGCAGATTCCTTCGCTGTAATCCAGAAATCTCAGCAGATCCGTAAGGTTTACGGAGTCGCTTCCCCAGAAGGAGCATTCCCAGCCATCTCCGGATGTAGGATGAAAAACGACTGTGGTCACGGTATTTCCGCAGTAGCCCGCAGGATCGTGCTCAATCACATTATTTCCCGAGGATAATACATGAGAATGTGTATCTTCATCCGGGGCTTTGGTCTGATTGTCTTTCTGGGGCGGAATCTGGCTGCTCTCCGGGGCTGCATTCTGAAGATCCTCCCGGGAAGCGTCCGGGGACTGGTCCAGGGCGTTGTCTGAGCCGCCTTCCAGGGATTGCGGCGTACCGGAGGGGCTTGGCTTATCCGGTGCAGGCGCTGCCCCGCAGGCTGACAATAAAAGGGATAAGGTGACGATGGGAAAAATAATGCTTCCTTTTTTCATAAATTGATACCTCCTGATATATTTTTGATGGTTAATCAGATAGACGAGGAAAAACATAAAAGGTTTCGGGCGGGGCAAAAGAATGGCAGAAAATGATTATTTCAGAGAGGCTCTATCCGGTTTTACATTTGAGGCAGCAGGAGGCGGAGCGATCAGGCATCTGGCAGACCTGGGCTGTACGGTGGATGAAATCGAAAAACAGCTTTTATATCCGATTTCCCATAAAAAGGTACAGAGAACCGTGTGGGAGCATCTTGTCAAAAAGAGGATCATTCTGCTGGAAGAGCCGGGAAAGAGCGAAACACCGGAAAAGGCAGAATATGTAAAGGAATATGACCGGTACGGAAAAGCCACCTTCCGCCGTGTTGTGCTGCAGGCCGGCAGAGCGGCAGAGGATATTATCTGGAAGAAGCAGCAGTATGACTGTGCAAAGGACGGGAAGCTGTCGGTCTTTCTGGAGGAAAAATGTGCAGGAGTCTGTCCGGAAAAGATATATATCGCCTGTGATTTCGGCCAGCAGGCAAAGGAGGACTCCGCCGGTCTGGAAAAGAGGCTTCAGAAGCTGGACAGACGGCAGAGAGCCTATATTGCAGGACTTCCCTGGGAGCCAGGGACGGTGTATCACCAGCTGGATGGGCGCATGCGGGAAATTGTGGTGCGGCTGTATGAATCCTGTGGATATGGGGGAAGCTGCTTTTTTCTGGAGACAGGAGAGGAAATAATGTTGTCCCACGGCGAAAAGACCTGAGATACGGAAAACAAGGAGACAAATGATATGACGAAAAAACAGCGGGCATTGGAGATCATAGAAAAACTGAAGGCGGAATATCCGGACGCAGGCTGTACGCTGGATTATGATCAGGCCTGGAAGCTTTTGGTCAGCGTGCGCCTGGCGGCACAGTGTACGGACGCCAGAGTCAATGTGGTAGTGGAAAAGCTGTATGAAAAATATCCGGATGTAAATGCACTGGCGGAAGCGCCTGTGGAGAAAATAGAAGAAATCGTGCATCCCTGCGGCCTGGGAAACAGCAAAGCCAGAGACATCAGCGCCTGCATGAAAATGCTGAGGGACGAGTATGGCGGCAGAGTGCCGGAGGATTTTCAGAAATTGCTTGCTCTGCCCGGAGTGGGCAGAAAGAGCGCAAATCTGATCATGGGAGATGTGTTTGGAAAGCCGGCCATTGTGACAGATACCCACTGTATCCGCCTCGTAAACCGGATGGGGCTGGTGGACGGAATCAAGGAACCAGCCAAGGTGGAAAAGGAATTGTGGAAGATTATTCCGCCCCAGGAGGGCAGTGATTTCTGTCACAGGCTGGTGGAGCATGGCAGGGCGGTCTGCACTGCCCGCACCAAACCCTATTGTGACAGATGCTGTCTTCAAAATATCTGCAGGAAAGCAGGCGTATAATCTAATTTTTTTCAATGAAAAAGCGGTCCTTCAGCAACAGCCAGTTAGCGCGGAACCATTGCATGATCTGCCAGTAGCCGCATCCCCGGAGGCCGAATTCCTTTATCAGGTCAAATTTGGCGGACAGGCTTCGTACATCCTCAAACCAGACCTCATGCGCTGTTCCCTGGTCTGCATAGGTGAAAAAGGGACTTTGCGCCGTTTCGTCAAATTGTATTTCGGCATCATTTGCCACAGCGATGCGCACTGCCTGAATATTATTGATGGTTTCCGCTTTGGTGACGCCTCTTTCATAGGGAAGGGGCCAGTCATAGCCGTAATTGGGAATTCCCAGATTGATCTTTTCCGCGGGAATTTGCGTCAGGGCATATTCTACTACCCGGCGCACCTGATTCAGGGGCGCCACGGCCATGGGCGGACCATAGGTATAGCCCCATTCATAAGTCATTAAAAGCACATGATCCGCGGCTTCTCCCAAGGCCCGGTAATCTTTCCCCTCGTATAAAAGGCCTTTCTGATCATCGGAAGTCTTTGGCGCCAGGGCTACGGAGGTCTGAAATCCGTTGGCGCGCATGATTTCTGCAGTCTGTCTCACAAAAGCCGAAAAGGCATCTTTATCCTCTGCCAGAATATATTCAAAATCGATGTCAACCCCCAAGTATCCCTTTTCATACATTAATCCCAGCATATTTTGAATCAGGTTGTCCCTGTAAACAGAATCGTTTACCACAGAATGGATCAGCTGGTTATTAAAATTGCCGTCGGGACCGAAAGGAGTGAGAGTGAGAATAGGCAGGACTCCGAATCGAAGCGCCTCCGAGATCATCCATTGGTCCTCTCCGTAAGGCGGCGGAAGAAGCTCTCCTTCCGGAGTAAAGCCATAGGAAAAGACAGGCAGAGCTGTCAAAAAGGGAAGGGTCTGTTCTAACACCCAGGGACTGATAAAGGGGTAGGCGTATCCGCTGACGGATATGGCCCGGGCGGCGCTTCGGGCGCCTTTTTCCACCAGAAGCGCCTGGCCGATGGCGAGGGCATAGGGATAGATTAACTGATTATCAAAAATCAGCTGCTGGGGTGAGATCTCCAGAGCTTCTGCAATGTCATCTATGCTGTCTTCTTCTTTTACCACGTAAATTTCCATAAGCTATCCTGGCCTTTCAATAATGACGGAAAAGGATCTAGTGAAAACCTATGCGGTATTTCCTTTCCGTATTCATATAATTGCAGCGGACAGCCTGCAGGGTGAAAAAGCCTAGGAAAAAGCAAAATCTGCAATAAATACATCAAAAAAAGCAACGATTGCGTTGAGATAGTCATATGTCTATGCTAAGATCTTATTATCAGAAAACATGAGCGTGAGAGATGAGAAAAGTAATAATAGTACATTGATAAAATAAATTAAGGATAAATAAAGTGAAAACCATGTAGATATACAGAATAAATCAGTGCCGGATACCGGAGGAAAGACAGGAGGTGAATCAGGGAAACAGAACGAAAGCAATCATCCAAACCGGGCCGGGAGCTGAAAACAAAGCATAAAGCCGGTAAAAATACGAAACAAAAAGCAAAGCACAAAACAAAAAGAAAGGCAAAAGGCAAAAGACAAAAAGTAAAGCAAAAACAAAAAGCATAGCAAAAACAAAAAGCATAGCAAAAACAAAAAGTAAAGCAAAAAACAAATGGCAAGGCCAAAAACAAAAAGGAGGTTGCGGAAATGATGAGAAAGAAATCAATGAAGTGGCTTGCGGCAGGACTGGCTCTGCTGATGGCGGCAGGGCTGACGACAGGAAGCGGACAGACGCTTAAGGCGCAGGCGTCAGAGTCATCCCAGGGAAGTTTCAGAGTGCTTTCCCTGAATGTGGCGGGGCTGCCGGGGATTATATCCAGCAGTGATCCGGCAAAAAATACCGTAAAAATGAGTCCCCTTTTGAATGAGTATGATCTGGTCAGTGTGCAGGAGGATTTTGCATATCATAAGCAGCTGATCTCCCAGGTAACGCTGCCTTATCTGACCCCGACCAGCGGAAATGTGCCTGTGGGGGACGGCATGAACTTTTTATCGGCATTCCCTCTTTATGAGACACAGCGGTATAAGTGGAATGATTCCCACGGCTTTATCACCAACGGTGCGGATCAGATGACACCCAAGGGAATTCTGTACTCTTCCATGGAAATTGCGCCGGGATATTATATTGATATCTATGATATACATACAGATGCGGGCACGGATCCCGGTTCCATGGCGGCCAGAGAGTCCAATCTGAAACAGCTGGCGGAGCTGATCCTCCAGAAATCGTCGGGTAAGGCGGTAATCGTGATCGGGGACACTAATTGCAGGTACACCAGGGACAAAATCAGAGAGACGGTGCTGGATCCCTGCGGGCTGACGGATATCTGGGTGGAGTATATGCGCGGCGGCGTAGAGCCGGTATTCGGAAGCGATGCGCTGATCGACGAAGAAAACAGAAACAGCGCAGCCAATGAGGTGGTGGATAAGATCTGGTACAGGAGCGGGAAAAATGTGGAGTTGTCCGTAGATTATTATGCCCTCAAGACAGACTTTACCGATGAAGACGGAAATCAGCTGTCCGATCACTTCCCCATCACTGCCACCTTCCGCTATGAATTGAAGGAAAATGTTCTGACCACACAGACCTATGGTGGAGGCGGAGGCACGGGCTTCAGCTTTATGGAGGCCATGGGAGAGCGGATGCCGGAAAAAATTGCGATTCGAACAGGCAGCCGGGTAGACGGAATTGCCTTTACCTATCAGGGTGAGGAGGTGTCTGCCGGAGGAAGCGGAGGCACATATCAGGAGTTGACTTTGGCGGATGGAGAATATATAGTATCTATGGAGGTATGTAAGGCGAAGAAATCTCTTACCAGTACCTATCGTATTTCCTATGTGAAATTTGTCACCAATCTGGGCAACGTGCTGGAGGGCGGTAAAAAGGAAAAAGAGGTATTTACCTTCCGGGCTCCGGAGGGCTATGGCCTGGCAGGAGTACATGGCTCCTGTGATTCGGAAATAGACAGATTGGGAGCCATTTACCTGAGACTGACCACTCCATAACTGGAATCAGTAATGGAAGGCCGCAGGGCTGAGAAAGGATGTATGGCCATGAGAATGTATGACATTATTCTGAAAAAAAGGGGCGGCGGAGAACTGTCCGAGGAAGAGATCCGGTTTTTTGTTCAAGGGTACACAGAGGGAGAAATTCCGGATTATCAGGTTTCTGCCCTGATGATGGCCATATTTTTCCAAAAAATGACGGAACGGGAGACCCTTGCGCTGACCATGGCCATGGCTCGCAGCGGAGATATGCTGGATTTGTCCGGCATCCATGGAATTAAGGTGGATAAACACAGCACCGGAGGCGTGGGGGACAAGACCTCTCTGGCGCTGGGGCCTATGACTGCGGCCTGCGGAATTCCTGTGGCCAAGATGAGTGGACGGGGGCTGGGCCATACAGGCGGAACCATCGATAAGCTGGAAAGCTTTCCAGGCTTTTCCACTGCACTGACTACGGAGAGATTCATTGAAAATGTAAATCGCATCGGGATTGCCATTATGGGCCAGACTGCTGACCTGGCCCCTGCGGACAAGAAGCTGTATGCGTTGCGGGATGTGACTGCAACCGTGGATAATATGTCGCTGATTGCCAGCTCCATCATGAGCAAAAAGCTGGCTGCAGGAGCAGATGCCATTGTGCTGGATGTGAAGACGGGCAGCGGCGCCTTCATGAAGAGCGAGGCAGATGCCAGGGCTCTGGCAGAGGAGATGGTGAAGATCGGCAGAAATGCCGGGCGCAGAATGACGGCTGTGATCTCCGATATGGATCAGCCGCTGGGGTACGCCATAGGCAATGCCCTGGAGGTGAAGGAGGCCATCGACACTCTGCAGGGAAGAGGGCCGAAGGATTTCGTGGAGTTGTGCCTGGTTTTGGGCAGCCGGATGCTGATGGCCGGGGGAAAGGCAGAACAGGAGGGGGAGGCCAGAGCCATGCTTCAAAAAGTCATAGCGGACGGCAGTGCTCTGAAAAAGCTGGCGGAGCTGGTGGAAGCCCAGGGGGGCGACCCCAGGGCAGTGTATGATCCCCGGCAGCTTCCTCAGGCGCCGATTCAGCTGCCTGTGACGGCAGATGCAGAGGGATATGTGCATCATATTGACTGCCAGGAGGCGGGGGTCTGCTCGCTGATGCTGGGAGGAGGCCGGGAGACAAAGAACAGCTGTATCGATCCTGCCGTGGGATTGGTGCTGCATAAAAAGGCCGGAGATTCCGTGAAGGCGGGAGAAACTCTTGCGGTCATACATGCCGCAGGCTGCGGAAGCTGCCGGAGAGCACTTTCGGGCAGCCTGCCATATTGAAAAAGATCCGCCCATGTCAAGACCCTTTATCGTGGATATTTTATAGATAATTCCTTTTCACGGCTTTACCGAAAATAGTAATATGATGATGGATTATTGATGGAGGCTGCTGCGCTTAGGTGCGGCAGCCTCGAATAATTTTCAGGCGGGTATAATATAATGAAAACATGAAGAAGAACCGTGACCGTAATCAAAGAAAAGAACAATTTGTAGAAACCCTGAAGCTGCCCAAGGACATTTGTATGGGAGCCATGAAGGTTACCCTTACGGGAAACAGTGAGGCGTGGATCGAGAATTACAGGGGAATTCTGGAGTATACGGAAAATCAGATTTTACTCCAGGGAAAAACCTGTCAGGCCTGCTTTGAGGGAACCCGGCTTACCATAGACTATTATACCAACGAGGATATGAAGATCAGCGGCTGTATCACCTGTATCAGGTATTTGTGACAGCCGCATAAAGGTATACAAATTACCTTTTGGAAAGGAAAAGGGAAGACCATGATCGAATTATTGAAATATCTCAGAGGTTATCTGCGGATCCGGGTATGGGGATTTTCCCCGGAGCGCTTTATGAATTTATGCAGCAATAAGGGGATCCTGATCTGGAATATCGTCAGGGAAGGTGATGTGTACTATATGAACATCAACCTGAGGGGCTTTTGGGCTCTGCGGCCCATTGTCAGGAAGACGGGAACAAGGGTAGCCGTATTGGAAAGATATGGACTGCCTTTTTTTCTGCCCCGGCTGTTAAAACGAAAGGTGTTTGTCATGGGGCTGTTGATGGCGGCAGCCTTTTGGATATGGTCGTCTCTGTACATATGGAACATAGAAATTTCCGGAAACTATCAGATCACGGATGACGTTTTCCAGAGCTTTTTGAAGGAAAACCAGGTGACGGTGGGAATGAAGAAGAGGGACCTGGATATAGAGGAGCTGGAAAAGGAGATCCGCAGACAATTTTCCCAGATCACCTGGGCTTCCGCCCGTCTTTCGGGAACCAAGCTTCTGATCGACATCAAGGAAAATGACGCCATCATAATAAGTCCCGAGAAAAAGGAGACCCAGGGAACGGACCTGGTGGCGGAATACGGCGGAAGAGTGGTGTCCATGATCGTCAGAAGCGGTGTGCCTAAGGTGGCCATTGGAGACGAGGTGGAGGCGGGATGTGTACTGGTGGAGGGAAAGGTTCCCATTTATAATGAGGATGCCACTGTCAGGGAATACTATTATGTGGATGCGGATGCGGATATTATTATCGAGCACAGCATGGAATTTAATGACAGCCTTCCTTTTGACTATGTCAGAAAAGAATATACCGGCAGAGAGAAGACCCGATATTTTTTGCGTTTTGGGGGAAAAGAGTGGAAAATGCCGGAGGACAGCCCGTTTCTGGTATACGACAGCCTGATCAGGGAAAGCAGGCCGCTGCTGTTTGAGAAACTGTCCATCCCCATATATACAGGAAGCTATACCTATCGGGAGTACGTAAATGTGGAGCATCGATATACGGATGAAGAGGCAAAAGTCCTGCTTAATGAAAAAATAATGACTTTTATTGCAAATTTGCAGGAAAAAGGGGTACAAATTATTGAAAAAGATGTTAAAATAGGTGTTGACGGCCAGTCCTGGATCCTGTACGGAGATTTTCTGGTACAGGAAAGCGTCGGGAAAAGTGCCGATACTGAGAAAGTGGAGACGGGAACGGATACTCCCGGAGAATCGGATACGGATGAATGATTTTTCAATGAAGCTGGAGGTACCTGCAGAGCATATGCAAAAAATTTTTGGTCTGCAGGATGTTTATCTGAAAAAAATGGAGCGTGATTTCGGCGTTATGATTGTGGACAGAAACGGCGGGATCGTAATATCCGGAGAGGAAGACAGGGTAAAAAAGGCGGCCAGAGTGCTGGAGCAGCTTGTCATTATTTCAGACAGAGGAAACGAAATAGAGGAGCAGAACGTGGATTACGCAATAACCATGGGGATGGAAGAACAGGAGCAGGTCATAGCGCAGATCGATGAGGATTGTATCTGCCACACCATAAACGGCAAGCCTATAAAGCCCAAAACGCTGGGGCAGAAGGCATATGTGGATGCTATCCGCAACAATATGATTGTCTTTGGAGTGGGCCCTGCGGGTACCGGTAAGACATATCTGGCCATGGCTATGGCCATCACTGCCTTTCGGAACGATGAGGTGGGAAGAATTATTTTGACCAGGCCGGCCATAGAAGCCGGAGAGAAGCTGGGCTTTCTGCCCGGAGATCTGCAGAGCAAGGTGGATCCTTATCTGCGGCCCCTTTATGACGCCCTATACCAGATCATGGGCGCGGAGGGGTTTACAAAAAATATGGAGAAGGGTCTGATTGAGGTAGCGCCTCTGGCATATATGCGGGGGCGTACTCTGGATAACGCCTATATTATTCTGGATGAGGCCCAGAATACTACACCTGCGCAGATGAAAATGTTTTTGACCAGGATCGGCTTTGGCTCCAAGGTAGTAGTCACGGGCGATGCCTCTCAGAAGGATCTGCCTGCGGGAACTCGGTCCGGACTGGATGTGGCCGCCAGTGTGTTGGGAAAAATAGAGGATATCGCCTTCTGCAATCTGACCAGCAGAGATGTGGTGCGCCATCCGCTGGTGCAGAAAATCGTAAAGGCCTATGAGGACTTTGAGGCAAAGGAGAAATACAGAGAAAACAGAAAGCATTCTGTGCAGGGAAGCAGCAGAAACAGAAGATAAGGCAGCGCCCGGAGGAGAAAGCCATGACGTTATATATTGAAAATGAGACGGGGGAAGTGTTTCCCTTTGATCTCCAGGAGACGGCGGAGCTTGTCTGTCGGTCTGTTCTGGAGGAGGAGGGCTGTCCCTATGAGACACAGATCAATCTGGTTGTTACTGATAACGGGGGAATTCGGAGCCTCAATGCACGATACAGAGGAATTGACAGGGAAACGGATGTGCTTTCCTTCCCCAATATAGACTTTATACAGGAAGGAAATTTCCAGATAGAGGAAGGCATGGATGCGGATTATTTTGATCCGGATACAGGGGAGCTGGTGCTGGGCGATATTATGATCTGTGCGGACAGGCTGAAGAGTCAGGCAGAAAGCTATGGGCACAGCATAAAAAGGGAGTTTGCTTTTCTGACAGCCCACAGCATGCTGCATTTGTGCGGCTATGATCATTTGGAAGAAGAAGAAGCCCGGGTTATGGAGGAGAAACAGGAAAGGCTGCTGACACAGCTGGGAATTACAAGAGATTAGAGGTACAATGGATGAATCAGGCAGAGGTTAGGCGAAGGCAGGTGCAGATGGTTTCTATCATACTTGCTTTGTGCAATATAGTGGCCGTAAGCCGTCTGGCCGGCTACAACGGCGTGACCTATGTGGCTGTGGCCGTGGAGGTCTATGGGATGATATGGACGGTGGTCAGCGGTGGTCTGACCGGGATTCTGGGACGAGTTCTGCGCTTGAGAAATTCAAAAGGACAATATAAAAACGCGGCCAGAATGCGCAGAAATGCGCTGATTCTGCAGCTTGTGCTGGGAGCGGCCGGAAGTTTTGCCATGCTGCTGGGTGCAGGCGCTGCGGCAGGATTATTTCAAGTACAGTACAGCACGTTGATTATTATGATACTTGCTCCGTCAGTACTTTTACGCTCGCTTTCGGCGGTGCTGCTTGGATATTTTCAGGGAGAAGGCGCGGAGCTTCCCGCCATGGCATCCGGGATTCTGCGCCAGCTGCTTATTTTTGGATTCAGCCAGCTGTTCTGCAGAATGCTGGGGGAGTATGGAAGAAAGGTCAGCCATCTGCTGGGGCAGGAGAATTTTACTTCCATGTATGGAGGGGTTGGAGTGGCTGTGGCCATTAGTCTGGCAGAACTGTTTATAGCATTTTTTCTTTTCTTAGTTTATAAGGGAACAGGCCGTTCCCAAAACAGAAGACAGGGGCAGGACAATGCCAGGATAGGAGATTCCTTTATGGACAGCTTTCGGATCCTTGGAGCGGGAAGAGGCATACCCATGCTGATCCGGCTTTTGGCTGTGCTTCCGGTTCTTTTGGGCTTGTTTTTCTGCAGTTCCCTGGAGGACAATGCTGTTGCCTGTGTGGAATACGGCGTATATGGAGCGGGTTATGGGGTGCTGTGCGGGATCCCGGCGGCGTTGATTCTGTGGGCGCTGATCCCTGTGTGTGGCAGGACGGTGGGAAGGCTGCGCAGAGAGGAAAGCAGATTTGCCAGGACGGCTTTTCAAGGGGGCCTGCATATAGGAGTGGTCCATGGGGCATTTGCGGCAGTTTTCCTTGCGGTGCTGGCGGAACCCTTTGGGGCGGCGCTCTGTCCCGGCCAGGAGACAGTGGCGGCGGCCTTGCTGAGGGGAGGAGCAGCGGTGGCTGTGCTGATTCCTCTGTGTGTTTATTTTGCCAGGTTTTTAATGCTGATCAACAAAAGAATGCTGGTACTTATCGCCATGGCTGTTTTCGATCTGGTATTTTTGGTTTTGACCAGATTGTTTATCGGAGTCGGAGGAGTGCGGATCCTGGGACTGGTGCATGCAGGTATGGCCGGACTGGGATTGCTTTGCGTTATGCTGGGAGCCTTTTGCTTTATGCAGCTGCACTTGAGGGCGGACTGGCTCCATGTGTTGATTATACCTGCGATGGCGGCTACTGCGGAAGGGCTTCTCTGCCTGCTTTTGGATAAATTATTGTCTCCGCATATGGGGAAGGTGATATTGCTGGTGATTTGTCTGGCAGTGTCCGGCACAGTTTACTGGACGGTCCTTTTGCTGCTTAGGAATTTCAGCGAACAGGAGCTGGAGCATATACCCGGTGGAAAATTGATATTCGGGCTGGGACAGATGTTGAACATATATTGATCTTTTGTGTATAAAACTGAAAAAACAGCTGATACTGATTGCAAGGACTGGGTGAGCAATATGAAATTTGTAAAAGGTATCAGCTTATATTTATTATATCCGTTTATGATGCTGGTGATCGGATTTTATGCCGGAGTGAAATTAACGCACTTCTTTTATCCGGGGGTTCCGGGGGAGAACCGGACGCAAATTGAACAGGAAGAAGGCGGACAGGCTTTCAGACCGGAGCAGGAGGAAGAAGAGCCAGAGAATGAGGCGGTCATGATTCCGGAGCCGGACGGCGATATGCCAGGCCAGCATATAACGGAAAACAGGTCTCCGATGGAGGTTGCTTCCTCCTATGACACATTGTGTGTAGATACCAAGTATGTGTTGGAGGAAACGGATTTGACGGATCATAGTGTGGTGGAGACTGTCCTGCGGATTCCGGATCAGTATATCGGCATGAACCGGGAGCAGTTTTTGCGGGCCATGGAGCTCTATGAGTCTTCTCCGCCGCTGACGGAGATGGAGAGAGGCTTTGTGAATCTGGAGGTGCTTTCTTTTTCCAGGGAGCGTGTGGTGGTGAGGATGAACTACCGTTATGTTCAGCCCACAGCCAGTTTCTTTTTGGCGGCCTATGACAATAAGGTTATAGTGTATCTGGAGGATGGAAAAACGATCTTTATGAAGACTGATATCAGTCTGGACAGCCTGCCGGAGGAATTGCAGAGCGAAATCATTCGGATGATGTGGGTGGAGGATCAAGAAACACTTTATGATATTCTGGAAGGGTATACCAGCTGAATAAAAGACCGGACCGGCAGGAAGGGATAAGCTGTTTTCCAGAGCGGGTGTGTTTTCCGGGCCGGAAGAGGGGGATAGATATGCGAAGACATGTAGGAGTGGCGGGAGGCGGAGCCGCAGGCCTCACAGCCGCTATCACGGCGGCCAGGCTGGGAGCCCGGGTGACCATTTTGGAGAGGAATGACAGACCGGGAAAGAAAATTCTGGCAACTGGAAACGGAAAATGCAATCTGGGCAATCAAAAGCTGGCGGTTTCGGAATATTATACCTCCGGAGATCCCGGATTTGTGGCAGAATGCCTGGAACGCTTTGGAACAAAGCAGACGATCCGGTTTTTTGAGGAGCTGGGGCTTGGAGTGAAGGATAAAAATGGTTATCTTTATCCTGCATGCGAGCAGGCCTCCGCGGTATTGGATGTTCTTCGGTATGAGGCGGCGGCTCTGGGAGTCAGACTGATCACGGAATGCAGGGTTCGGCGGATTGAGGCGGACAGGGGCAGCGGGAAAATCCTGGTATGGGGAGATGATGACAGATATTCCTTTGATTCGCTGGTGCTGGCCTGCGGAGGCAGAGCGGCTCCCAAGACAGGATCCGATGGAAACGGCTTCTTTCTGGCCGGGCAGCTGGGACACAGCATGGTTCCTGTGGTTCCTGCACTGGTACAGCTTCGGTGCCGTGAAGATTTTTTTAAATCCGTAGCCGGCGTAAGGGCGGAGGCTGTGGTGAGGCTTCTGACACAGCTGGGGGAATTTTCAGAGCGGGGAGAGCTGCAGCTGACAGATTATGGTATTTCCGGGATTCCGGTGTTCCAGCTGAGTAGAACGGTAAATTACATATTGCAGGGGCAGAAGGAGGTGGAGGTATCCATAGATTTTCTGCCCTGGTATACGAAAGAAGAATTCGGCAGCCTCTGTACCGCCCGGAGACAGAGGCTGGGCAATCGGACCGCGGAAGAATTTTTTACGGGACTTGTTCATAAAAAGCTGATTCTCTTACTTCTGCGGCTGGCAGGCTTGAAAGCCGGAGAGAGTGTGGATGAAGCGGATCCGGAAAAAATTGAAAGATTCTATAGACTGTGCCGTGATTTCAGGGTGCATGTGACAGGAAGTAATTCCTTTGACAGCGCTCAGGTGTGTGCCGGAGGGATTCCTCTGTGTGAGATCACGGAAAGCATGGAATCCAGAAAGGCTCCCGGGATTTATCTGGCAGGGGAGATTTTGGATGTAGACGGAAAATGCGGCGGATATAATCTGCAGTGGGCCTGGTGCAGCGGCTTTCTGGCAGGGCAGGGAGCCGCAGGAGGTGGGAGCTGATGCTTCGTATCGATCAGTTAAAAATACCCATTGGGCACAGCCAGGGGGATTTAAAGAAAAAAACGGCACAGCTGCTGAAGATTGGGACCTCGGATATTCTGGAGGTAAGGATTCTGCGGCAGTCTATAGATGCCAGGAAAAAGCCAAGGATCTGTTATAGCTATTGTCTGGCTGTGAATGTGAAGAATGAAGACAGAATACTACATAGGCTTCAGGGAAATGCGGGCGGGGTGGTCCGGTTGGAGCGGTCCGAATATGCTTTTCCAAGGAGAGGAAGCAGGCAGCAGGAGTTCCCTCCTGTAATCGTAGGCACAGGACCTGCAGGGCTGTTCTGCGGTTATTTTCTGGCGCTTCACGGCTACAGGCCTATTTTGCTGGAAAGGGGAAGAGCCGTGGAGGAACGGCAGAGGGATGTGGAAGAATTCTGGCGCACAGGCAGTCTGGATCCCGGCTCCAATGTACAGTTTGGTGAGGGCGGCGCGGGAACCTTTTCCGACGGGAAGCTGAACACCCTGGTAAAGGACAGAGATGGAAGGAACGGCGCAGTTCTGGAAACCTTTGTCAGGTTTGGGGCAGATCCCCGGATTTGCTATGAGGCAAAACCCCACATAGGCACGGATGTACTCTGTGGGATTGTGAGAGATATGCGGCAGGAGATTTTACGGCTGGGCGGTCAGGTGCGCTTTGAAAGCCAGGTGACGGATCTGGAGATCAGGCAGGACGCTGTGGCCGGGGTTGTGGTAAATCACTGCGAAAGAATCGCCTGCGGTCAGGTAGTACTGGCCATCGGCCACAGCGCCAGAGACACCTTTCGGATGCTATATGAAAAACAGGTGCCCATGGAGGCCAAGGCTTTTGCGGTGGGGCTTCGGATGGAACACCCACAGTCCATGATCAATGAGAGTCAGTACGGTGTTTCCGATCCGGGACTTTTGGGGGCGGCGTCTTACAAAGTGACTGCCAGGGCCGAAAACGGAAGAGGCGTGTATTCCTTCTGCATGTGTCCCGGGGGATTTGTGGTCAACGCCTCATCGGAGCCGGGCAGAACAGTTGTCAACGGAATGAGCTACAGCGGCAGAAGCGGGGGCAATGCCAACAGTGCCATTGTTGTTACCGTGACGCCGGAGGACTTCGGAGATGAGCATCCGCTGGCCGGCATAGAGTTTCAGCGTCAGCTGGAGGAACGGGCCTATAGTTTGGGGGCAGGAAAGATTCCCGTTCAGAGGTATGGTGAGTTTAAGGGGCGCGCAGCAGCTCATGTATCTGAAGACCGGAGGGGATATGAGGAAGGCGGGAGCAGGGAGGACCCGGAGGGGATTCAGCCTCAGTGCAAGGGAGCGTATGTCTGGGCGGATGTGAGCCGGATTTTGCCGGGAGAATGCAATCAGGCGCTGGTGGAGGGGATAGAAGCCTTCGGAAAGCAGATCCGGGGCTTCAACAGGCCGGATGCCATTCTTTCCGGTGTGGAGAGCAGAACTTCATCTCCCGTGAGAATTTGCCGGGATGAAACTATGCAGTCCCGGATCAGAGGTTTGTATCCCTGCGGGGAGGGCGCAGGCTATGCCGGCGGGATTACCTCTGCCGCTATGGACGGCATTCGGGCGGCAGAAATGATTGCCGCGGAATATGCCCCGGCAGACTTGGCGGTTGACGTGTCCCGGGGAAATGGATAGAATAAAGCATACCGTCATAGACGGCGCCGGACAGATAAGGAGAAATATGGATAAATGAATGCTGCGAGAGAACGGATCAGAGAAAAAAAGCGTATTGTCGTTAAAATAGGGTCTTCTTCCCTGACACATCCGGAGACAGGAGATATGGACTATATCCGCATGGAAAAGCTGGTGCGTGAGCTGAGCGATATTCGGAATCAGGGAAAGGAAGTGGTGCTGGTGACTTCAGGCGCTATTGCGGCAGGACGGAAGGTGCTGAACTGCAGCAGTCTGAATGGGAATGGGGAGAGAGCCATGGCGGTAAAGCAGGCCTGCTCTGCCGTGGGACAGGCCCGGCTGATGATGACGTATCAGAAGCTGTTCGCCGAGTACAATCAGGTGGCGGCTCAGGTGCTTATGACCAAAAATACCATTGTGGACGATTTAAACCGTTATAATGCTCATAACACCTTTTCCGAGCTTCTGCGTCTGGGAGCCATTCCTGTGGTGAATGAAAATGATACGGTGGCTACCTATGAGATTGAGATCGGGGATAATGATACTCTTTCGGCGGTGGTGGCGGCACTGGTGGGGGCAGATCTTCTGATATTGTTGTCCGACATAGACGGCCTGTACACAGATGATCCCCGGAAAAATCCGGAAGCTCGGTTTATCGGGCAGGTGGATGAGCTGACAAAGGAGCTGTTGGATATGGGAAAGGCCAGCCCGGGCAGTCCGGTGGGCACCGGCGGCATGAACACGAAGCTGATTGCCGCCCGGATTGCCACGAAGTCCGGTGCGGACATGGTTATTGCAAACAGCAGGGATATAGGAGTTTTGCACAGGATTTTGGATGGGGAGCAGGAGGGAACTCTGTTTACGGCGGGCAGGGACGAGAACTTTAATCTGCGGGAGTTTGTGGAAAGGCTTCACAGATAAAGACTTTACAGATAAGATTTCAAAGATAGTCAGAGACAGGAAATAGAAAAGTCATGCAGGGAGGATGCACGATGAACATGGAGGAACGGATCGCCCGGATTAATGAATTGTATCACAAATCTCAGGGAGAGGGACTGACAGCAGATGAGAAGGAGGAGCAGGCCCGTCTGCGCAGGGAATACGTGGCCAGCGTAAGGAATAATTTAAAGGCCCAGCTGGACAATATTACCATTGAGAGGCCGGACGGTACGGTGGAGAACCTGGGGGAAAAATACGGAGGCCGGACAGAGAAGGGATGAAGGAGACAAAGGCGGAGATTCGAAAGCGGGTCCTGAAGCTGCGGGATGAGCTGGGACCGAAGGAGAGAGAAAAGGGCGCGGTGCTTTTGACGGAACGGATTCTGGGGCATCAGTGGTTTTACGGTTCCCGGGAGATTCTGTGTTTTGCAAGCTTCGGAAGCGAGATCGATACCAGCGGAATCTGGCAGGAGGCCCTGCGGCTGGGGAAGGCCGTATATATGCCGCGGGTAGTGGAAACTCCTTCACTTGTGATGGAGTTTTACAGGATTCGGTCCGAGTCGGAGCTGAGGCCGGGATACCGGGGAATTCAGGAGCCTGTGGAGAGTGCGCCCAGGTATGAATATCATGCAGAAAAAATGAGCAGAACCCTGATGCTGATGCCCGGTGCGGCCTTTGACAGGCAAAAGAACCGGCTGGGCTATGGAAAAGGATTTTATGACCGGTATCTGGCGGAAAAGGAAGCTCTTTGCTTAAGAACCATTGGAGTGGGATTTTCCTGTCAGATGGTGGAGGAGATTCCCCGGACCCCAAAGGATATCAGGCCATATCAGGTGATCTGTGTATAGGACAGGGAGGAAATAAATGACGGATCTAAAGGCCATGGGAAGAGCGGCAGCGGCGGTAAAACCGGCGCTGCAGAGAATGACGGCAGAGGAGAAAAACAGGGGTCTGCTTGCGGGAGCGGAGGCGTTATTGAGCCATACCGCGGATATTCTGCAGGCGAATCGGAGGGACATGGAAGCTGCGGAGAAAAATGGTATGAATCCGGGGCTTTTGGACCGGCTGAGGCTGAATGAAGAGAGAGTCATGTCTATGGCAGAGGGACTCCGTCAGGTGGCAGAGCTTCCGGACTGTCTGGGGGAGATCATAGAGGAATTTCGGCGTCCCAACGGACTGCAGATACAAAAGGTAAGAGTTCCTTTGGGCGTGGCGGGCATCATATATGAAGCCCGGCCCAATGTGACGGCGGATGCCTTCGGTCTGTGCTTTAAGACAGGAAATGCAGTGATTCTGAAGGGAGGCAGCGATGCCCTTCATTCCAACCAGGCCATTGTGGGGGTGCTGAGGGAGGCATTGGGAGCCCGGAGAATCCCGGAGGATGCGCTGCAGCTGATTGCAGATCCGGATCGAAGCGTCACTGTAGAATTTATGAAGCTGAAGGAGTATGTGGATGTGCTGATCCCCCGGGGAAGTGAGCGTCTGATACGAAGTGTGGTGGAAAACAGCACCATTCCTGTCATTGAGACCGGCACTGGTAATTGTCATATTTATGTGGATAAGGAAGCGGATCCTGATATGGCGGCAAGGATTGTATTTAATGCAAAGACTCAGCGGATCGGCGTCTGTAATGCCTGCGAATCTCTGGTGGTGCACAAAGATATCCGGGAAGCATTCCTTCCAAAGCTGGCGGAAGTCCTTGCGCCCAAGCAGGTGGAGCTGAGGGGGGACGAAGGAATAAGGGAAGTACTGACAGGCTGTACGCCAGCCGCCCAGGAGGATTTCGGCAGGGAATATTTGGATTATATCTTGTCCCTGAAGACAGTGGATTCGGTGGAAGCGGCTATTGATCACATCAATCGTTATAATACAAAGCACTCCGACTGTATTATAACGGAAAATGCCGGGACGGCAGAGCAGTTTTTACGGGAGGTGGACGCGGCCTGCGTCTATTGGAATGCTTCCACCCGGTTTACCGACGGCTTTGAGTTCGGTTTTGGGGCAGAGATCGGCATCAGTACGCAGAAGCTTCATGCCAGAGGGCCTATGGGGCTTAAGGAATTGACCTCTTATAAATATGTCATATGCGGGAACGGGCAGGTGCGCCCCGGTTGACGGGCATGGGAACTGCGAGGTATAATACATCTGCAGGCAGGAGATTGTTATTATTCACAGCCGCTCCACTCACATTCACGAAAGAAGGAACAAAAGCATGACATTGTATGAGGCGGAAAAAGGCAGAAGCTATTGTATAGAAGGATTGTCTGTTGAGCCGGGAATTACCAGACGGCTTCAGGCGCTGGGACTGAATGACGGAACGGAGATAAAAATTCTGAACCGGAAGAGAAAGGGTGCACTGATCATACAGGTGAGAGGTACCAGGCTTGCACTGGGAAAGCATATTTCTTCCAACATCGGGATTCAAGAGACAGGTGCAGAGGAGTAAGCATGAGCAAGGAACAACAGAAAAAGCATATCAATGCTGTCTGTATAGGGAATCCTAACTGCGGCAAGACCACACTGTTTAACGCATTGACAGGTTCCAGGCTGAAGGTGGCCAACTGGCCCGGAGTGACAGTGGAGCGATTTGAGGGAGCCGCAAAATACGAGGATACGGAAATTACGTTGATCGATACTCCCGGTATATATTCTCTGACCTGCTATACCATTGAGGAGAAGGTAACCAGGCAGTGTGCCATGGGCAATGATATTGATGTAATTATAAATGTGGTGGATGCGTCGTCCCTGGAAAGGAATTTGTATCTGACCCTTCAGCTGTTGGAGCTGGGAAAGCCGGTGGTTGTGGCGCTGAATATGATGGATATCGTGAAGGAACGGGGGATGGAGATCGATATGCACCGTCTGCCGGAGATGCTGGGAAATGTTCCGGTGGTCCCCGTATCGGCGGCGAAGCGCACCGGTCTGGATATACTGCTCCATGCCGTGATCCATCACTATGAGGAAGGCATGGAGGAGTTTATTCTGGATTATCCTTCCTGGATCGAGGAAAAAATTGTGTCATTGTCCGAAATGATGCAGGAAAACGATCCGTCGCATTCCTCCGTGCGCTGGCATGCCATCAAGCTGCTGGAGGACGACGAGGAGATTAGGAAGGAGCGTTCCATTCCAGCCGAAAAGATCGCGGACAGGAGCTATGAGAAGGAGATCATACAGTGTAAATATGCCTATATTGAGCGGGTGATGGCAGAGACATTATTTCATAAAAGCAGGAAGGCGGCGGCCACAGACAGGATAGACCGGCTGTTGACGCATCCGGTGTGGGGGATCCCCATATTTTTACTGATCATGTGTCTGGTATTTTTCCTGACCTTTACGGTGGGGGATGCGTTGAAGGGCATCTTTGAGGAAGGGTTGTCCTTTTTGTCGGAGGGAGCGGCAGCAGGGCTTGAGAGCTTTGGAGTGTCCGGATGGCTGGAATCCCTTTTGGTGGACGGAATTATTGCCGGTGTGGGTGGAATTCTTACCTTTATTCCCAATATTTTTATTTTGTTTTTAGCCCTTGCAGTGCTGGAGGACAGCGGATATATGTCCCGGGTGGCCTATGTGATGGACTCTGTCATGGGCAGGGTCGGATTGTCGGGAAAGGCATTTCTGCCTATGATCCTGGGGTTTGGATGTACGGTGCCGGCCATTATGGCTACAAGGGCGCTGGAGACGGAGCATGACCGGCGCAAGACAATGCTGGTCACGCCTTTTATGTCCTGCTCTGCCCGTCTGCCCATCTATGTATTATTTTCGGAGATGTTTTTTCCGAAGACCCCGGCGCTGGCGGCTTTTTCCATGTATGTCATCGGCATGGGGACGGCGATTCTGGTGGCCCTTGCAGTCAACGGTCTGGAGAAAGGAAGGATCAATGATTCTCTGCTGATAGAGCTTCCGGAGTATAAGCGTCCCAACGCAAGAACCATCCGTATTTATGTGTGGAATAAATTAAAGGATTATCTGGAAAAAGCGGGAACCACTATTTTCATTGCTTCCATCGTCATATGGTTCGTCCTGAATTTTGGTATATCAGGACAGGTATCGGATCCCTCTGACAGCTTTGGGGCAATGATCGGGCGTTTTTTGGTGCCGGTGCTGGCGCCTGCTGGGCTTGGAATGTGGCAGATCGGTGTGGCGCTGGTGTCGGGTATTTCCGCCAAGGAGGTGGTGGTATCCAGCTTTGCGGTGCTTTTTGGAGTGGCCAATGCGAATTCGGATGCGGGAATGGCGGCCATTGTATCCAATATCCAAAGCATTAATCCGGCTTTTGGATCGTTGAATGCTTACTGCCTGATGCTTTTCTGTCTGCTGTATGTGCCCTGTGTGGCCACGGTGGCAACCATCAGAAAGGAAAGCGGTTCCTGGAAATTTACCATGGGAATGATCGTCTTTCAGGTACTTCTGGCCTGGCTGGCGGCAGTGGCCGTTTTTCAGGTGGGAAGCCTGTTTGCAGCCTGAGAATCGTAAGATGGCTTGTGTATAAAAAGAACTATGAAAAGTTCTTGGGAAGGGGAAATAGAATTATGAGTGGTATGAGAGGAATAGACACTCCCGTCAGACAGAAGCGGAGAAGAGTTTTCAAGGAGGTTGCCAACCTGGCCTACCATTCCAAAAATCTAAAGGATGACATGGAGGCTCTCCCCTATAAAATTGTGGACTATGAGGAGTCGGAATTTTGGGACAGCGTATATCGGGATCGTGCCATTATCCGGGAGCGGCTGCGTCTGGCCATGGGAATGAGCCTGAGGCCGGAGAACCGGGAGCATCCGGGACATCTGACCCAGGGGCTGGAGGAGAGTAATATTGACGAAAAATATTATGAGCCGCCTTTGATGCAGGTGATACCTTCCGCCTGTAATGCCTGTCCGGAGGATCATTATGAGATCACCAATGCCTGTATGGGATGCGTGGCGCACCCCTGCCAGAGCGTATGCCCCAGGGAAGCGATCACCATGAAGGGCGGGAAGTCTGTGATCGATCAGGAAAAGTGCATTAAGTGCGGGAAATGTAAAGCAGTATGTCCATATGATGCCATTTGCCATAAGGAGCGTCCCTGTAAGGCGGCCTGCGGCGTGGATGCCATCAAGTCGGACCGTTTTGGCAGGGCATATATTGATAACGATATTTGTGTTTCCTGCGGCCAGTGTATGGTCAGCTGTCCCTTCGGGGCCATTGCGGATAAATCCCAGATCTTTCAGCTGATCCGGGCCATGCAGTCAGGGAAAAAAATTATAGCGCAGGTGGCTCCTGCCTTTGTGGGACAATTCGGACCCAAGGTGACGCCGGATATGTTTAAGACCGCCTTAAAGGAGCTGGGCTTTGCGGATGTTTATGAAACCGCCATAGGTGCCGATATGGGATGTATGGCAGAGGCGGAGCACTATGTAAAGGAGGTGGTATCCGGTAATCAGGCCTTTGCACTGACCTCCTGCTGTCCCTCCTGGTCCGTTATGGCCAAGCATTTGTTCCCTGAGACCATTGATAAGATCAGCAACGAACTGACTCCCATGGTGGCTACGGCCCGAATCATTAAGCAGGATCACCCTGACGCGTCTGTAGTGTTTATCGGGCCCTGCGCCTCCAAAAAGCTGGAGGCCAGCCGCAGAACCATAAGGTCGGATGTGGATTTCGTCATCACCTTTGAAGAATTAACGGGAATGTTTGAGGCAAAGGGAATTCTGCTGGAAGAGATCAGGGCCATGGACGAGATGGAGGACGCCACAGGAGCCGGACGCGGCTACGGTGTGGCGGGAGGCGTGGCCAGCGCCATAGAAGATTGTATCAAGACCTATTATCCCGGCACGGAAGTGAAGATCGAGCATGCGGAGAGTCTTGCGGAGTGTAAAAAAATGCTTCTTTTGGCTAAGGCGGGCAGGAAAAACGGCTGTCTGATTGAAGGGATGGCCTGTCCGGGAGGATGCATAGCCGGAGCCGGAACCAATATCTCCATCGCCCAGGCGGCAAAGGAAGTGGCTAAGTTTAAGGCACAGGCCAAAGAGGCCGTGCCCAGGGAGGAATAAATGGATAAGTTATTATTGAAAGCATGTCAAAACGGACAAAAGGGAGTAGTTCTGGCTTTTCTGAAAAGGGGAGGCATCAATGTCAATGCAGTGGATGAAATGGGCCTGGCTCCACTTCATTATGCCTGCAAAAAAGGATACAGAGATATTGTAAAGTTGCTTCTTGAACAGGAGGCAGATGTAAGCCTGTGCTCCAATGAAAGCGTAACACCTCTTCACATGGCAGTGATTTCCGGTAATAAAGAGATCATCGGACTTTTGGCAGATGCAGGTGCAGATATCAATGCCACAGACAGACAGGGAAAGACGCCCTTGATCTATGCCGTGGAGGCCGGAAAGGCGGAAGCCGCCAAATATCTTGCACAAGCCGGGGCCGATACCTCCGTAAAGGATAATAATGGCCGTTCGGCGCTGGACTATGCCAATGCCCTGGGAATGGTTCAGCTGATTGAAAGCCTGTCGGAAGAGGGAGGAGGAAACGCAGATTCTTTTGGCAATACGCCGCTTCACCAGGCCTGCAGAAACGGTCAGGGTGAGGTGGTGAAGGCTATGCTGGAAAAGGGAGGCATCAATATAAATGCCCGCAATGATGAGAAGATGACACCTTTGGCCGTAGCCGTGGCAGGCGACAATATTTTGATCGCGGAAATCCTGCTGGAGGCCGGAGCGGATGCGAATATTCGGGGGCGGTACGGCTATGGCCCGCTTCACCTGGCGGCAAAAAATGAAAACGAGCATCTTGTGCGAAAGCTTCTGGAGCATGGAGCCGGAATAGACGAACGCAACGAGGACGGAGAGACAGCGCTGATTATTGCTGCCCAGGAAGGCAATAATTATGTGGCGGGGATTTTGCTGGAGGCCGGTGCAAACGTTACATATGCGGATGAGCAGGGTCACACGGCGTTATACTATGCCACGGAGAACGGCTCCAACGATATCGTGGAGAAGCTGCTTATGGCAGGGGCGGAAGAATAAAAAAATGTGTATTGACTTCACGGGAGGCTTCCGTATCGTTGCCGGTTAAATATTTTTTGTGGTTTTAGTATAAAACGGGTAGACGGAATAAAACTTATATGATATAATAGCTGTATCAAAGAAATAATTTTAAGGAGGATACAGTATGACAGACAGCGAAAAACTGGACCGGCTCTTGATGCAGATGCAGGGCCTGAAGGAGAATGTGCAGGGAATGCAGGAGAATGTGCAGGGCCTGAAGGAGGATGTACAGGGTTTGAGGGAGGATGTGCAGAATCTGCAGAAGAAGACGGACATTCTTGACATAAGAGTCACAAAGGTAGAATTGACTCTTGAAAATGAAATCAGTGTCAACATTCGCCGTGTGGCGGAAAGGCACCTGGATCTTTTAAGAAATCTGCACGAGTGCGTAAAGCTTGCAAGTGATATCAAGTCAAAGCAGGAGATACAGGATATTTTTATTGCCACATACAACAACAAACTAAAAATGTTGTAATATTCGGGCAGACGAAAGTATTGGCAATAAGGCGGCGCAGAGCTTTCCGGAAAAAGAGTTTTGTGCCGCTTCCTCAGCGCCTCCGGCGTAGATGTGAAAAGTATCAATATATGCGGACAAACCGGGGGATTTTTATGGGATTAAGGGAAGAACTGATAGAGATGCGGGCAAAGACAGGAATGAACCGCAAAGAGTTTTCAGATTATTTTGGAATTCCATACAGGACTGTACAGGACTGGGAGCTGGGAAACCGGCAGATGCCGGATTATCTGCTGCGGCTTATGGCATATAAGCTGGAAATGGAATATATCCGCAAAAAAGGGAATCAAGAATAAACAGAAACGTAAAGGAAGACAGACATGAAAGAAGCAGTGGTAAAAATCAGAACAAGGTATGCGCCCAGCCCTACGGGAAAAATGCATGTGGGAAACCTCAGATCCGCTTTGTATGAATTTTTGATTGCGAAGCATGAGGGTGGCAGCTTTATGCTCCGGATCGAGGACACGGACCAGGAGCGTTTTGTGGAGGGGGCCACGGAAATTATCTACCGCACGTTGGAGAAGACAGGACTAAAGCATGACGAGGGCCCTGATAAGGACGGCGGATATGGACCTTATGTACAGAGTGAACGGATGAAGACGGGCATCTATATGAAATATGCCAGGGAATTGATTGACAAAGGAGAGGCATATTACTGTTTTTGTGATAAGGAGAGGCTGGCTTCCCTGAAAACAGAGGTGGTGGAGGGAAAGGAAATTACCATTTACGATAAGCACTGTCTGTCCCTGTCTCAGGAGGAGATTGAGGCAAATTTGGCGGCGGGAAAACCCTTTGTAATCCGTCAGAACAATCCCAGCGAGGGAACCACTACCTTTCACGACGAGCTTTATGGGGACATTACGGTGGAGAATGCCGAGCTTGATGATATGATTCTGATCAAATCGGACGGATATCCCACCTACAATTTTGCAAATGTGGTGGATGATCATACCATGAACATCACTCATGTGGTGAGAGGGAATGAGTATCTTTCTTCTTCGCCCAAATATGTCAGACTGTATGACGCCTTTGGCTGGAAAATTCCCGTGTATGTGCATCTTCCTCTGATCACAGACGAAAATCACAAAAAGCTGTCCAAGAGGAGCGGTCATTCTTCCTTTGAGGATCTTATGGAGCAGGGATTTGTGGCTGAGGCCGTGATAAATTATATAGCCCTTCTGGGGTGGAGTCCTGAAGATAACCGGGAAATGTTTACTCTGGAGGAATTGATCCGGGAGTTTGATTATCACAGAATCAGTAAGTCTCCGGCGGTGTTCGATATCGTAAAGCTTCGCTGGATGAACGGCGAGTATATTAAAGCCATGGACTTTAAGGTGTTTTACCGGATGGCGGAGCCTTTTTTGAAGAAAGCCCTGACGAAATCCTTTGATCTGAGAAAGATTGCCGCAATGGTAAAGACACGGATCGAGGTTCTGCCTGATATTATGGAAATGGTCAGCTTTTTCGAAGAACTGCCGGAATATGATACAGATATGTACACCCACAAGAAAATGAAGACGGACAAAGCATCGTCACTGGAGGTGCTTTGGGAGGTTCTTCCTTTGCTGGAAAAGCAGGCAGATTACAGTAATGACGGGCTGTACCAGATGCTTGTACACTATGTGGAAGAAAAGGGCTGTAAAAATGGCTATGTAATGTGGCCTATCCGGACGGCTGTTTCCGGCAGGCAGATGACTCCCGCCGGAGCTACCGAGATTATGGAGATCCTGGGCAGGGACGAGACTCTCAGGCGAATCCGGAAAGGGATAGAAATGCTGGAAAATGCCTGATCTGAGAAAACTGAACGATGCACAGCGACAGTCTGTGACTTACGGAGAGGGCCCGCTGCTTTTGCTGGCAGGGCCCGGCTCCGGAAAAACCTTTACTATTATCAACCGGATCTTGTATCTGCTGGAGATTGGTGTGCCGGCAGAACAGATTCTCGTTATCACCTTCACAAAAGAAGCGGCCATATCCATGCAGCGTCGGTATCGGGACTCGTCAGATGGCCTCCGGCCCGTATGTTTTGGCACCTTTCATTCTGTTTTCTACCATATTTTGAAAGCCTCTCATTTAATCCATGGCCGGAATCTTCTTTCCGGATTTCAGAAAAAAAATATTTTAGTTCCGATTTTGAAACAGTTTAAAAACCGGGACGGACAAGAGACTGCGTTAAACGAGCTGTCAGAGGATGCGTCAGGGCTTTTGGCGGCCTTCAGCTTTTATAAGAATGTTGCAGACCGTCAGCAGGTACTTCAAAAGGTCCCGCGGGAATGGCAGAAGGATTTTTGGAAGGTACTGGATTTGTATGAGCAGGCTTTGGTCAAAAAGAAAGGGTTTGATTTTGACGATATGCTGTGTGACTGCAAAAAAGCGTTGTTGGGTGATCAGGAACTGAGGAAATACTGGCAAAATCGTTTTAGGCATATACTGATCGATGAATTTCAGGATATTAATCCTGTGCAGTATGAGACGGTAAAGCTCTTGACAAAGGCTCCCTATAATATTTTTGCAGTGGGAGATGATGATCAGTCTATTTATGGATTCCGCGGCTCCCGTCCGGAATGCCTGAGGCGTTTTGCAGAGGAGTTTCAGGCCCGGAGGATTTTGCTGAATATAAATTATCGAAGTGAAAGGATAATCGTTGAATCGTCGCTGGCAGTGATTAACGAAAACAGCAACCGCTTTGTGAAGGATCTTGTGCCGGCGGCTCATTGCACAGAAATTCCAGGAAAAAGTATCCAGAGAGAGGAGTTGAAGATCCTGTCCTTTGGTGACAGAGAAGAACAGTATCATTATTTGACAGAACATTTGCGAGAGTGGCATTCAGCATCCGGGGGATGTATGGGAGGGGAAGGACAGTGTGCTGTGCTATTCCGAACCAATACTTATATGCAGGGGCTGGCGTCGCGGCTTAGGCGGGAGGATATTCCCTATGCGATGAATGAAAAACCTCAAAGCATATATGAACATTTTATTGTGAGGGATATTATGGCCTATCTGTCCCTGGCACAGGGAAAATGGAACAGGGAGAGCATACTTAGAATAATGAACAGGCCATCCAGATATATCAGCAGAGAAGCGGCGGCTTCCTGCTCTTCTTTGGAAGAGATGATTTCTTATTATGAACGGGCAGAGCTTTCGGCAAATTACAGGAGAAAAGCTCTGGAGAATCTTCACAGCTTTCAACGTCAGCTGTGCATTATCAGGAGCTTATCGCCGGGGCTGGCTGTATCGTATGTCTGCAGGGCGGCAGGATATGAAGGCTTTTTGAAGGAAAGGTCCGCAGGGGATCCGGACAAATGGGATGAATGGCGCAGACTGATGGAATGGCTGAAATCGGACGGAGGAAGCTACGGGAACGTTCGAGAATGGATGGATGCTCAGGAAGCATACACAAGATCGCTGGAAGAAGGAAATAGGCAGAAAAGCCAGAGGGCCTTGGAATCTATCTGTCTGATGACAGTACATGGAGCAAAAGGACTGGAATTTGACAAGGTGATCATTCCCGATTGCAACGAGGGTATATTTCCCCATGGCAGAATGCCGGATCCCGAGGATGTGGAGGAAGAGCGCCGAATTTTTTATGTGGCTATGACAAGGGCAAAGAAAAGCCTGGAACTTTTGTACTTGACAGGCAGCAGTACACGTCCCAGGCAGGCTTCCAGGTTTCTGGCGCCTCTTTATGGCTCGTCCACCAGTTCATCAAATTCGCAGTTGTCCAGGAACTCGTCAAAGGCCTCCGCAACCTTTTCATACTCGTCATCATCTTCAATGTAATCAAGTACAGGTTCCTCGTTGGGGTCATCAGGATTTTCGCTATAGCTGTAAAACCATACTTCGCCGTCTTCATTTTCACCCTGATCATCCAGCGGCATTAATACGATATAGTCCTTTGATTCCACGGTGAGAATCGTGATAATAGCACAGTTTACAATCGTTCCGTCATCCAATTCCAGTTCCACAGTCATTTCTTCATCTTCAAAATCTTTATTTTTTCCCATGATACCTCCCTTGCCTGCTCCGGCATTTATTTTGTTTAAGGTAATTATACACTTTTTTCATGGACTACGCAATATAATACTTTTAACAATGGGATTGGTGTGAACAATGCACAAGGTGAGTGGAATCAAATGTTACAAATAATTGTTACACAAACTTAATATTTATGTAATATATCCGTTGGCATGGAGGGGAATCTATGGTAAAATGACCTTATTCAAGGCAGGAAATGGCCGAATGGCCGTTTGTGATTTGAAGGAATGGGTGATCTGGGAATGAATGGGAGTGGAATATGAAATACCATAAGATAAAGATTTTCCGTGCGAGTCTGGGTCTGGGGCTTGCAGGCATTTGGGTTATTGGAGTTATGGGAGCGTATAGAGGCATAAGGGTGATGGCGGCGGAGCTTCCTGGAACAAATGGGGAGACAGGCGGCAGATCTGTACAGGAAGAACAAGTTGTAGTTTGCGGCGGAGTACAGTTCTTCTTTGAAAACGGTGATCCGGCAGCAGCTCTTTCCCAGGAAACGCTTCAGGCTGTTATAGCGGCCCTGGAGCAGGAGGATGAGGCCAGTGACGAATATGCGGATCTGGCAATTGCCAATGTGAACAATTATGTGAATGTCCGGACTCTGCCCAGCGTGGAAGGAGATATTGCCGGAAAGATATATCATGGAGCGGTGGCCCAGATTTTGGACAAGGCTGGTGAAGACGGGGAATGGTTTCAGATTATTTCCGGAAATGTGGAAGGGTATATCAAGGCAGAATATTTTCTGTATGGAGAAAATGCGGCGG
>OFFL01000585.1_pt1 | contig 37781 bp, 27 predicted proteins | sample 1521391 | NCBI WGS metagenome assembly OFFL01 (sample SAMEA3504082, study PRJEB24116) | mouse gut metagenome | biome: mouse gut; feature: mouse-associated habitat; material: faeces | place: Denmark | collected 2011
GGGCGAGACGCCCCCGCCCCTATCACCTCTGCTAAGTAAACAGCATTGAATCGCGCCCCTACAAGTTGCCATAACAGTTTTCACTCACAAACAAAATCTAAGTCGCATGAAGAAAATCGTTTTTATCACTATGGCAGTTGTACTGGCTTGCGGTATCGCACGTGCACAGAACTGCGCACCGCGGTTTATCGAGGTGTCGGGCACAGCCACGCTCAATATAGTTCCCGACCGCATCACAGTTGAAATCGGCATGGAGGAATACTTCAAACCGACAGCATCCGGCGACAGTACCCTCGTCAGAATCGCACAGATTGAAAGCGACGTGCGCCGCACACTCGCCGACGTCGAAGTGCCCGATTCCTGCATCACAGTGGCCGAGATAGGCAACTACCGCGACTATCATCGCAGCCAACGCTTCACAATGTCCAGGACACTTACAGCCGTGTTCTCCGACTTCGACCGACTCAACGCCGTATGCGGCGCGCTCGACAGCGAAGGCATCACCGGCTTCCGCCTCGCCGGCATGGACAACGCCGACATGGAGCAGTACAACCGCCAAGGCCTCAAAGCAGCCCTCGACGCCGCACGGTTTAAAGCCGAATTCATAGCACAGAACGAAGGTCTAAGCCTCACAGCCCCGCTTGAAATCATCGAAACGACACAGGAACGCTACGGCGCGCAGATGTTCTCCAACGTAGCATTCGACAGCGGCACAGGCATGGAAAACATGCGCCGCATCACCCGCAAATACTCCGTCAAAGTAAAATACGCCTTCACTCCCAAATCAGGGAGATAAACACCCACAAAAAACAGGACATTTATGGCAACGAAAGATAATAAACCGGCATTTGTGAAACGCGATACAATTATTGCAGGAAAAGAGTATGCGCAACTCCTCAGTTCGTTAAAAGAACGTTTCCGCACGTCGCAGATAAAGGCGGCCGTAAAAGTCAATACGTCCCTACTCGAATTTTATTGGGAAATGGGGCGTGATATTTCAAAACTTCACGAAGCAGCCAAATGGGGAAGCGCGTTCTTCGATTGTCTGAGCCTCGACCTCAAGACCGCATTCCCCGGACAGTCCGGTTTTTCCGTCACCAACATCAAGTATGCAAAACGATGGTATGAGTTTTATAATCAAGACAATATAATTCGTCAACGAGTCGTTGACGAATTTGAAATGCCAGAAAACTTTGGCATGATTCCGTGGGGACACCATATAGACATATTCACTCGTAGCAAATCAATAAACGAGGCACTTTTTTATTTAGAGGAAACTATAAAGAATAATTGGAGCCGACCCGAACTTGATGCTGAAATTGACAACAATCTGTACGCCAGATGTGGAAAAGCCATAACCAACTTTGATGAAAAACTCCCCGCTCCTTATAGCGGTCTTGCTAAAGCGATACTTAAAAGCCCCTATGATTTCGGATTTATTGATAAGAAAGTAACCACGGAAAAACAGTTGGAAGAAGAACTGGCCACCAACATCACCCGTTTTCTCCTCGAACTTGGACAAGGATTTGCGTATGTCGGCCGTCAGATGGAGCTTAAGATGCCCGGCGGACAAACATTCATTCCCGATATGATTTTCTATCACACACGACTCAAATCCTACATCGTCTGCGAACTTAAAGTAGTGCCGTTTATTCCTGATTTCGCAGGGAAACTGAATTTTTACGTTTCGGCAGTCGATGAACTCATGAAACAGCCAGACGACAATCCCACCATAGGACTGCTGATATGCAAATCTAAAGATGACACTGTGGTCGAATGGTCGTTCCGCGGCATGAACCGTCCTCTTGGTGTAGCCGAATACCAACTCAAGGAATTCATCTCCGAAAAAGCCGCGAAACTACTCCCCTCCGAATCCGAGCTACAAAGCCTCATTGACACATACGATGATGTATCGGTCAACTAACTTCAACACCATGTTGATATTATGACAGTAAAATCCCCGGTCATTGTATCTGACGGATTGACAGTTGGCTATGTTGCCGCTACAGATAAAAACAGATTCTATTTAAGGCTGATTTACAGCATTTAATCTGAGCTATTTCCGTTTTATACGGACAAATAAGGTAATTTATTTCCGGAAATTTCGGAAATAAATTACCTATATTTTTTAACTTTCTTTTGGCAATCGAAAAAAGTTTGTTAAATTTGCCGATGCAGACCGCATTTCGCAGAAGCCCGGTCACGGGCGCAGCGGGAGGGGTCTGTAGAGACATTTTTTTTGGAAAGCGTTTACCCTGACGCTCTTTCTTGACTGCTTGAAATCTGGAAAATTTCTTTGGTATAGTCAAGGATGCAGCAAACGGTAGATGTCTGTGTGGATATATGTCTATTCTGCCGACAGCCGGCGCGTGAGCGCTGACAGTCGGCGTATAAGCATATTCTGCGTGAGGCTTCTGCATGTTTGCTCGTTCAACTATACCGGGCATTCCAGAGCCTCAAGCAGTGGGACGAGCAACGAGTATGGCTCTCACGCTTTTCTTTTTTAACAAAACACCAACAGCAGCCCTGAATGAGAGACACACGGGCACGATATTATTTTTATAAATCTGATTTCACCACAAGTACCATTACACACCGGTGCAGCATTGTCTGCAAAACGGGTATATCTCGTTACACAACAATATTACTATAACTTAATTAATTCATACCTATTTTATTAACTTTTTTATTAACCAATTTTATTTTTTATCACAATGAAAAAACAAGTTCTTTTTGCAGCTGCAGCTGCCGTATTGATGCTTTCATCTTGCTCTACTATCACTCACACTGCAAGCACTGAGGCTGTCGACACCGAAGTATTCAACCGCTCGAACGCCGACCTCAACGTATCGACCCAGAAAATCACTTTCACTTACAATCCCGATGCAGCCCACCGCCGCGCTGGCAAAAAAGCCGTGCTCCGCGCCGCTGTAGCAAAGGCTCTCGAGGCCAACGGCAACGCCGACGTGCTCGTAGCTCCACAGTATGAGGTGAAAGAGACCCGCGGCCTATTCACTACCAAAATCAAGTACGTGACGGTAAAAGGCTATCCTGCAACTTACAAGAACGTCCACGCCACCACTTCAGCCGAAGCCCAGGTAGTCAACATTCTTGACGGAGGACAGGTGATAATCAACAAATAATACAGGCATGATGACACGCAAGATACTGGCGGCCGGCATCGCCGCGCTGGCATTAAGCTCGTGTTCGACCATCACCCACACATCGCAGACCGCCGCTGTCGACACCCAGGTGTACAACCTCACGGTAGCCGACATGAAAGTGGCAGCCAAAAAGGATTCCGTCACCGTCGACTGGAAATGGAACCCGCTGTCGACCATATCGCTCAGCGCACAGAAAGAGACGGCCACCCATACCCTGCTTGGCAAAAGCGACGCCGACGTGCTGGTTGAACCCGAATATATCGTGAAACGTCGCGGCCTGTTCCGCGGCGGGTCGGTCACCGTGACCGGCTACCCCGCCACCTACTCCAACTTCCGCGCCATGACGGCGGAGGACGCCGAAAAAATCGCCACCATCAACGGCGACAACAACATCGTGGTTGTCAATCCGGTACTCTCCACCACGGCAGGCAAGGTAGTAAAGAAAAAGAAACCCGCGCCCGTGCTTCCGCTGCGCAAACGCGAAGCCGTCCGCCATCAGTTCGTCAACGTGCTCGGCGGTGTCGTTCTGGATGTCGATAATTATATAGATGTCGGCTACCACTTCGGCGCGATGTACGGCTCATACGGCAATAATTGGGGCTGGTACGGCAAAGTCACTCTTGGCAGCACCAACCTATACAAAGATGACGGTAGTGGCTCGGAGCGCAAATGGACTCCTTCCATCACCCTCGGCGCCATCAAGACCCTCGGAAGCGGCTTCAGCACCTTCTTTGGAATAGGTGCCGGCGGATATTTTGTAGAGGACGAGAAAGAGTACTACACTGGGGGATATTGGGACACCCGCTATGAGGAAGTCACCAAATTCTCCATCCCCGTGGAAATCGGCTTCATGAAACGCTTCAACAGCGTCAATGTCATGTTGGGCGCCACATACGCCACTCCCGTTGCAGGTGTCGGTTCAGGTAACATCAACCCCTTCGTGGGCGTAGGCTATTCATTCTGAATCGAAATATTGAATACTAATAATAATAAAAACGGTGTCGCCGGATTGCGACACCGTTTTTATTATTAACATTCGCGCCATTTCGATATTTACGTAACGACAATTACGTAACGCAAAAAAGGTAACTCAAGAAGGTGTCGCCACACTCAATTTTCCGCGGTAAAAAACCGCGGCTACTATACGAGCGATTTGGTAATCAGCATGGTAGTAGCCGCGGTTTTTAACCGCGATCCGATAAAATTGAGTTCTGCACCATCTTCTATTAAGAAGAGTGGACGTATTACAAAGAGTGTAGATATGTTACAAAGGATTGTTCTTTTGTCACTTCTCCTGTAATACTGTTTATACTACTGCAATATAATTTATACTCCTGTAATACTGTTTATATCTGCCTACGCTTTGTTGCCGCGTTTGCGCCAGTAGCCGGTCATCTGCTCGAGGGTCTTGCCTTTGGTTTCGGGCACAAGTTTGAGCACGAACCATGCGGCGAGGATACAGATTACGCCGTAGAGTGCGTAGGTGAACACATGGCCGAAGTTGTCCATTCCGCCCACTTTCATATTGTACATAGGGATGAACGTCGACGACACGATGAAGTTGAATATCCACTGGAAGGCCACTGCTATGGCGATGGCCGCGCTGCGGATAGTGTTGGGGAATATCTCGGAGATGAGTACCCAGCATATCGGACCCCACGAGAACATGAAGCATGCCGAATAAATCATGATGGCGGCAACCGAAACCACGGGTGGAAGCGCTACAAGATTAGGCAGCGCCACACCGAAAGCGCCGACAGCCATTCCTATCGAACCGGTGATGAGCAGCGGCTTGCGTCCCCAGCGCTCCACGGTGAAGATGGCGAGCACGGTGAACGCGATATTGATAACGCCCATTATGACGGTCTGCACCATCGGGTTGCCCATGCCCATCGACTCGAATATGCGCGGTGCGTAGTAGAGCACCGCATTGATGCCGATGGCCTGCTGGAACACTGAAAGCATGATGCCGACGAATACCACCATGATGCCGAACGAGAACAGGCGCTCGTTTTTCACGCTGGTGGTAGACTTGATGTCCGACAGTATCTCACGCGCCTTGGCCACACCGTTGATGCGGGCAAGCACATAGAGCGCCTGCTCGTCGCGTCCCTTCATGGCGAGGAAACGGGGCGACATCGGCACGAAGCATACAAGAACGATGAACGCGCCGGCCACGAATGCCTCGCTCCCGAACATATAGCGCCATCCGGTCTCGACCGTCCACTGCGCCTCGGCGGGGAACGACAGATGTGCTATCTGCTCGACCGTAGGCTGAAGGTGGTCGCCGAGTATCAGCGTATTGACTACGTAGACTACAAGCTGTCCGAAGATGATGGCGAACTGGTTCCACGACACCAAAGCTCCTCGCTTGTCGGCCGGCGCCACCTCGGCGATATACATCGGACATACGGCCGAAGCGAGTCCGACGCCGACACCGCCGATAATGCGGTAGAAATTAAACATGTAGAGAAGGCTGAGCGAGGGCTTGCCATGCTCGAAGAAGAGGAATTCGGGGCAATAGCTTCCCAATGCCGACACGAAGAAGAACACGCCGGCTATAAGCAGCGAACGTTTGCGTCCGAAACGCGACGCGAAGAAGCCCGACAGCGCCGAGCCTATGATACAGCCTATCAGCGCGCTCGACGATGTGATGCCGTGCATAGTGTCGGTATAGGTGAAGTCAGAGGCACCCGAGAAGAATGCCTGCAATCCCTTTTCCGCTCCGGAAATGACGGCTGTGTCGTATCCGAAAAGCAAGCCTCCGAGCACTGCCACGGCCACGATGCCGTAGAGATAACCCATCGACCCCTTCTGTGGTAAATTCATATATTTGCTCATGGTATTTATCTGTAAGGACGCGATTTATCGCGTCCGCGTCGGGAAATCCATTAAAACAGGAGTACAACAGAATTAACAAAAGAACAAATTTTTTGTACTCCTGCCAAAGCTATTGTACTTTTGTTAAAATACAACCGTTTTTGGCGCGGACGCGATAAATCGCGTCCCTACAATATTATTTGTTAATATTACTTTTTATACATACATGTTGACGATGGCTTCGTAGAGTTCCTGCTTGCCTGAGGTCTGCTTCGGCTCGCCGTTTTTCTTGGCATAGGCCACTACATCCTCGAGCGAGAGCTTGCCCTCCTCGAATGCCTTGCCTTCGCCTGCGTCAAACGATGCGTAGCGGTCGGCGAGCATCTTCTTGTATGGCGATTTCTCGAGCACGTCGGCAGCCGAGAGAAGTGCACGTGCCATGGCGTCCATGCCGGCGATGTGGGCGATGAAGATATCCTCGAGGTCGGTCGAGTTGCGGCGGGTCTTGGCATCGAAGTTCGTACCGCCGTTGCCGAGGCCGCCGTTGCGGATTATCTGCATCATGGCCTGGGTAAGCTCGTAGTTGTCGATGGGGAACTGGTCGGTATCCCAGCCGTTCTGATAGTCGCCGCGGTTGGCATCGATGGAGCCGAGCATGCCGTTGTCAACGGCTACTGCGAGTTCATGCTCGAAAGTGTGGCCGGCGAGAGTGGCGTGGTTCACCTCGATGTTCACCTTGAAATCCTTGTCGAGGCCGTGAGCTTTGAGGAAACCGATTACAGTCTCGGTGTCAACGTCATACTGATGCTTCGACGGTTCCATCGGTTTGGGCTCGATGAGGAAAGTGCCCTTGAAACCTTTGGCGCGGGCATAGTCGCGTGCCATTGTGAGCATTGTGGCAAGATGCTCTTTCTCACGTTTCTGGTCGGTATTGAGCAGGCTCATATAGCCTTCGCGGCCACCCCAGAACACATAATTCGTACCGCCGAGCTCAATAGTGGCGTCGATAGCGTTCTTGATCTGGACGCATGCGCGGGCCACGACGTCGAAGTCGGGGTTGGTGGCTGCGCCGTTCATATAGCGGGCTGCGCTGAACACATTGGCTGTGCCCCACAGGTTCTTGATGCCTGTCTCGGCCATCTTCTCCTTGATATAGGCCACAACGGCTTTGAGGTTGGCTTCATACTCCTCGATTGAGTTACCCTCGCTGACGAGGTCGACATCGTGGAAGCAGAAATATTCTATACCCATCTTGGTCATGAACTCGAAACCGGCGTCAACTTTCTGTTTTGCAAGCTCTACGGCGTCGGTCGTACCCTCGTTCCAGGGGAATTTCTTAGTGCCGCCGCCGAACTGGTCGCCACCCTCGGCACAAAGTGTATGCCACCATGCCATGGCGAATTTAAGCCATTCCTTCATCGGTTTGCCGAGCACCACGCGGTCAGCGTCGTAGTAGCGGTAGGCCATCGGGTTGTAAGACTCTGTTCCTTCAAATTTAATTTTTCCTATCCCGGGAAAATACTCTTTTGTAGCCATAATATAAAAGTGTTTATGTTGTTGATTATATTGATTTACAGTTAACGTATTTACTTGTAGGGACGCGATTCATCGCGTCCGCGTCCGGATGGACATTTCAAACAGGAGAACAAAAGAACAAAATTATTTTTGTGCTCCTGCCATAGCTATTGTGCTCCTGTTTAACTACAACATTGTCCCAAGCACCGACTTCCAGCGGGCGTAGGCCTCGAGGTAGGGGGTGCGGTCGGCGGCGGGAGCTATCTCGCCGAGGAGCTGCAGCGACTCGAACGCTTCGGCGGCATTCCTGTAGATGCCGGCTCCGATGCCGGCTCCGCGTGCGGCGCCCACCGAACCGTCGGTCTCGTACAGGCGTATTGTAGCGCCCGACACCGACGCGAGCGTGTCGCGGAATATCGGCGAGAGGAACATATTGGCTTTCCCGGCCGAAATGCAGTCGATTTTCATACCGATTTCCTGCATTATCTCCATGCCGTACATGAACGAGAACACGATTCCCTCCTGGGCGGCACGCATGATGTGGCGGCGGTCATGCACGTTGAAGTTTATGCCATGCATCGAGCAGCCGATTTCCTTGTTCTGCAGCACGCGTTCCGCTCCGTTGCCGAACGGCAGTACCGTCACTCCGGCGCTTCCTACGGGCACCTCGGCGGCAAGGTCGTTCATCTCGGCGTATCCGCAGCCCGCAGGAGCCACGTTGCGCTTTATCCATGAGTTGAGTATGCCGGTGCCGTTGATGCAGGTCATGACGCCCACACGTGTCCGGTCGGCGGAATGGTTGACGTGGGCGAAATTGTTGACGCGCGACAGCGGGTCATAGTCCACCGTGCCGTTGATGCCGTAGACCACGCCCGATGTTCCGGCGGTCGACGCCACCTGCCCCGGCTCGAGCACACCGAGCGACAGCGCGTTGTTGGGCTGGTCGCCGGCACGGTATGTCACCGGTGTACCTTCGGCGAGACCGAGTTCGGCAGCCGCAGCGGCGGTCACCGTGCCCTGCGGTCCGAATGTAGCTTTCACCTCAGGCAGTATGTCGGGATTATAGCCGTAATAGTCGAGGAGGAACCGGGCGGGAGCATTCTCCTTGAAGTCCCACAGCATATACTCCGATAACCCCTCGGGATTGGTGCATATCTCGCCGGTGAGGCGGTAGGCGATATAGTCGCCCGGAAGCATCACTTTGTATATTTTTTCGAAGATTTCGGGTTCGTTCTCCTTCACCCACTGCAGTTTGGCTGCAGTGAAGTTGCCGGGCGAATTGAGCAACCGGTCGAGACAGCTGTCAGGGCCGATTTCGGCAAACGCCTTTTCGCCGTATGGCACCCCGCGTGAGTCGCACCAGATGATGGCGTCGCGCAGTTCGCGGCCGTCGCGGTCTATCGCCACGAGGCCGTGCATCTGGTAGGATATGCCTATGGCCTTGATGTCGGCGGGATTCACCTTCGACTGCGACAGCACCGACGCGGTGACCTCCTTGAGGTAGCCCCACCAGTCGGCCGGACGCTGCTCGGCCCACCCCGGGCGCAACGCCTTGATGGGCGCCTCGGCGCGCGGATAGAAATCGCCGGCGACAGTACGTCCCGACTCTACTTCAACTAACGATGCTTTGACTGACGACGACCCTACGTCGTAACCGAGTAGATACATGGCAATATAAGGATTTTGATGTTAGGTTAAATGTCCGATACGACACGGCGGCAACATTTGCCTGCCACACGAATAAGCAATCCGGCAGATGTTGTCTAAGCAAATTTAGTGAGTTTTTTGCGTTTCAGCATATAATTAATCCACCTATTTATAGCTGATTTGCTAACGGTATGGGCATAAAATGTTCTTTTGCATCAAAAAAATGCTCATTTGGTGCATTTTTTGAATTATCCCTGCTTACCAGTCTATGGCTACGGCTGCATCGTCGAGTTCCGAACCGGCGATGGGCGGTTTGATTTTTGCCACACGCAGATGGCCGCCGGTTATCTGCGGCCACTTTCCGACGAGAGCTTTATGCAGCCGCCACGCTACATGTTCGAGCAGCCGCGAGGGCACCGAATTGACTTCGCGCACCGTTTCCACGATGTCGGCATAGCTCAGGGTAAGCTCAATATCGTCAGTTCCGGCGGCCTCGAGCCACGGCACGGCCACATCGACATCGTAACTGAAAATATTGCCGACGCGCGTTTCCTGCTCGAAAACGCCATGATAGCCCCGCAGGCGCAGTCCGTTGACCTGTATGCGTGTAGTAATCGAATGTTTCGTATCCATATCGTTATATTTTATTGCAGAACCGACGCGGTATCAGCGTCCCGTTATCATTGATTTCAGCACCCGGAATGCCGCTACCGACGTCACGGCCGCGACTATCGCCGGGACGATACGCACTCCTTCCATGCGCGCCCATGCGCATCCGGCGGTTATCAGCACGGCTGCGGCTGAAAGCAGCGCCACGCGCCGGTTGAGCCGCATCCGGTAGCGGCCGAAATACACCGCGCCGGTGATTATGACGTACAGACCGTACCATGCCGTATAGGCCACCCCGAGGCCGTCAAGACCGCCGAGACGGTAACCGACGAAACTGAGCACAAGGAATGCCACGCCGCTGGCGCTTTCGGTCAGCAGGTACACGCGCCCGTCGCCACGCGCAAGCAGCGTGTAGGCCATGCACCACGACAGCGCACGGAACACCGTTCCCGCCAGCGCCGCGTTGACATACCCAGCAGCCGGCATGAACTCGTCGCTGTAAAGCAACCGTATTATTACGTCATCGAGCGTCATCATCATCGTGGCTCCGGGGAGCACCACGAGCACGGCCACCATGACTTCGTGGCTAACGAAGGTCGACACCCTCCTCACCGAAGCCTGCACCTTGCTTATACGCGGAAAGAATTCAAACCCTATCGCGGTAAATAGCAGTCCGAGGTATTTGCTGACTATCGTGTAACCGGCCTGATACTGTCCCACCTCGTCGATTCCGGCCTCATGGTTAAGGTAAGCCATGAAAATATAATTGACGGCCATTGCTATGAATACCGAGAGCGTCATATAGATGCCGAGCGTCACGAAATCCTTCCCCTCGGCCATAAGCTCACGCCGCGTCAGCCGCACGCGTCCGGAGAATGGGGTGCCGGCTCCGACGCATCTCTCACGCAGCACGAAAACCGCCGCGGCCTGACAGGCGAAATATGCGAGAATAGACCATACCACGCTCTCTTCCCCCATAAACCAATAGAGAGGCACCGACACGGCCAGTCCGCCGAGAGTACCCCATACCGTGGCGCGTGCCAGGCGGTTGAGTCGGTCCAGGCCCTGCATTATAGCCAGTTCGCCGTTGGTCACAGCCGAGAGCATGACGGCCACTGAGAGTATTATGAAACCGAGGGTGTATTGTTCGTTGCCGAAAGTAAGACGGCTCAGCAACGGGGAGAAGACGAGCGTGAGGAATGCGCCGGCGATACCGAGTATCCATGCCCACCCTCGCACGGCGGCCACCACACGGCGGAGCGTGCCGTCTTCACCGGCCGACGCGATGTTGCGTACCGGGCTCTGGCGTATACCGAGCTGCGTGAGGGTGGTGATGGCATCGATGGCGGTATTGAACAGGCCGAAAAGACCTACGCCCATCGAACCGAGCCACAGCGCCACGAGTTTCGTGCGCACTATACCGCAGCCGATGGTGACGAGCTGCACCCACGAGAAGAGCCACATAGTCCTAACCACCTTGCCCGACGTGTTCGCGCCTACGCCTTTCACCGCAGCCATACTTCGGGATTTTCTTTGGTTACAGATTTTGCATTGGCGGCGTTGCGTATCTCGAAATGGAGTATGGAACGGTTGTTGTCGGCGGCGTCGACATAGACAGTGCCAAGTTTCTGGCCGGTCTTCACCTTGTCGCCGGTACGCACGGCGAGTGTGCCGAGATTGGCGTAGACGGTCAGGTAATGGCCGTGGCGTACGAGCACCACGTTGTTGTAGCCGTCGGGACAGAATATCGCCGATACCTCGCCGTCAAACACGCTCTTTACCGCGGCGCCGCTCGATGTCTCCATATCGATTCCCGCATTGTCGGTGACCACATGCTTGTGGAGCGGATGCTGCTGGCGGCCGAAACGCTTCACTATGTTGTGGGGGCTGACAGGATAGCTCAGGCGTCCTTTGTTGGCGGCGAAATCAGATGCGAGTGCCGGTGCCGGCTGCTTCTTCCCGGCTGTCTTCGGCGCCGGGGAAGTCGGATTGGTCGGACGAGTCTGACCTGTCCGACCGGTCTGACTTTGGGGAGCTGTCGGCGTTGTGCCACCTTTAGCGCCCTTGTCGGCGGAAGCGTCGGGCGTTGGCGATGCTTTCTGTTCGGCGGCTTTACGTTCCTCGGCTTTGCGGCGTTCTTCAGCCTTGCGCTGCTCCTCGGCACGGCGTTTCTCCTCGGCGCGACGCTGCTCCACCTCTCGTTGTTTACGTTTCTGCTCCTCAATGAGAGCCTTGCGCTGCTCCTCCTTTATTATTCGGTCAAGCTCGCGGTCGAGCGCAGCGGCCTGCCGCTGCTGGTCGCGGAGCACTTTGCGCAGGTCGGCTTCCTTCCCTTTGAGCGATGCCACGATGCGGTCGGTCTCGGCGGCGCGCTGACTCAGTTCGGCATGGCGCATCGACATGCGCATGGCCAGTTCCCTGTTCTGCATCATAAGGGTGTCGATATAGCGGCGGCGTTCGTCGAGCTGCGCCTTTACGGCATTGATATTCGCCACCTTGCGCTGACGCCAGCGCGAGAACTGCTTGAGCGCGTTGGCACGGCGGAAAGCCTGCGTGAACGAATTGGAGGAGAAAATGAAAGCGAGATTGTTCATCGACATGCGGGAGCGGCGCGAATTGCGCAGTATGTCGGCATATACATCTTTCAGTTCGGTGAGCTTGCTGTCGAGCTTGGCCGCGGAGTCACGCGCCGCCTGTGCCTCCACGTCGAGCGAGTCGATTGACGCCTGAATACCGGCGATAGTGCTGTTGATGGTCTGCGACTCGGCCTGCAGGCGGTTGAGGTCGTTGAGCTTAGATTTGAGCTGCCGGGCATTCTCCCTGATCTGTGCGTCGGTCTGCTTGATTTTTTGTTCGGTAATGCGTTGCTGATGCTTGACGCTTTTTGATGAGCGCGGCTTGGCACCGGCATCCGCTACCGACACCAGACACAACAACATAATACCGATTGCTATAAATAACTTCTTCATCAGGCTCAAACAAATAACTGACCCACCCACACAAATAACCGACACCCACCTCGCAAAGATAATGAAAAATCATACACCATAACCCTCCATTCTCCATTTTTGTTCAAAAAAATAATCGACAGGGCTAAAATCTCCCGCACCCATTGTACTCATGCTCTCCTGTAAAAAAATGCAATCAACAAATGTTTCTTTTCTTTGATTTTTAGTTAAAAATGCATATATTTGCCCATGTCATTACTAACATTTCCGTAATATCATCGCCTTAAACGCATTCACAATACCGTCAATCAGCACTTGACTTAACGTTTTCGGCTGTCAATTTCGCAAAGCCCTTCCCGGCATGACTCAGCGGAGCCTTGCCGATGAGAACATATATATTCACTTATCTACTTACATTTTTTTTAATTTATCTGTTTTAATGAAAAAATTCTATCTATGTCTGCTTGGGTTGCTGACATCGCTTCCATCGTGGAGCGCGGGGAGCAATGCCACAGTCACGACCAATCCGTCGCCGGCACTCTCCAACAGCCCGCTGGAGGTGACCATCACGACCGACAATCTCGGGTCGGATGTATTCTGCTACACATGGTGCGCCGACATCAACGGCTCCTCGAAATCACCGTGGGACTGGGGCAACGTGCACACCGACAAGTTCCGCATGTCGGGCAACAACGGCGTCTACACCCTTAAAATCGCCGACATCAAGCAGTTCTACGGACTCAGCGACTCCGAGCTGCAGGGTCTCAAAAAACTCGGATTCATTGCAAAAACCACATCGGGAGCACAGACCGCCGACTGCTTTGTCAATGTCGAGCAGGGGGGCGGTTCATCCTATTCAGGAGGCACCGGCTCGCAGGCCGACCCCTATATCATAGCTTCGGCCGACGACCTGTCGGCACTTGTCTCCACTCCCGACGACTGGAAGGCATCGGCGTGGTTCAGGCTTGACGCCGACATCGACGCCTCGACCGTGAAGGGTATGATCGGCTCGATTGACAATCCGTTCAAAGGACATTTCAACGGCAACGGCCACTCAATCAAAGGCTTCAAGGCCACAAACACCGCCGTAGGCTCAGCCACGGGACTCTTCGGGGCAATTGACGGCGCCGCGATAAGCGATCTCGGCGTTGTCAGCGCCACGGTGAGCGGTGCCACCTACGTCGGCGCTCTTGCCGGCTATGCACGCAGCGGCTCAGTGGAACGCTGCTTCTCGACCGGCTCAGTTACAGGCACATCGGTTTGCGTGGGCGGCCTTATCGGCGACAATGCCGGCGCCACAGTCACCGACTGCTACTCCACAGCCACAGTCGACAACCGCGACGACTATGCCACCGGCGGCCTTGTAGGCAAAAACTCGGGCACGGTGGCCAACACCTACGCTTCGGGCGACGTCACCGGCTTTGACTACGCCGGAGGAGTGGCAGGCGCCAACTACGGACGCGTGGAAAGCTCCGTAGCCCTTAACGCCGGCATCACATCGGCGAGCGACTATGCGGCACGCTTCGGCGGCAACAACAACCCGCGCAACAGCTCGACAGACAACTACAGCTGGGACAACATCCCCGCCGGACACCTGACATGGACAGCATACGGCGACCATGCATCGACACGCAACGCCGACGCAATCGTCGACTTCAGCCGCTTCAAGGCAATGACGGGCTGGGACTTCGACAACGTGTGGGAATGGCGCACCGACAACGGCAAGAGCTATCCCGCACTCCGCGGCCTCTCGTCGCAGGCATGCACGCTCCCCGAAGTGTTTTACAGCAATGTGGGAGGCGCCGACGGCATCATGTCGGACACCGCGGCAGCCATAGTGACAGCCGGCCCCAATCCCACCGAAGGGGAGCTGACTGTCGCATCGACCACCCCGCTCGCATCAGTAGCGCTCTACAACCTCAACGGAGCGCTCATGGCAGGCACTGACTGTGCCGGAGCCGACAGCGCCACCCTCGACCTGTCGCATATGCCGGCCGGCATGTACATACTCAACGTGACTGATTCCGCGGCCAACAGGTCAGTATTCAAAATAATCAAGAAGTAATCCCGACTCATGAAAAATATAAGCAATATAACGCGCATAATGCGCTCGTTAAGCATGGCCCTGCTTCTTGGTTGGGCATCCGTCACGGCCACAGCGGCTGTCAACAGCGGCGACGCGTCACTCAACCGGCTTGAAATCAAAGTCGGCGGCAGCAACATCGTCGACGGGTTCAGCTCGTCAGTCACCGCCTACGATGTCACTATTGAAAACCTTCCGGTGACCGCCACCATCTCGGCCGCTCCCGCGGCTTCCGACGCCATCGTCGACTTCACCGTCAACGGCCGGCCATATACCAACCACTCCGTAGCCGGACTCATCAACGGCAGCAACACCGTAAGCTGCAAGGTGACAAGCGGCAACGCTACGAAGACCTACACCGTCAAGGTCGGCCCCCGCGTCATTGAGACAGGCCGCACCGTCCACTTCAAAGGTGAATGGAACAATCAGCCGTATGCCTACATATACACCGCATCGCCTCTTACCGAACATGCCGGCACATGGCCGGGCGTACGGATGACCGCCGATTCCAACGGATGGTTCACCTACAAACTCCCCGACACGGCCGACAAAAACGCACTGGTGATATTCAACACCGGCAACGGCGGCAACGAACGCTATCCGGCCGCCGGCGAGGCGGGCATAGCCCTCGACTTCGACGGCAACCACGGATGGTATCTCCTTAAGGATAAGAAATGGTACTCATCCAACCCCGAGGGGCCGCAGAAACCGTCAATCACCGTAAGCCCCGCATCGGGCAAAGTGAAAGGAACCTCGGTAATCACTGTCGACATCGCCAACGATGCTACCTCGGTGAGCGGTTCGTTCAACGGCCGTCAGCTCAGCCTCGCCAACGGAAGCAACTCAATAGCCGTGAGCGATTATCTCGCCGACGGAGAATCAGCCACAATGACGATAAGCGCCACCAACGCTATCGGCACCACGGAATTCTCGGCCACATTCAATCGTGACGATACCGTCATCGTGTCGGGCCTTACCGGCGACTGGCGCGAACTCTCCATCTATCAGGTGATGGTAGGCTCGTTCCAGCACAGCGACCGCGGAGCATCGGGCTACAGCCAGATGTGGGGCCCCGAAGGACACCGTAAGAACGGCAACATCAAAGGCGTGACCGAAGCGCTCGACTATATCAAGGACCTGGGCATGAACGCCATCTGGCTCACCCCGGTATTCGACTCGTCGAACGGCGGCCACGGCGACGAACGCCTGAAGGCCACCGGCTATTTCGCCAACGATTACTTCAAAATCGACCCGCACTTCGGCACCGAGGCCGACTTCCGCGAGCTCGTCGACAAAGCCCACGAACGCGGCATCTACATAATACTCGACGGCGTGTTCGGTCACCACAGCAACTGCACCGGAGCTTCGCCCAAGGGCAACTACATCGACAACCGCACGGCCTCCAACGTGCGCGGCACCGATGCCGGCAACATCGCTTTCCCCGGCTCGCTCAACTACTTCAAGGAGGTGGTGCGCTACTGGATGGACAACTTCGGCGTCGACGGCTGGCGTCTCGACCAGTGCTACCAGGTATATCAGGGTGGCCACAACTACTGGCATGACCTCCGCCTCGAGGTAGAGGCCGTAGCTGCCGAGCGCAAGGCACGCGGCGAGCAGTGGGGCACTCTCGGCTACATGGTCGGCGAGGACTGGACCGGCGCCGGAGGCATCACAGTCACCCAGCAGGACGGCCTCAAGAGCGTCATGGACTTCGACGGCAAGGACCATCTCGTCAACCTAAGCAGCGGCGTAGGCTCAATCGGCTGGTTCCTGTCAAACGACGCGTCATCACGCGGATACCGTGACTCGGGTGTCAACCCGACCATCTTCCTCAGCAACCACGACACATCGCGCGTGGGCGACTTCGTCGACATCAATTCACGCCCCAACGAACTGATGACACGCCATGCGGCCGTAGCGGCCTACTCCGGACCGACATGTACCTACTACGGCGATGAGATCGGCGACAAGAGCGGCAACGGCAACGCCGACAACAAGGCGCGCACCTCAGGCCGCATCTCAGGCTTCAGTCCCAACGAGCAGCGCGTACATGACTACGTGGCCAAAGTGTTCAAGGCACGTGCCGAGAACCCCGCACTCTGGCGTGGCTCCGTACAGCGTCAGCAACTCAACAACGTGGAGGTCATCACCAAGACCGACGCCGAGACAGGCAACAAGGTAATCTGCATCTTCCCGCAGCAGGACACCTCGGTAAGCATCGGCGGCACCGGCATCGACCTCATCAACGGCGGCACCGTAAGCGGCACCGTCTCGGTAAAAGCCTGGACCCCCGTCTTCATCAAGATGAACTGACAATATTACAATTGCTTCCACAACAAAGCGCAGGCCACACCCGGCCTGCGCTTTATTGTTTGCCAACAGTTGGTGTCGCAGGACTAAACTTTCCGCGGTTAAAAACCGCGGCTACTACGTGGCTAATTATCAAGAGACTTTGCATAGTAGCCGCGGTTTTTAACCGCGGAAAGTTTAGTATCAGTTTTACAAAAGTACGGCCGGGCGGACAAATCATCGATTTGTCCGCCCGGCCTGTTATAGCTTGTTATGACTTTTGTTATGAGTTACGGCACGAGTGTCAGCCGGCTTCCTGCTCGGAGAGGTACATGTCGAGGGCGGCGGTCACGGAGGGTGCCTTTACTGTGGGAGCCTCCATGTCGAGACGGAAGCCGGCATCCTTGATTGCCTTGGCTGTGGCACCGCCGAAGCATCCTATCCTTATGTCGCCTTGGTCGAAAGCAGGGAAGTTTTTCTGCAACGACGCTATGCCCGAGGGGCTGAAGAAGAGCAGCATGTCGTAATCGAAAGGCTCGTCGGGAGTGAAGTCATTGCTGACCGTGCGGTACATCACCGCCTTGGTGTAGTCGATTTTGTTGTCGAGAATACCGGTGTCGTCCTTATGCACGTCGGAGATGGCATAGAGGAATTTCTCCTTTGAGTGCTTAGTGAGGAACGGGAGCAAATCGTCCAGTTTGCCTGTGGAGGCATGGAAGATCTTGCGCTTGCGATATTGGATATATTTCTGAAGATAGAGAGCGATGGCTTCGGTAGTGCAGAAATATTTCATAGTGTCAGGAATGGTGATGCGCATCTCCTCGCAAAGGCGGAAGAAATGGTCAATGGCCGTACGCGCCGTGAATATCACCGCTGTAAAGTCCTGGATATTGATTTTTTGCTGACGAAACTCCTTTGAAGAAAGGCCCTCGACTTTGATGAACGGACGAAATACCACTTCTACATGATGACGTTGAGCAATGTCGAAATAAGGAGATTTATCGGACGTCGGTTTAGGCTGAGATACTAAAATCTTTTTTATTTTCACGCTGTAAATTCTAAATAACGCAGAACGGATAGGGATAATCTGCGTAAAATTAATAGGGGTGTTATTTCTAAGGCGCAAAGGTACAAAATAAAATAAAGCAACGAGCCAAAATTGGTATAAAAAATTCTAAATCCTTTGCAAATAAATAAAATCCGCGTCAAAATGTAACATCCTGCCGCCAAAGTGAGCATAATATCGGTGAGTCCGGTATAGAACAGCGAAAGCAGTGCGGGCACGATGAGAAGCAGCGACAGCAACACCTGCGAGGCATTGAATCCGGTCTTCCACTGGCGGGTGGCGTCGCGGTCGGCGAATGCGTAGCCTACCGTGCGGTAAACGACAAGCTGCCAGAGATAAAATCCCAGGGCGACCAGCGAGAGCACCATAGTCATTGACAGGGCGCCGGAGTTTTCGCGGACTATGCCTGCCGACACGGCGGCCGAAAACATCAGTATGCCCTCGCTCAGGCACAGCAGCACGATTATGATGCACAGGGTGCGCGTCTCATTGGCCGTACGGTTGTCGAAAGCATTGGCACGCTGCCGTATACCGACGAGGTTCTGCCTGAAATTCTTGAAAAGCTGGCGGCAATGGTTGATGTTGAGCGCTATGATTACGAGCATGGCGACGATGATGGTCGAGAGCCATGAGTTCTCGCCATAACCGACAGGCCGCGGCGTCCCCTCGAGTCCCAGCATATAGCTTGATGCAGGCGTCGACGGCGTCAAGGCTTTTTCCGCGCGTGAAAACGGGGCGTCGGCCTCGGTACTATATCGTAAAAATTCGTTTTCCAACTGAAAGGATTAATATTAAAATTTAATATTATCTTGTAGGGACGCACGGTCTGTGCGTCCGGAAAGCGCATTGGTTGTCAGCTAATTTTCGGACGCACAGACCGTGCGTCCCTACTTAGTTTGCCGAAAATTCGCAGTTTTGTATCGGTATCAGCGCTTTATGTCGAGCTTCTGCGAGAACTCGCGTATCTCCACCGGCTTGACTATGCGTGACACGGCATCGTCGACCGAATCGGTCACGTACCACAGCCGGCGGTGGTCGTCGTTCATGAAGTGCTCGGCTATGGAGCGGTCGAGCATGCCTATGAGCGGGTCATAGTAACCGTCGACATTGAGTATCACGACATGGCCCTGATACAGTCCGAGCTGGCGCCATGTGATGATTTCAAGCAGTTCCTCGAATGTGCCGCAGCCGCCGGGTAGAGCCACCGCCGCACGTGAGAGCGATGCCATGGTGCGCTTGCGCTCGTGCATCGACCCTACGGTTATCATCTCGGAGAGTGCGGGGTGATTCCAGCCGCGCTCCACCATAAATCCGGGAAGCACGCCTATGGCACGGCCTCCCGCATCGAGGGCGCCTGTAATCGCCGCGGCCATCAGCCCCTCGCGCCCTCCGCCCGACACCAGATCCATGCCGGCACGGGCTATTGCCTGTCCGAGGGCGTATGCGGCCTCCTTATATTTCCTTGCCACAAGCGGCGACGAGGCACCGTAGACGGTCACCGCTTCTCTCTTTTCACACTCAGTCATCTCTTGACACGTTGAAATTCATCCTTGACGGCGTCTACGACATTGATGATGTAGTCGCCGGTCTTCTCAAGCGTCGATACTATATCCATATAATAGATACCGGCCTGGTATTCATAGTGATGCTCCTTGATATTCTCGATATTCGCAGCGCGCAGCGTGTTGCGCATGTTATTGATTTCGCGCTCGCGGTTGTACGACGAGATGATGTCTTCGCTGCTGTTGTTTTCCAAGTCACGGAGCAGGAGCAGCATATTGTCCATAGCTTTCTGCACATAGTCGAACATCACGTCGATATTATGGTAGATTTCCTCGTTGAAATGCACGTTGCCCTGCTGTTTGCGCAGCAATATCTTGCCTACGCCCGAGCAGCAGTCGGCGATGCTTTCAATCTCCGATACGATGGCGAGCATGGCCGACACGTGGCGCTTGCCCTCGTTGGAGAGGCGTCCTTCGGCGCATCGGTTGAGATAGTTGGCAATCTCAATCTCCATGCGGTCCGAGATATCCTCATATTTCTCCAGACGCGAAGAGCGTTTGTTGAAATCCTCGGAATTTCCTTTCGTATGGACAAGCTCACGCGCCATCGACAACATACGGTTGACCCTGTCGGCGAATACCGCAATCTCCTTCTCGGCCTGGGTGATGTTGAGCTCGGAAGCCGAAAGCATGCCCGACGATATGAATTTGAGCTGGAACTCATCGTCGCCCTTGCGTTTGGCCGGAACAATCCATTCCACAATCTTGACATAGACTTTTGTAAGCCATATCATTATGGAGAGGTTGATGAGATTGAACAGCGTATGGAATATCGAAAGTCCGAACGACACCGATATCTGCAGCGTCATGATTGTGGTGAGGTGATGCGTGATGAGCGGATCGGTAGCCGGCAGCTCGGCCTGCATCACGCGGGCATAAAGCGCGGGATCCGACGCTTCGAGTCCCGAGACATAGCTGTACAGTTGCGACGGGTCGCCCTGTCCTATTTCCTGGGTGACCCACTGCGTCAGGTCGACGAACGGGAAGAATATCGCCAGGGTCCATACTGTTCCCAACAGGTTGAACAGCAGGTGACCCATTGCCGTACGCTTGGCGGCCACATTACCGCTTAGCGACGCCAGCAACGGGGTGATTGTCGTACCGATATTCGAGCCGAGCACAAGCGCGCATGCGAGGTCGAAAGTAATCCATCCCTTGCTGCACATTATAAGGGTGATTGCGAAGGTTGCCGCCGACGACTGGATTATCATCGTCACTATGATACCTACGAGGCAGAATATCAGCACCGAACCGAAGCCCATCGAGGTATAGCGCTGCAGGAACTCGAACATCTCGGGATTCTGCTGCAAATCGGGCACATACTTGCTGATGAGCGACAGGCCCATGAACAGGAATGCGAAACCGATGCCGAACTCACCTATCGACTTGGTGCGGCTTTTCTTGGAAAAAAGCAACGGCACCGACACGCCAATCAATGGCAGTGCGAATGCCGCTATATCCACTTTAAAGCCGAACAATGCTATGACCCATGCCGTGAATGTAGTACCTACATTGGCACCCATTATCACAGCCATCGACTGCGACAATGTCATCAATCCGGCATTTACAAAACTCACCACCATGACCGTAGAGGCTGAAGAACTCTGAATCAAGGCGGTGATAAAAAATCCTGTTAAAGTACCGGTAGCACGATTGCGGGTCATTGCTCCGAGTATGTTACGGAGACGGTCGCCCGCTGCTTTCTGGAGGCCTTCGCTCATCACTTTCATTCCGTAAAGGAACAATCCGACAGCTCCTATAAGGCACAATAGGTCAAGTAAACCGTAATTCATTTAATAGTCTATTTAATCTACCGCAAAGATAGTGAAATAATATTTCACTCCAAAATATTGCATGCAATTTGCATATATTTGCTATCGGTAAGACGAGTCAGACATGTCGGACCGGTCGGACACGTCTGACTTGGATACTATCCGCTACGGGTTTACCCTCCACAGGTAGAGGCGGTCGGACTGGCGCACTTTGGCGGGGACGGGTATGGAGAAGTCGTCGCCTTTTACGACGGTGTCGACGGGTCCGGAGTCAAGACGCATCTCGTCAAGCTCAAGCTCGATTACTCCGGTGGTGGGGCCGATAATCAGGATTGTGTCGCCGCGGTGAAGCTCGCCCGTCTCTACATGAAATTCGGCTACTCCCAGGCGCGCGAAATAACGTGTGGCCTTCGCCACATATACCTTGGTACGCGTGGCCGACGAGCCGTATTTGCCCGACCACTCTCCCAGCCGCCGGCCGAGATAGTAGCCGTCCCAGAAATCGCGGTTGAAAATGCGGCGCAGACGTTCGTCCCACCCCTCGACCTTCTCGCGGGAGTACGTGCCGTCGACAATGGAGGCGATAGCCTCGTTGTAGCAGCTTACGGCGGTGGCCACATACTCGGGGCCGCGGGCTCGACCCTCGATTTTGAACACCCTGACGCCGGCATCGATCATGCGGTCAAGGAAATGGATTGTCTTCAGATCCTTCGGCGACATTATGCGCTCGTTGTCGATGGCGAGTTGGTCGCCCGTCTCGCGGTCGGTGACCGTGTATGTGCGGCGGCATATCTGGGTGCACCCTCCGCGGTTGGCACTCGAATTCATCTGGTGCAGACTCAGATAGCATTTGCCCGACACGGCCATGCACAGCGCGCCGTGGCAAAACATCTCGATACGTACCAATTCGCCGTGCGGACCGCGTATCCCCTCGTCGACTATGGCGCGGTGTATGGCGCTGACCTGGTCGAGATTGAGTTCGCGTGCGAGCACGACGACATCGGCCCACTGCGAGTAGAATCTGACGGCCTCGATATTGGTGATGTTGCACTGCGTGGAGATGTGTACCTCAACCCCCTCGCTGCGGGCAATCATTATCGCGGCGATGTCGGAGGCTATGACGGCCGATATGCCGCTTTCGCGTACGGCACGGCATATCTCGCGGCACTTCTCCAGCTCGTTGTCATAGATTACGGTGTTGACCGTAAGATATGTCTTGACACCCGCGGCATTGCACGTGGCAGCGATGTCGCGCAGGTCGTCGAGCGTGAAATTGGCCGACGAACGCGCACGCATGTTCAGACCCTCCACACCGAAATATATCGCATCGGCACCGGCATTGATTGCGGCATGCAGCGACTCGAAGCTGCCCACCGGCGCCATTATCTCAAAATCTTTTCTATTCATACACATTATTTTTATATGCCGAAAGACTATATTTCCGCGTGACAATGTTGCGAAATCCTGTTTTCCGCGGTTAAAAACCGCGGCTACTATGCTCACCGATTTGATAACCGGCATGGTAGTGGCCGCGGTTTTAAACCGCGGTTCAGAATGACACAATCTCACATTATATTATTCAATTGTCACGCCATCCGAATGCAAAGTTAATCGAAATAAACCACCTCACAAAATTTAACATCAAACGTTACACCAAATCATGAACTTTCAGCCACATCCGGGTGTTATGTCTATGCGAGGGCATAAAACAGAAACCTTGCACATAAACCCACCCCCTACCCTTCCGGTAGGAAAAAGCCGCCTTAGGGCGGCTTTTTTTGATTAATATTGCATTAATATACATTTTTACAGAATATATTCAATAAATATTCTCCATCAAGCATATTTTTATCATAGAAAATTGTTTCAATCGTCACATTTTTTATTTACCTTTGCAACAATTTCATACTTTAGACTATCATAAAGTCATACTTTATAAAACATAAATCCAATTCACAACAATTGTATAAAAATCAAAACAAACGACATAACTACAATGGAAAGACAGAAACGATTCATCCTCCCCGAGTCAGAGATACCCCGCTACTGGTACAATATTCAGGCCGATATGGTCAACAAGCCGATGCCGCCGCTCAACCCGGCCACAAAGGAGCCTCTCAAACCCGAGGACTTATATCCGATATTCGCCGAAGAACTTTGCCGCCAGGAACTCAACCAGACCGACGCCTGGATTGAGATACCCGACCAGGTAAGGGAGATGTACAAATATTACCGCTCGACACCGCTTGTCCGTGCCTACGGCCTTGAAGAAGCGCTCGGCACACCGGCCCACATATATTTCAAGAACGAGAGCGTAAGCCCGATGGGCTCACACAAGCTAAACTCCGCCATACCGCAGGCCTACTACTGCAAGCAGGAGGGGGTCAAGAACGTCACCACCGAGACCGGCGCAGGCCAATGGGGTGCGTCGCTGGCCTACGCAGCGCGTCTTTTCGGACTTGAGGCCGCAGTTTACCAGGTGAAAATCAGCTACGAGCAGAAGCCCTACCGACGCTCTATCATGCAGACATTCGGCGCGCAGGTGACACCCTCCCCCTCCATGTCGACCCGTGCCGGCAAGGATATACTTACTGTCAACCCTAACCATCAGGGCTCGCTCGGCACCGCCATCTCAGAGGCCGTGGAACTTGCCCGCACCACCCCCGACTGCAAATACACCCTCGGCTCGGTGCTCAGCCATGTCACCCTCCACCAGACCGTCATCGGCCTCGAAGCCGAAAAGCAGATGGAGATGGCCGGCGAATATCCAGATACCATCATCGCATGCTTCGGCGGCGGCTCCAACTTCGGCGGCCTCGCGTTCCCGTTCATGCGCCACACCATCCTCGAAGGGAAAAAGATACGTTTCATCGCCGCCGAACCGACATCGTGCCCCAAACTGACGCGCGGCAAATTCCAGTACGACTTCGGCGACGAGGCCGGCTATACCCCGCTGCTGCCCATGTACACCCTCGGGCACAATTTCGCACCGGCCAACATTCACGCCGGCGGTTTGCGCTACCACGGCGCCGGTGTCATCGTGTCGCAGCTGCTCAAGGACGGCATGATGGAGGGAGTCGACATCGAGCAGCTCGAATCGTTTGAGGCCGGCACACTCTTCGCACGTGCCGAAGGCATCATCCCGGCACCCGAATCGTGCCACGCCATAGCCGCCACTATCCGCGAAGCCAAGAAATGCATCGAGACAGGCGAAAAGAAAGTAATCCTCTTCAACCTATCGGGCCACGGCCTCATCGACATGGCATCCTACGACAAATATTTCGCCGGCGACCTCGTCAACTACAAACTATCCGACGAAGAAATCCAGCGCAACCTCGACGAAATCAACAAATAATTCCCCCGCAATATCCATCTCCACAACCGTAACCAAGTCAATCCCACTCCAAAAAGTTGACATTTATGACATTTTTTTGGAGTGGGACCGGCTCTTTTATAAATTTTACAGTTATTTTGAATGAGAAAAAAAATGCATATTTATCAAACTTTTTGGGGTGAAAAGTTTGTTTTATAGAATAAATATACTACTTTTGCAGAAATAAGTATTGGAAATGCAGAATATTTGTATAAATATACAGAATTGGTATTGGTGGCGCAACAGAATGCGGCATCAGCAATTGTGTATGTATATACTTTGACCTCATGATTGGACAATAAGAGATACAGCTTGGAAAAATGTGATTGCCGTAGAAATATATTATTTCTCACGGCAATTTTTTTATTCCGGATATATAAAGAAATTAAATCAACAACACAACGACAACTATATAAAATTATGAGCAGATACAAACATTTTCTACCGGTCGACGACGAAGGATATTACGGACGCTTCGGGGGTGCATATATCCCCGAGATACTACACGCTAATGTCGAGAACCTCAAGGAAGCGTTCTACCGTTGGGTCGACGACGAGGAGTTCAAGGCTGAGTTCGACTCCCTCATGCGTGACTATGTGGGGCGCCCCTCCCCTCTCTATCATGCCCGCCGGCTTTCGGCGCTCTACAACACCAACATATACCTCAAACGCGAGGACCTCAACCACACCGGCGCACATAAAATCAACAACGCCATCGGCTCGGCTCTCCTCGCACGCCGCATGGGCAAGAAACGCATCATCGCCGAGACGGGTGCGGGACAGCATGGCGTAGCCACCGCCACGGTATGCGCGCTCATGGGGATGGAATGCATCGTCTACATGGGCGCCACCGATGTGGCACGCCAGCGTCCCAACGTGGAGCGCATGAAGATGCTCGGCGCCAAAGTAGTACCGGTGACTTCGGGCAACATGACGCTCAAGGACGCCACCAACGAAGCGATACGCGACTGGTGCTGCAACCCGTCGGACACGTTCTATATAATCGGTTCGACTGTCGGGCCGCACCCTTACCCCGAGATGGTGGCGCGATTCCAGTCGGTAATATCTCAGGAGATGCTTCGCCAGGTGCCGGAACTTACCGGCAAGGAGCTGCCCGACTACGTAGTGGCATGCATCGGAGGAGGCAGCAATGCGGCAGGGGCGTTCTACCACTTCATCAACCGGCCGGAAGTAAACCTCGTGGCGGTCGAAGCAGCCGGCCTCGGCATCGACTCGGGGGAGACGGCCGCATCAATGGCCCGCGGCACCGAGGGGATAATCCACGGAGCGCGCACGATGGTGATGCAGGACAAGGACGGACAGATTACCGAACCGTACTCAATCTCGGCCGGTCTTGACTATCCCGGCGTTGGACCGCTCCACGCCTACCTGCACGATACGGGACGCGCCGAGGTAATCGCGGCCACCGACCGGCAGGCTCTCGACGCCGCCTACCGTCTCACCCGATTGGAAGGTATCATTCCCGCCCTTGAATCGGCTCACGCGCTCGCCGCCCTCGACATAAAGAAATTCGCGCCCGACGATGTGGTCGTAATCAACCTATCCGGCCGCGGCGACAAGGATCTCGCCCTCTACAATGAGCAATTAGCAATGAGCAATGAGTAATGAGTAATTAACAGTGGTTGTAGGGCTGCACCGGGGTGCAGCCCTACAGCCACCCAGAAATGATTCCGGATTACACTATCGCGAAGCAATAATTATGAATTATGCATTATGAATTATGAATTAGATAAAATGGAGATTATTACAAAAACCACGACCATACCTGCCGACCTTGAAACTCCGGTCGGTATATATCTGAAACTGCGCGACCTTTACCCGCAGTCGGCGCTTCTTGAAAGTTCCGATTACCATACGCAGCAGAACTCGGTATCGCTTATCGGCGTGGAGCCTATAGGCTACTTCATGCTGCGCGACGAAGCCATCACCGCACGCTATCCCGACGGCTCGGAGATTGCTATCGAAGTCGGCGAGCAGTCCGACGTGCCGTCAGCCCTCGCCACCTATCTCAAAGCGTTCAGATTCAAGGGTGAAATGCCCGCAGGCAACGGACTGCTCGGCTACACGGCATACGATGCGGTAAGATATTTCGACAAGGTGTACATCACGAAGCCGTGCGACGAGTTCCGCGACATCCCCGACATATACTATATACTCTACCGCTTCATCATACGCGTCAACCACTTCAACAACGAGATGACCATCATCGAGAACCTTCTGCCGGGTCAGGAGAGCCGCACGGAGGAAATCAAGGCCATCATCCACAACCACAACATGGCGCAATACGCCTTCACCACTTGCGGCGAAGTGACGTCGACCATCACCGATGACGACTACAAGCGCATGGTCGAAAAAGGGATAGCCCACGCGCGCCGGGGCGACGTGTTCCAGATAGTGCTGTCGCGGCGGTTCGCGCAGGAGTTCCGCGGCGACGAGTTCAACGTGTACCGCGCGTTGCGCTGCGTCAATCCGTCGCCCTACCTGTTTTTCTTCGACATGGGCGACTTCAAGGTGTTCGGGTCGTCGCCCGAGACACATCTGCGCGTGGAGAAAGGGAAAGCCTATATCGACCCGATAGCCGGCACATTCCGCCGTACGGGCGATGACGAACGCGACCATGAACTTGCACGCGCCCTGCTCGCAGACGCCAAGGAGAATGCCGAGCATATCATGCTCGTCGATCTGGCGCGCAACGACCTGGCACGTTCCGGTGGCAAAGTGGCGATAGAGTTTCTGAAGCAGGTACAGTTTTATTCGCATGTGATACATCTCGTGTCGCGCGTATCGGCCACGCTTCCCGAGGGCGCCGACGTGTTCCGCCTCTTTGCCGGCACATTCCCCGCCGGCACCCTAAGCGGAGCGCCCAAGGTGCGGGCAATGCAGCTGATTGACGAGATAGAGCCGCACAACCGCAAAATATATGGCGGATGCATCGGATTCATCGGCTTCGACGGGTCGCTCAACCAGGCCATCACCATACGCAGTTTCGTCAGCACGGGCAACCGTCTCTATTCGCAGGCCGGTGCCGGCATAGTGGCGCGTTCCAATCCCGAGATGGAACTGCGCGAGACCAACAACAAGCTCGGCGCGCTCGTAAAAGCCGTCGGGTATGCCACAACCTTCAATGACTGAACCGACTATGAACGTACTTATAATCGACAACTACGACTCCTTCACCTACAATATCGTCGACGCGCTCCGCACTCTCGGCACCGTGCCCGACGTGGTGCGCAACGACTGCCTCGACCTCGACGCCATCGGCGGCTATGACAAATTCATCATTTCCCCCGGACCGGGCATTCCTTCCGAAGCCGGACAGTTGCCGGAATTTCTGAAACGCTACGCTACGGCCAAACCGGTACTCGGGATATGCCTCGGGCATCAGGCACTTGGGGAGCATTTCGGGGGCACGCTGCGCAACCTCGACGAAGTGTACCACGGCGTGGCCAGCCCGATAGAGATTATAGCCGACGACTATATATTCGAAGGCGTTGAGAACGGCACGGAGGTGGGACGCTACCACTCGTGGGTGGTCGATGCCGCCACGCTCCCCGACTGCCTCGAAGTGACAGCCACGTCGGCCGACGGAGCGATTATGGCGATGCGCCACCGCGACCTCGACCTGCGCGGAGTGCAGTTTCACCCCGAGTCGATAATGACAAAATCGGGCGTCCGCATGCTCGGTAACTGGCTCAAACATTAAAACGTGGGCATCGTAATACGCCGCGGTTAAAACGAATATCGACTATTGCATAATGTAGGGCTGCTCCCCGGAGCAGCCGATAGCAACGACCAATCGGCGGCTGCACCGGGGTGCAGCCCTACAGGATGGCGCATCATATTTTTTTGTATTATACTCCTCTCAGAATAAAAATCAAAACCACTGAAATGAAAGAATTGTTATATAAGATGTTCGAGCATAAGAACCTGTCGCGGGAGGAAGCGCGCGACGTGATGCTCAATATAGCCGACGGGCGCTACAACGACGCCCAGCTGTCGGCGTTCATGACCGTATTCCTGATGCGCTCCATCACTACGGGAGAGCTGACCGGATTTCGCGACGCGATTCTCGAACGACGTCTGCCCGTCGACTTCGACAATGTGAAGGCTATCGACATCGTCGGCACCGGAGGCGACGGGAAAAACACCTTCAACATCTCCACCGCCACATGTTTCGTAGTGGCCGGCGCGGGCGAGAAGGTAATCAAGCACGGCAACTACGGCGCCAGCTCCGTGTCGGGAGCGTCAAACGTGCTCGAGCACCACGGGGTGAAGTTCACCGCCGACACCGACCGTCTGCGCCGTTCGCTCGAAGAGTCGGGCGTATGCTACCTCCACGCGCCCTTCTTCTCCCCGGCGTTGAAGAGCGTGGCTACCGTGCGCAAGTCATTGGCGGTAAGGACTTTTTTCAACATGCTCGGGCCGCTCGTCAACCCCGTGCGCCCGCGTCATCAGCTGCTTGGGGTATATAATCTCAAACTGATGCGCCTTTACAGCTATATAGCGCAGAATGAGGGGATTGCATGCACCATCGTGCATTCGCTCGACGGATACGACGAAATCTCGCTGACGTCGCCCTTCAAGGTCAGCGACTCGCGCGGCGAACGCCTTTTAACTCCCGGCGACCTCGGATTCGACACCCACCGTCAGGAGGATATTTACGGAGGGGAAACAGTAGCGGAGGCAGCCGGCATATTCGACCGCGTGCTCGCCGGGACATCAAACGCCGCCCAGCGCGACTGCGTCATAGCCAACGCCGCATTCGCCCTTATCACCCTCAACCCCGACATGAGCCTCGATGAGGCACGCCACCGCGCCGAAGAGTCAATCGACTCGGGCCGGGCCATGGAAGCATTCAGAAAATTCTTAACAATCAACAGTATATGAAAGATATATTACAACGCATAGCCGCCACAAAGCGCATAGAGGTGGAAGCTGCATCCCGGTGCATCGCGCCGGAGATGATACGCGAAGGGGCATTGCGGCACTCGTCGCCCACACGGTCGCTGCGCCGTTCGATACGTAGCCGCGAATACGGCATCATGGCCGAGTTCAAACGCCGCTCTCCGTCGCGCGGCGAAATCGCTCCGATGGCACGCGTCGACGAGATTGTAGCCGACTATACGCGCAACGGCGCCGCCGGATGCTCCATTCTGACCGACACGCCCTATTTCGGAGGCTCGGTGACCGACCTGCAGGTGGCACGCACTGTCACCGACCTGCCGCTGCTGCGCAAGGAGTTTATCATCGATGAGTACCAGATATATCAGGCGCGTCTTGCCGGCGCCGACGCCATTCTGCTGATTGCCGCCCTGCTCGACGCCGCACAGGTGCGCCGCTTCACTTCGGTAGCCCATCAGCTCGGCATGGAGGTGCTTCTGGAGTTGCACGGCGAGGAGGAGCTGCCGATGGTATTCTCCGACATCGACCTCGTGGGGGTCAACAACCGCAATCTGCGCGATTTCTCGGTAGAGTTCGCTCCGAGTCTGACTCTGATCGAGAAACTGCCTGCAAGTTGCGTCAAAATCGCCGAGAGCGGCATACGCAACAATGAAGATATGCTGCGGCTGCATCGCGCGGGATTCGACGGATTTCTCATCGGCGAGGCGTTTATGTCAACCCCGTCGCCCGGCTCGACATTAGCATCATACGTCAATGTACCGTCATGAAAATCAAGGTATGCGGCATGCGCCGTCCCGACAATATTGACGAGGTCGCGGCGCTCGGCATCGACATGGAGGGATTCATATTCTATCCACGCTCGCCCCGCTTTGTCGGTGAACCTGATACGGACGCGCTTTCACGACTGAAAGCACAAGGTGTTGAGCCCGTGGCGCTTTTTGTCGACGAGGATATTGACACCGTCACCGGGATTTTGCGGAAATACGGATTCGGCACAGTCCAGCTTCACGGCAACGAAAGCCCGGCCTACTGCGACCGGCTCCGTGCCGACGGCGTCAGGGTATTGAAAGCCATACCTATAGCATGCGCCGATGATATGAGCAAGTGCGCCGCCTACGACGGCCATGCCGATATGCTCGTGCTCGACACGAAGTCGGCATCCAAGGGGGGCTCGGGGCAGAAATTCGACTGGAGCCTGCTTGCGCAGGCGTCCTTTTCCACCCCCTTCCTGTTGAGCGGAGGGATAGTGCCCGACGATGCGGTAGCCGTCAAGGAGTTATTCAAAAGAATGAACGGCCTGATGGCCGGCGTAGACCTAAATTCAAAATTCGAGAGGGCACCGGGGATTAAATCGGCCACCCTGCTCGCTCATTTCATCAATAATATAAATTACTTATATCTCAAGATGGTATTGCAAAACTAAACCTTCCGCGGTTAAAAACCGCGGCTACTAAACAAAACGCACTGATAACCAGCCGCATAGTAGCCGCGGTTTTTAACCGCGGAAGGTTAGGTTCAGCAGTCCTCTTACACCAATTAAACTACTGATTATGAACAGACTGCAATCTCTATTCGAGCGTAAGCCCGAAAACATACTATCAATATACTTTACCGCCGGTTATCCCACCCTTGACTCCGTCGGGGAAATCATAACCGGACTGGCTGCCAACGGTGTCGACATGATTGAGGTAGGCATACCGTTCTCCGACCCGATGGCCGACGGCCCCGTGATACAGGAAAGCTCCACCATAGCCCTGCGCAACGGCATGACACTGCGGCGGCTGCTCGACGACGTCAAGGCGGTGCGTCCGCTCGTACCCGACACCCCGCTCGTGCTGATGGGCTACCTCAACCCCATGATGCGCATGGGCATAAAAAATCTGTTTGAGGCGTGCGCCGAGGCCGGTATCGACGCCATGATTGTGCCCGACCTGCCTTTCGACGTGTATCTCAGCGACTTCCGCGAACTGTGCCGCGAGTACGACATACCGATGATAATGCTTATCACGCCGGAGACGTCGGAAGAACGCATACGCCTCATCGACGAGCATTGCGACGGATTCATCTACATGGTGTCGGCAGCATCGACCACCGGCACACGCGACAGCTTCGGCGAAGCGCAGCTCGACTATTTCCGCCGCATCAACTCAATGAAACTCAAGCACAACCGCCTGATAGGATTCGGCATATCCAACGCCCGCACGCTCGCCGACGCGCAAGCCAACGCCTCCGGCGCCATAATAGGCTCGAAATTCATCAAATGCCTCGGCGAACATCCCGACAACATCCCCGCCGCCATCGGCGCCCTGATGGATGCACTGCGGAGATAGTCGCAGATAAAACAAAGGCACAAAGGGCAAAAAATAAAAAACAAAAGAACAAAAGATTAGACAAAAGGACTGAATATTGTACTGTTGTCTAATCTTTTGTTCTTTTGTTTTCGTGCCGTTGTTTTTTGTGCTTTTGTGCTTTTGTTTTATATGAAACATGCGCCTGCGTTAGGCCGTGGCGGTCGGGGTGAGGGTAATCTGACCGTTGTAGGTGGTGTTGAAGATGCGGAGGCCGAAGTCGGCTGCGGAGGTGGCTATGTGCTCGAACAGCTGCGAACGGATTGCCTCGTAGGCGAGCCAGTCGGTTGTAGCGGTGAAGCAGTAGATGTCGAGGGGCGTGCCGTTGGCATCGGGGGTCATCAGGCGCACGATGATGTTCTGGTCATGGGCTATAGCCGGGTGGTTGAGCAGGTAGCGGCACATGTAGGCGCGGAAGAGGCCGAGATTGGTGTCGAGGGTGCCGTTGACGGGAGCGACGCCGCCGTTGAACACCATCGATTTGCCCTCTTTGGCATCGGCCTGACGTTTGGCGACGAACTCCTGAAGAAGCGGATATTTCGCGGTCATATCGTCGATAAACGACTGCGTGGCGCCCACGATTGAGGTGTTGTCGATGATGACCGAGCGGTCAATCTGACGCACGCCGGAATCGGACATGCCGCGCCAGTTCTGGAACGAGCCGGATACCAGCGAGTACGGTGGCAGCATGACGATGGTATTGTCCCAGTTCTGCACCTTGACGACGGTGAGTGACACGTCGACGACAATACCGTTGGCTATCGTTGAAGGCACTACAATCCAGTCGCCGACACGCAGCATATCGTTGCTCGACAGCTGTATGCCGGCCACGAATCCGAGTATCGAGTCCTTGAAAATCAGCATCAGGGCGGCGGCGAATGCACCGAGTCCGCCGAGAAGAGCCATAGGCGACTTGTTGATTAGTATCGACATGCAGATGATGGTTATTATAATCCACACGATACCTTTCGCCACGTTCATCACGCCCTTGAGGGGGTGGTTCTCCTTGTTGGCGTGACGGTTGTAGTTGTACCACACGAAACCGATTATGGCGTTGCACCCCACGCCGAACATGATGGTGAGATATATGTCGACCGCCCGGCGGAAGAATGTAAGCACCGAAGAGGAGTGGTCGAAGGCGAACGGAAGCAGTGCGAGAATGACAAGCGGCGGTATGATATGCGAGCACTTTGTCACAATCTTCTGATTGAGAAGCTCTTTGCCGAAATCGCTCTTGCGGAGCTTAATAATCTTGCGCACGACAAACACTACCGCACGACGTATGGCATATCCGAGCAATATGGCGAAAAGGCAGATGAGTATCACGTAGACAATCTGTTCGATACGCGGATTGCTGTCAAGTCCGATAAGTGCGCACAAATCACGTACGATACCGAGTATCCACTGTGCGATGTCGTGAGAAGGGATTAAAGCAGTCATAGTTGAAACGTAGTTTAATGCTGTTACGACACTATAACACCCGAATGACAGGTTTTGATTTACCCCGCGGCGTAAAAAAGTGAGACACCATGTTAAACAGACCGCGGTTAAAAACCGCGGCTACTATTGACGTGATTGCCACGTCGTCCCGTATAGTAGCCGCGGTTTTTAACCGCGGTCTGTTTAACAGGGCTTTGTAATGCCCTATGAATCGCGTCCCTACAGGTGGGAGAGTTATCTTACCATCATCTTTATTGTTTCGGTGATTGTCTCGCCGGAGGCGTTGCGGCCGCTCAGACGGGCTATGTACATGCCCTGCGGGAGCGACAGGTCAATCTGATTGGCGTAGCCGTCGGCAGTGAGTGCGCCGTAAGCGGCAACGGCGGTACCGGTAGTGCTGAAGATGTCGAGTGCAAGAGCCTCGGTGCCGGCAGGTGCCGAGTAGGTGATATATCCGCCGGCGTAGGCAAGCGTCATCTGCGAGCCGGCGAATATGTCGTCGACACCGGTGACATTGCCGCCATCGGTTATAGTAAACGAATATCCTGCCTCGGGACTGAGACGGGGTATACGGACGTAGAGATTGTTGCCGTCGATGGCGTAGCTGTCGGCCGAATTTTCAGCCTTGACCTCTTCGAGCGAACCGAGCTGACGTATAGTTGAGGCTGCGGCCGCGCGGGCCGGGGCGTACGACGATACCCTTGCCAGACGGGGAGCGCCTGCCAGACGGTAGTCATGAATGCAGAAGAGGATATCACTGCAGGTGCCGGCATCCATTCCGTTCCAGCCGTTGCCCTCGCGGGAAATACGTAGAGTGAGGCTGCCGTCGCTACCGGCGTCGCCCCATCCCTCGAATGTGGTCAGCGTGTAGTCGCCGTTGGCAATTGTGCTTGCGCTCGTACGGTTGTCGTCGAAAATCATGCCGGTGTCAGGCTCCGGCTTCCACGAGGGGAAATAGTCGACGGTGACACTGCGGGTGTCAATCTCGGCAGTGCTCGTGAATGTGTCCTGACGGTAGCGGGGCACGAACGAGCCGCGGCGCATGAAGTGGGGTATGACATCCATCGGGGCGGAATAGCTGCGCACGGTGCGGTGTCCCTCATAGATGGTGGAGAAGTCGTTCATGTCGAGCCAGTCGCCTTCGGGGAAAGTGATGTCGCGCGCCGTACCGCTGCTGATGACGGGAGCAACGTAGACGTCGGGACCCCACAGATAGGCATCCTTGCAATCGGCAAGCACCGACTTGTCGTCGTCGGCGAAATTGGCGGGACGCGCCATCGGCGAACCGTAGCGCGAGTAGCGGTAGGCCTGGGTGTAGGTGTAAGGAAGGTAGGCGTAACGCAGGTTGATGGCGTCGCGCACTTTGCCGATAATGGAGGGACGGTTGTAAGGCTCGGGAGTCAGACTTTCCTGGGCATGGGTTCTCATCATCGGATAGAATACTCCGAGCTGCACCCATCTCAGGTAGAGTTCGTCGGAATTATTGTCGGAATTGCAGAATCCGCCTATGTCGGAGCCGAGATAGCCGATACCCGACATCGAGCCGTTGACGAGGGCGGGGACCTGTGCCTGCAGACCTGCCCATGAGCGCTGTATGTCGCCTGTCCAGGGGAATGTGCTGAAACGCTGCATGCCTGCAGTGCCCGAACGCGGCATCAGCAGATGGCGCATGTCGGGAGCGGCCTCGGTGAGCGCCTTATATGCGCCCTCAATCCAGAGGTTGCCGAATTCGTTGTGTATCTGGTTGCATGTGCCGCCGGCGTGATGACAGTTGGAGGGGAAGTGACGTTCGGGTTCGCCGAGGTCGAGCCACCATCCGGCCATGCCGGCGAGTGTATGCTTCTTGTAGAACTCGCCCATCCACTTCATGGCGTCGGGATTTGAAGCGTCGATGAGGCCGACGGGATTATTGGTCAGCCAGGTCATGTCGCCAACCTTCTCGTCGGCAAGGAAGCCTTGTTTTTTCAGATAGTTGTAGTTGGCCGACGCGTCGCTGGTGAAGAATGGCTCGGTGATGCAGACAGTGTTGACATGCTTTGACTTGAAGTCGGCGAGCATGGCGGTCGGGTTGGGGAATTTGGGTGTGTACCATTCGAGATTGCCCATTCCGGCGTTGGTCTCACCCTGCCAGTAGAGGTCGAACACGATGCCGTCGAGCGGGAGCTGTGCATCCTTGATACGGCCTATTACATTCTTGGCCTCGGCCTCCGAGCGGTAGCCGTAGCGCGAGGTTATGTAGCCCAAAGCCCAGAACGGGGGAAGAGCCTGCCGGCCGGTAAGCGTGATATAATTCTGCATGGCCTTTTCCATCGAACCGCCGCCCACGAAATAGTATGCTATCGGGTTGGCCGACGCGGTGGTATAGGATGAACCGGAGGATGACGGTGTCATCACGGCGTCGACATAGTGGTCGTCGAAAAGGACGCCGTAGCCGTTGGTCGACACATAATAGGGGATACAGATGTTATGGGGAGCCGACCATGTGGCATTCCATCCGCCGGTCTGCTTGTTGCGCATCGTCCATGACGTACCGCCGATGTTGGTGGTGCGGCCGTTGTAGCCGGCGCCGTAGAATGCGTCGTCGTTCATTCCGAGGAAGCTGACCGTGCGCTGTCCGGGGGTGTTGACGAGGCCGCCGTTCTCGCTCAGCAATACGTTATTGTCGTCGCGGAAGGTGACGAAGCAGGTGTTTTTGTCCACACTTACGGTCACGCCGCCAGCCACGCGGATAAGGTATTCGTCGTCGGTATCATCGACAGTATAGGTCACGTCGGGGACGGCCACAACGGAGATAGAGCGGCGTTCGCGGGCAGAATCGTCGGTTGAACCGACAAGCGACGCGGGAAGCGTAAATACTTTCACTATGTCGGGAGCATACGGGGTAATCATGAGACGGCCCCCTTTCGAACCGGCAATCGTGACCGTACCGTTATTGTTTTCGGCGCTTACAAACGCTCCGAGGGGACTTTGGCTCGGGTCGACAGGGAGCGCCTGCAGCGAGATGTACTGGGTATTACCTCCGTCATAGCGGATGCTGCCGTTTTTGTCGCGGAAGATGACGGCAATCTTCGATGCGCGCTCATCGCCGCGCATATTGAACCATGACGCCATCGTAGGCGACATTTCAAGGCTATATACGTTGCCTCCGGCCGAGAGGCGTGTCATCTTGTAACGGTCGGTAAGCGCATCCCATTTGACGCCGAATGATTCTGGGTTGTGCTTCCAGTCCCCGTCGCTCGAACTTTCAGAAGTAATCACTCCAATCCATACGTATATGTCGTCGGTCGCGGCCAGTTCACGCGAGCCTTTCGAACGGTCGAAGTAAAGAGTGATTTTATCGTTCTGACCGGCTACTTCGGGAGAAATCCAGTAAGTGAGGCGACGGGGATTTTCGGGGTCGATGGCCGGGCCGCTGTATTCGCTCATCAGTCCGAGGTCCTTTCCGCCGTTGTCGGACGAATAGATATGGCCGTCGATGGCGGCAAGCGCCGAAGTGCGGCTGCCGGAAGTCGTGCCGTCGTTGAATATAAGGCTTGCGGCCGACTGCGGCACCTCGCAGCTCCATATATTTTCGAGGCCGGGAGCATTGTGGCTCGACATCGCCGTTCCGACCGAGGATGACGGCGTGCCGGTGAATGCATACACGTAAGGGCGAGTCCACGAGGAGTTGGTGTTGTCGAAATAGACTTTTATATTTTCTCCCGGTACCGGCACGACGTAGTCGTCGATATGGCATTTGGGCGTGTCGCTGCCGAATGTATATACGTAGCCGTTCTGAAGTTTTAGGTCATTGGTCTGATGTTTGGCTTTTTCGTTTTCAGGCACGCTGCCGTTACCGTCGTTGAATATACAGTAAAGATTGGGTTCGGAAGCCGTACATTCAAATGTGAAGGAATACAGCTCGGGATAGTCAGCCGAGAGGTAGATTTCCTTGCCGGGCCATTCTCCGCCGGTGTAGTTGCGGTTGCCGTCGTTCTTGTCCCAGATCCAGGTACATACTTTCGACCACTCCGAATATTTCTCGAAATAGACGGTGTAGGTTGTGGAATTTTGAGCGGCGGCACGGAAAGACGGGAAAAGGAGACCGAAGGCCGCACTCATGACGACAGCCATCGCGCAGCGCCGCCAATGTTTTGGAAGGTAAGATTTAAAATAGCTCATATAATATAATACTTCGTTAAATTTATAGCTAATCCGTTGATAACAAATAAGTTTATTAATA